>Ga0160427_10000281_pt1 | contig 32976 bp, 20 predicted proteins | sample SolpanmetagenomL_FD_108194 | JGI IMG/M metagenome (GOLD analysis project Ga0160427, IMG submission 108194) | Solar panel surface microbial communities from Lawrence Berkeley National Laboratory, California, USA - L | ecosystem: Engineered > Built environment > Solar panel > Unclassified ...
GTGGTGCGCCTGCACTACGAAGCCTACCCGCCCATGGCCGTGCACCAACTGCGCCGCGTGGCCGAAATGGCTCAGGAAAAATGGCCCATGCTGCGCCAGGTGGCCGTAGTGCACCGCCACGGCACCCTAGCCATCGGCGACGTGGCCGTGGTGGTGGCCGTGTCCACGCCCCACCGTGCCGATTCGTTTGCCGCCTGCCAATACATCATCGACACGCTGAAAGAGGTGGTGCCCATCTGGAAAAAAGAGGAATATGAGGACGGTACCGTGTGGGTCGCCGCCCACCCCTAGCCGGAAGCGCCGCGAACTAGTGCAGTTCGCGGCGCTTTGCTTTGCAAGCTGTTTAGGGAAACGCGGGGCTAGCCCTCGTGGTGGAAATCGGACTTGCCGCCCGTCTTCTCTACCAGCCGCACCTGCTCGATAATGATGTTGTGCGACATGGCTTTGCACATATCGTACACGGTGAGGGCGGCCACCGAGGCGCCGGTGAGGGCTTCCATCTCGATGCCGGTTTTGCCCGTGACGCGGGCCGTGCACTCGATAAGAATAGCGTCCTCAGATACCACTTCGATGGTGAGCTGGCAGTCGTCGAGGCCCAGCGGGTGGCAGAGGGGAATGAGGTCGGCCGTTTTCTTGGCCGCCATCACGCCAGCGATGATGGCCGTTTGAAACACCGGGCCCTTGCGGGTGGGCAGGTCGCCGGCCTGCACCAGCTTAATGATTTCGGGGCCCAGAATAACCCGGGCGCGGGCGCGGGCTAGCCGGGCCGTGATGGCCTTGCCGCCCACGTTGACCATAGCAGGTAGGCCGCTGGGGCCAATGTGGGTGAGGCCGGAAGAAGTTGAATCGGACATAAACAAAGAATAGAAAGTGCAAAGAACGGGCTTCCGCCCGGCACCGGGCCTAGCCGCAGCCGGGCATAAAAAAACCTCCCAGCCAGCGGCTGGGAGGTTTTTTAGTGAGTGCACCGGGGCTTACTCCTTGGTAAGGCGCAGGGTCTGGCGCAGGGCCGAGCCATCGGCCAGCGTGCCCGTTACGAGCACGTGGTAAGTGCCGGTGGCTAGGTCGGCCAGGTCCAGGGTCTGGGCTAGGCCACCCGCGAGGCTGGCGGCGCGCACCAGGCGGCCGGTGGCATCGAGCAGCTGCACCTGGTAGGTGCCGCTGGCGGGCAGCTGGCTCAGGTCGAGGCGGGTCGTGGTCTGGGCCGGGTTAGGGTACAGGCTCAGGGCCACGGAAACCACTTTGGTGAAGCTCACGGTGCGCACGGGCGAGTACGAGGCCGTGGCATCGTGGTCTACCTGGCGCAGGCGGTAGTACACGGCACCCGTGGCGCGGCTAGCCACCGCCGCATCGGTGAAGGTGTAGGTAGTAGCCGCCGAGGTAGTGCCCTGGGCAGCTACCTGGCCCACCTTGGTAAAGGTGCGGCCGTCGAAGCTGCGCTCCACGTCGAAGTAGTCGCTGTTGAGCTCCGAGGCGGTGGCCCAGCTCAGCAGGGCGTCGCGGTTCTGCACGGTCTGGGCCGTGAAGGCCGTGAGCACTACCGGCAGCGGCGCGCTCGGGATGCGGATGGTAACGGCCTGGGTGTTTACCCCGCCGTTGGCATCGGTGGTCGTGATGTTGAGCACGTAGGTGCCCGATTTGAGCAGCGTGCGGTCAGCCACCGTAATCAGGCCCGTGGTGGGGTCGATGCTCAGGCCCAGTTGGGCGGGCGTGGTAACGCCCGTCGTGGTGGAGCTGGTGAAGGTGGCGGCCGGTACTACCGTGCGCACGCCGTTGTCGGCGTTGGCTTGCAGTACGCCCGCCGTCGAGTATACCAGGCTGGTGCCGTTGTTGCTGTACAAGGCGCCGTTGTTATCTACCACGTAGCCAATGACGTCGCCATTGTTATAAGCACCGTTGGCACCACCTTTTACCGGGGTCAGGGCGTAAAGCGAAGCCAGGTCCTGATTCACGGGGATGGTATAGAGAGCCGTGTTGCTGGCCAGGGCCGGGTTGCCGTTGTCGGTAGCCCGGTAGGTGAAGAAGGCATTGCCAACAAACCCGTTGCCGGGCGTGTAGCGCAGCGTCTGGGCCTGGGTGGGCGTCAGGTTGAGCTGCGAGGTGCCACCAGCCAGGTTGGTCGTCGTGATGGCCGTGTAGGTGCCGCCGTTGTTGTAGAACAGCGTGCCGCTGGTGGGCAGCGATACCAACTGGTAGCTAGCCACGCTGCCATCGGGGTCGGTGGCGGCGAGGGGCGAGAGGGGCATCTGCACGCCGGTGTTGCCTTCAGGCGCTTGCAGCGTATTCACCAGGTTGCTAGCCACGGGCGGCTGGTTGGCCGCTACCGTCGGTACCGAAGCCGAGTTGTTGGCCGTGGTAGTTTCGGTAGTAGCGGTCGAAACCGTGCTCGTTACGGCGTAGCCGTTAGTGGCCGTGATGGTGCTCGGGGCCGGCATCGTGATGGTGTAGGTGAGCTGGGGAGCGGCCGCGTTGGCGGCTACCGTGCCCGAGTAGCCGGGTAGGCTGGTCACGGTCGGGAAGGTGACAAGGCCCGAGTTGGTATCGTAGCTGCCCCCGCTGCTTACTACCACGCCCAGCAGGCCGGTGGGCAGCTGCACAGTCGTGTTTACCGAAGCAGCTTCCGACGGACCCACGTTGCGGGTCGTCACGAGGTAAGTAGCCGACGAGTTGGGGCTGGTGGTGGCCGGCCCGGTGATGGTCGTCGTCACGTCGGCCCGCAGCGCTACGGGTACCGTCACCGAAACCGCGTTATTGGCCGGGTTCGTGTCGCTGTTGGCCGTGCTCACGTAGGCCGTAGCCGTGAGGTTCGGGCTGTTGCCGGGCGTTGCGGGCACCGTTATCGTGTAAGAAGGCGAGGCCGAGTTGTTGGCCTGGCTAGCTACCGTTGGGAACGTTACGACGCCGGTAGCGGGGTCGTAGGTGCCCGAGTTGCTGATGGTCAGGCCGCTCAGGCCGGCAGGCAGCTGCACGCGCTGGATAACGTTGGTGGCGGCCGTGGCCGGGGCGTTGTTCGCGTTCACCGAGGTCACGGTGAAGGTTACCGCGCTGCCGGCAATGGCGGGGTTGGTGTCGCTGGCCGGGTTGCCACCCACGGTGGCCGCGATGGTCGTCGACTCATCAACCTGGGTCGTGCTCGAAGGAGTTACGTCGGTGTTGATGGTGGCCGAGTTGTTGTTCAGGTTGGGGTCGTTGCCGGCCGGCGTCACGGCCACCTGGGCCGTTACCGTGATGGGCGTAGCAGTGGGCGCGATGAAGGTGATGGTGTTGCTTACCGCCCCGGCCGCTCCAACGGCCTGGTTCGAGATGGCGGGGAACGTAACGATACCCGTGCCGTTGTTGTACGAGCCACCGCCCGACACCTGCACGTTGGTGAGGCCAGCGGGTAGCTGCACGGTCGTGGTCGAGCTGGGGTTTACCGAGGAGCCGGCGTTGCTGGTAGCCACGGTGTAAGTCACCGCGTTGCCTTGCAGCGTCGAGGCCGGGCCGCTCAGGGCCACGCTCACATCAGCCGTCGGCACGGGCGTGGTTACCACGGTGGCCGAGTTGTTGTTCGTGTTCGATTCGGTTGAAGTAGTAACCACGGCCGCCGTTACGGGGTAGCCCGTCGAGGCTGGCGTAGCGAACGATACGTAGTTTACCACTGCCGCCCCCGCTACCAGATTGCCATTGGCAACGGCCGAGGCAGGTAGGGTGAGCAGGCCGGTGGCCGCGTTGTAAGTAGCCGCTACGGTGTTGTTGTTGGCGTCCGTTACGGTCACGGCCGGCAGGCCGAGGGGCAGCAGCACCGTTTGCACCACGCCCATTGCCACGCTAGGGCCATTGTTGGTGGTGGTGACGGCGTAGCGGGCCGGCTGGCCCACGGTGGGGGCGTTGGGGCCCACGATAGCGGTCGTTACATCGGCGAGGGGCATGATGTCTACCTTGGTAGTTGCCACGTTATCAGCCGGTACCGTTTCGGCGCTGGCCGATGTGATGCTGGCTACCGGCATGAGCGGGCCCGTGGTTGGGGCCGCCAGCTGAATGGTGTAGGCTACTGTAGCGCCCTGCGCTAGGCTCGAAGTGGCGGGGAACGATACTAGGCCCGTGGTGGCGTCGTAGGTGCCGTTGTTGCTGGCTACTACGCCGGTCAGGCCGGCGGGCAGGGCCACTTGCGTTACGGCGTTGGTGGCCACGCTCGGGCCGTAGTTACCCGTCGTTACGTTGAGCACCAACGTAGTGCCGGGCACTACCGGCGCCGTGAGCACCGTGGTCGGGGCAGCTGCCGTAGCCGGCGAGATGGTCGTGTACAGGTTCACGTTGCCGGCCGTGGCCGTGGCCGTAGCCACGCTGGCCGTAGCCGTATTGGCGAGGTTGTTGGTTTCGCCAGCGGCGGCTACCGTGGCCGTGATGTTGTTCAGGGCCGTAGCGGGCATGGTCAGCGTAATGCTGTTGTTCACGTTGGCCCCGCTGGCCAGGCCTAGCACTGCCGGGAAGGTCACGGTCGTGTTGGTGCCGTCGTTGGCATACGTCCCCCCGTTGCTCACGTAGAGGTTGGTGAATACCCCGGGGATAACCACCGTCTGGGTCGTGCTCGGGGCAGTGCCCGGGCCCGCATTCTGCGTCACTACGCTCAGCGTTACCGACGTGCCGGCCGCGGCCGAAGCCGGGGCGCTGATGCGCGTGGTCACGTCGAAGTTAGCGGCATTGAGAATGGTAGCCGTGGCCGTGTTGTTGGCCGTGTTGGTGCCCTCGTTGGTATCGGTGTTCACCGAAGCCGAAGCCACCACCGGGCTGTTGGGCATGAGGAAGGTGATGGTCGACGAAGCGTTGCCGCTGGTGCCGGCTGGTTGCGAGGCAATGCTGGCATACGTCACAACGCCCGTGCTGGCATCGTAAACGCCGCCGTTGGTAGCCACCACGTTGCTGAGGCCAGGCAGCAGCTGCACCGTAGCTACTACGTTGGTCGCTGCGCTAGGGCCGTTGTTGGTCAGCGTCACCGCGAAAGTGCCCGTGCCACCGGCCGTCACCGTGCCCGCGTTGTTGTTGGTCACCGTCACGGCCACGTCCGCCAGCGGCGCCACCGCGAAGCCGAAGCTAGCCGCGTCGGGCAGGGTGTTGGCACCCTGCGTAGTAGTAGTGGTGGTGTTGCTCTGAATGGTAGCTGCGCCCGGCGTGGCCGAAGCCGTGATGGGGAACGATACCGTGCTCGTGGTGCTCGCCGCTAGGGTGCCTACTGTCGGGAAGGTCAGCGTGCCGCCGGTGCCGCCGCTGTAGGTGGTGCCAGCGCCGTAAGTGGCTTGCAGCGCCGTTAGCTGTGCCGCCGTGATGGTGGCGCCGGCCGGCAGCGTTACCGCCCGCGTTACGTTGGCGGCCGCCAGCGGGCCGTTGTTGGTGAAGTTGGCCGTGAAGTTGCCCGTGGCCAGGCCCGGGTTCACCGAAGCCGGGCCCGTGATGGTCGTCGTCACATCGGCGAAAGCGCCCACGGTGGTCGTTACCGAGCTGGTGTTGTTGGTCGTGTAAGGGTCGGGGTTAGCGCCCGAGCTCTGGCCGATGGTCGAGGTAGCCGTTACGCCGCCCGTAGCCGGGGCCGTGTAGGAGATGGCAAACGTGCTGCTGGCACCGCTGGCCAGAGTAGTCAGGGGAGGGTAGGTGATGGTGATGGCCGAAGCTGTGGTGCTAATAGTGCCACCCGGGGCCGTGACGTTGAGCAGACCAAGCGGCAAGCTCACCACTCGCGTTACGTTGTTGCCCACTAGGGCCCCGTTGTTGGTGAAGCTCACGGCCAGGTTGACGGTGCCCGTAGTTGCCACCGAGGTGGGGCCGCTGATAACGGTCGCCAGGTCGCTCACACAGCTGGCATCGGCCGCCGAGGCGGCGACACTATTGCTGATGGCCACGTTGGCCACGCCTACCGTGCCGGATTCCGCACCGAAGGCAAGCTTCTGGGCAGTGATGGTGGTGCCATTGAGGCCTGGGGTGGTGGTAGCCGCCGCTACTGGGCCGTTAACGAAGACAACGCCGCCGCCGCCGCCGCCACCCGGGCCGTGGGCCTCACTGTTCGTGCCGTTGTTGCCAGTGTTGGTGCCACCGGCCCCGCCGTTGGCGGCCAGGGTCAGGCTGCCCAGCGTGCTGGTGTTGTTGGCCGTTACCAGTACCGAGCCACCGGCGCCGCCGCCGCCGCTGCCGTCATTGGCTACGCTGTTGTCGGCGCTGTAGCCGTTGGCCACGATGCTGCCGGTGCCCTGCACGAAGCCGGTGCGAACCAAGATGATGCCGCCGCCCGGGGCCCCGCTGCTGGCGCGGCCGTCGGCGCCAGTGCCGGTGCCATCGTTGCTGCTGCCAGCGCCGCCGCCGCCGCCCAGTACCAGGCGCGAGCTGCTGGCCACCGGGAAGGCTGCGCCCGGCTCGCCACCCACGGTCAGGATAGATTGCCAGGTGTTGCCACCGCGGCCGCCCCGGCCGCCGTTGGCGCCGCCGCCACCGCCCGAGTTCTGAAAGTTGTTGCTGGGCGAGCCGTCGGTGCCGCCGCCACCAGCGGTGCCCGGGGCCCCGCGGCCGTTGTCGCCGTTAGGGTAGCCATTGGCCGCCCCCGTGTTCGCGATGGCCCCGGCCGTAGCGCTGGCCGAGTAGTTGCTCACAAAAATGGGCGTGCCGGCCGTGCCTTCGCCCTTGCTGCCGCCGGTGCTGCTGTTGGCAGTAGCCGTAGCATTGGCACCCGAAAGGCGGTAGTCGCTGTTGGCGTAGCCGGCCGTGGTGCCCACGCCGCCCAGCTTGCGGCCCCCGCCGCCGCGGAAGCCCTTGCCCGAGGCATCAAGGCTGTTGCCGTTGAGGTTCAGCGGGCCGGCTACATCCAGGGCCAGCACGCCGCCAAGCTGCCCGTTCCAGGCCGGGGGGCTAATGGTGCCGTTCAACGTCAGAGCAGCGTACTGCGGAATGCGGATAACCTGGTAGGTCTGGCGCCCGGCCGTGGTGGTGGCCGCCGCTAGGGTGTAGCTGTTCGTCAGGTTGTCGCGCAGGGTCAGGTTGGCACTCGTGCCAGCCGTGTAGGCCGCGTTCACCACCGCATACTCGTAGGTGCCGGCCGTGCGGCTGGTTGTGCCGTTGGCCGTGCCGCCGGCCACGCCGTCGCCGTACGAGTCGGTGTTGCTGGCATCAATGGTGCTCCCCTGCATCTGCACTAGCATAACCAGGTCGCCCACGGCCAGGTTGGTGGCGCCCGTGGTGGCCCCAGTGCCGGTGAGGGAGGTAGCACTCAGCGGAACTACTTTCTGGCCCGCACTAGCGTTGCCGCTGGGCAGGTAATACATGTTGGGCGCCGTGGCTATCGCAGGCGTGCCATCCTTGCCTGGGTTGGGCGGGCAACTGAGGGCCGTGCCGGTGGCGCCGGTGGCGCCTACCGTGGTTGTCACGTTGGCAGCCCCCGCCGAGCCGTCGTTGTTGGCTAGGGTGTTGTCGGTTTCGAGGGCGCTGCTCTTGGCCTGGCCCGCAAAGGTGGTGATGCCGCTAGGCATCACGAAGCTCACGTAGTTGACGGCCGTCGCGTTCACGGCCAGCGTCGTCGCGTTGAACGTGACGATGCCGGTGCTAGCGTCGTAGGTGCCGTTGGGCACGTTCACAGTGCTGGCGGCCGGCTTGCCGGGCAGCGTAATGGTCGTTACCTCGTTCGTGGCCGGCCGCGGGCCGTTGTTGGTCGTAGTGGCGTAGTAATACACCGTTTGGCCGGCGGCAGCCGTAGCCGGGCCGCTGATGGTAGTAGCCAGGTCGGCCTCGCCGCACCACGACAGGAACAGCAGCGTGATTTTCTGCCGGGCTGGGTCGGCGGCGGGGTCTTGGTTGGTGTAGGTCACGGTTACATCCTTCACCGGTACCGGGAAGGAGAGCACGATGTTGCCAGCCGGGCTACCCGAGTTGTCGGTGCCAACTACGCTGTTGGGAGAGCTGAACGTATTGGTAGGAGCCACCGCTACGTTGGCCGAAGTCAGGGTCACGGTGTTGCCGTTGGCATCGGTGCCCGAGAAGATGGCCTGGTCCACGAAGCCCACGGGCGGCGTCACGCCCGCGGCCGAGGCGCGGTCGATGTCACCCACCACCATCGTGAAGTTGTTGAGTAGCTTGGGGCTGCTCCCGGTAGCGTTGGTAAACGAGAACTTGATGCTTGACGACCGGTTGCCGGCCGCTGTGCCCACGCCGTAGTCGGCCGTCCACACCAGGCCGTTGCCGGGCTGGGCGGTAGTCGGGTCGTTGCCGGTTTCATCCGAAATAACCAGGGTCGTGGCAGTGGTAGCGGCCACGGTCGGGCCGGTATAGGTGCTCGTAATCACGACGCCGTCCACCGTGGCATTCTTGCTGGTAGTCCAGTCCTCACCTGCCGTGCGGGTACCGAAATTGAACAGCGACTGCGTGTTGCAGCTCGCGTTATTCACCGGAATGCCGTAGTTCAGCGGCAGGCTTTCGCCGCCCAGGTTGTCGGTTGCCGTGTAGGTAAACAAGGCGTTGCCCGAAAAGCCGGTGTTGGGGTCAAACGAGAGCGCGGCTGCCTCGGTGGACGTCAGTATCTGGTTGATGCGCACGGCCGCGCCGTTGAGCAGCAGCGTGCCCTGGGCCGCTGGCGGCAGTGCCGTCACCTTGTACGACGCTACCGAGCCATCGGGGTCGGGGTCGATGGCGCGCAGGGTCGGAATAGCCACCGCGCCCTGCCGGCCAAAGACCGTGGGCGCCGTTTGCTGGCCGCGCGGCACCTGGTTGATGCGCTGCATTGAAATGTTGGTGATAGCAACATCACCGCCAGCGGCCGTAGTAGCCCCCGAGTTATCAAGTATGTTTAGGATAAAGCTGTTGGCTCCGCCGCGCGTAACCAGCGCCTGCGAAACCGTCCCCGACAGCGTTACCTGGTGCCGGGTCCATACATCCTGGCCGCCATTGGCCGTGTTTTCTTCGGGCAGCGTTAAGACACTGCCAAAACCGCCATAGCGAGCTCCGGTAGCATCCGAACTGTAGAATGCGATGCTCGGTACGGCTCGCCCAGATACGGTAGGAGCAGTAGCATTAGAGGCATACAGCGTGATGCGGTAGGCCGCTCCCCCCACTATGGGCAACGTCTGGGACCAGATAAAGGGGGCGTTCGCAGTATTACCGTTGTAAAGCAGCCACGTACTGCTGGCTCCTACCCCGTTGCTGGCATCGCCCGGAAACGAGCCCTGCACTACGTTACCTGCGCTGTAGCTTACGCTGCCCGCCTGGTCGCTTAGCGAGCCTTCGGCCGGGTATAGCAGGTTGCCACCGTAGGGCCGGTTGCTGGACCAGCCGCCCATGTCGGCACCGGCCGCCACTGCCCCGGCGGGCCGGGTGCTGAATGTCCCGTTAGTGACCAGGTTGCCCCCAATGTACTGCTGGGCCTGGCTAGCAGCTGGCCGGCCCCATGCCAGGGCCAGCAAGCTCAACGCCCAGGGCCAGCGTCGTAACGTTGTTGTCATATAATATGGAAAAAAGTTGGGTTGAATAAGTCTGTTATCTGAAGACCAGGGCCGGGCTTAACTGCCTATGCAGCCCCAGTAATGGGTTTTAGGCGATAGGGCTCAAGCTGATAGCGAAGGGAATGAGCAAAAACATTAGTGGTAATTCCTGAAATATGATTAAAATATGATTTTGTGTTTAAAAAATAAGAAATGGCCTGAGGCAATTAATAGCATAATCTGGCCAAAATCTTTGGAATGGCTGTTTTAACACGTGACAAATCTATAAAAAGGCAAAGGTTTTAAATAAGAATTTTCGCTGAAAGCACGCATTTTCTCTCTGAACGGTGATGCGTCTTTTGGACCGTGTGACGGCCCCACATGCAAGAAATAAGCAGGATGGGCTTAGGCCTTTTAGAAAAAGTTTTCAATTTTCACATAAATTTTTCCGCGTTTTTAGGCAAATAAGAATAAATAATAAAGTATCTAACTTATTGGTTAAGAGGCCGCTCTGGATTGTTGATATTTGGCCTGTTGTGGTAGCTCAGGAGCAGTGCGGTAATGGGCGGGGTACACGCGGCGCGTGTTGGCGTTGTTGTCGTCAACACCCATGGCTGTGTTGCCCGCGATGGCTACGCTGCTGGCCGTGCCCATTGCTACGGCGAGTGAGATACTAGTCGCAAGCGGGGTAGTGCCAGAGTTGGCACCCGCTACCACGCCCTGGTCGGTGGCGGCAGGGTTCAAACGCAACTTCGGCAGGGCTCCCTGGCTGGCATCAATACCAGAGAGGTTGGCGGTGGAGTCAGACAGCAACCAGCGAAATCGACCGTGACATCGCCGACCCCGGCGGCTGCCAAAAAAAGGTTCTGCCTTACTAGGTTTCCGTATTGCGCCGGGGTTAGTGCCGGCAACGGGGCTAGCCCGGTCAGCGTGGCCAAGGCGTTAAAGTGTGCCTAGCGCAACTGGTAAGCAGTGCTGTAGCTATTTCCCGGTATAATGCTGCTAAGCAGCGTGCTGGCTATGATGGCGTAGTTTAGTGTATTGGCTGAATTTTTAATACATAATTAAATAAATGCTTGAGGTATTTTAATTGACGGCAAAATAATTATTTTAGTAAAAAATGGCACTTAACCAAGCAATATGGTGTAAATTGAAAGATGTTTCCTCACCTCACCCACTTCGCTATGAAAACTGCCTTTCTACCTTGGGTTATGCCGGCCATTGTGGCCTGTTTAGCAGTTAGTTCGCCGGCGTCGGCTAGGGCTGCTGTAGTCGCTGGAGGCCCGCCCGCCGCCAGCGCCGAGCACTTCGTGCAGGCCTGCACCACGCAGCTGGCCCTGAGTGAGGCCCAGCGCACTGGCCTACGCGCCTATCTGGAGCAGGAAATTGAGTACATGGCCGTGCAAGCTGCCAACCACCCGGCGGCCGACGTGGCCGAGCTGATACCTGCCGAGCGGGCGCAATTGCAGCAGGTGGCCAGCCGGCTCATGTCGCCGGGCCAGCTGCGGCAATTTCGCGAGCTGGAAGCCACGCCCCCGATGAAGGCTTACCTCAAGCAGATGCTGCTCGAAAACTGACCGACGGGCTAGCCCTGCCAAACGCAAAAAGGCCACCCAAACCGGGCGGCCTTTTGCGTTTGGAATAGCGAGGGGTGCTTACCGGGCCTAGTAGGCCAGGCCCCGGCCGCTGGCCTCCACCAGCGCTCGCACGGGCTCGTTGAAGCCCACGGCCTCGTTAAGCTCCTCCAAAGTGAGGTGCAGGCGGTATTTCCAAAAGTGCTGGGGGTTGCTGGGCACGTTGATTTGCTCGTCGTGCGGGTTGGCGCGGCGCAGGCTGGTGTCCATGCCCAGGAAGTCCTGAAGCGGAAACACGGCCCACATGGCCGGCGAGTAGAGGTGCTGGTTCAGCACCTCGCGCACTACCCAGGGCTCGCAGTAGTAGGGCGCCAGCTGGCGCCAGTGGCCCAGCGTGGTTTCGAAGTAGCGCTGGGTGCGCACGCGGTCCTCTTCCCACCAGCCGCGCAGGGTGCTCATGTCGTGGCTGCCGGTGGTGACTACTGAGAGGTACGGCGCGTCGTTGGGGTGGCCAAACTCGGTGGCCGGGTTGCTGGGCATACGCTGGATGTTGAGGCCCAGAATGCCGAGCTGGTGCATCACGCCGGGCACCGAGGCGGGCACCATGCCCAGGTCTTCGCCGCAGATGAGCATATCGGTGGCGTAGCGCACGGCTGGCAGCTTCACTAGCCCCTGCTCGCGCCAGAACTCCTCGTGGCGGCGGAAAAAGTAATCGACGTAGATGTCGTCGTATAAGCGGCGGCGGCTCTCGTCGTCGGCCAGCTCGGCGAAGCTAGCCGTCTTGTTGAGCGTAATGCGCGGGTGGTAGAAGTCGTTGCCGGCGGGCAAGAACAGCACCTCGTTCACGAAGTGGTACAGGCCCGGGCGCCCGCGCAGCAGGAACTCCTCGCGCTCGGGATGGGCGGCAAGCTGCTCCTCTATATACGTTTCGATGAGGCGCTGGCTGCTCACGGCGGGCTTCAGCTGAATGGCGCCGTATTGGTCGGCAGTCATAAACTCGTCGAACACGGCCTGGGCGTCGCCTCCGAAGGTGCGCTCCAACAGGTGCCAGCGGATGTAGGGCTCGCAGAGGCGGCCGTGGTCGAACCACCCTAGCCGGCGCACTATCTCGTCGCGGTGCAGGGGCAGGGCGGGGGCAAAGTGCCCGAGCAGGCCTTCGACCGAATTCTCGGGCATTTCCCAGATGCGGAAAAAGCCCAGAATGTGGTCGATGCGCAGCGCATCGAAGTAGCGGGCCAGGTGGCCGAGGCGCTCGCGCCACCACTGGTAGTTGTCCTGGGCCATGCGCTCCCAGTTGTAGGTAGGGAAGCGCCAGTTCTGGCCGGTGGTCGAGAAGTCGTCCGGCGGGGCACCGGCCTGCTGGTCCATGTGGTAGAGCTCGGGCTGGGTCCAGGCATCCACCGAGTGGCGGTAGATGCCGATGGGCAGGTCGCCCTTCAGCACCACGCCCTTGGTGCGGCCGTAGTCCACGGCGGCGCGCAGTTGCTTATCGAGGTGAAACTGCGTGAAGAAATGCAGGCCAAACTCATCGAAAGCAGGGCCGTGCTCGTCGGTGAGCTGGGCTAGCCCCATGGGGGCGTGAAACTCACGCGGCCACTGGTGGAAGTTGGCGGTGCCGAAGCGCTCGCGCAGCGCCGAGAAAGCGGCGTACGGAATGAGCCAGCTCGCCTGCTCGGCCTTGAATGTATGAAATTCGGGGTCGGCCAGAAATTTTGCTTTCTCCTGTTGATACAAAAGCTTGAGAAACTTCCACTTAGCGTTCATCACGGCCTCGTAGTCCACGAAGTCCTTGGCATTAAGCTCAGCCTTAAGACTAGCCAGCTCGGCGCGGGCGGCCTTGTTCTTAAGCTCGGCAATGCCTTCGAGGTGGAGGTACTGCGGGTGCAGCGCAAACACCGAAATGGCGGCGTAGGGGTACGAATCCACCCAGGTGTGGGTAGCCGTCGTGTCGTTGATGGGGAGAATCTGCACCATGTTCAGGCTCGTTTTTGCGGCCCAGTCAATGAGCAGCTTCAGGTCCGAGAACTCGCCCACGCCCAGGCCATTCTCGCTGCGCAGCGAAAACACGGGCATGGCCACGCCAGCCCCGCGCCAGGGCTGCGCCGCGTAGCGAAAGCCTTCGTCGTCGAGCACGGTGAGGGTGCCGGGCTGGCTAGCCCCGGCGGGCAGCACGCGGTCGTCGCCGGCTTCGAGCTGCACCACGGCGTGGCGCTCGGGACTCCAGAAGCCGTATTTGTAGCGCAGCTCCTGCTCGGGGCTTTGCAGGGCCAGCTCGGCCTGCCAGGCGGGGTATTCGGCATCGCTCAGAATGAGCGGGTTGGTGTTGTCCCAGTTGCCCAGGGCCGGGTCCGAGCCCAGCACGCACACCCGGTGGTGCGGGTCTACGCGGGGCGCTGCGAGCTGAAAGCGCACGCTGGCGGCGGGGTTGGCGGCCGGCGCGGCGGCTACCGCCGTCTTTTTACCTTTGGCGGCGCTCTTTTTGGCCGGGGCGGGGCTAGCGGTGCCAATGCCCGGCTGGTGGCTGGGGCGCCGAAACAGGGCCTTGGTGAAGGCAGCCGTAAATAGCTCATTTTCGGGTTGGGCGGGGGCGCGCCAGAAGTCGCGCACGGCCAAGGTGGCCGGGGTGGGGCTGGGCAGGGCTAGCTGGCGGTTGTCGCCCCACTCCCACACCACGCCGCCACCCTCAAACAGCAGCACGTATTTATACGAAATCCCGGCTGGGGCGGCGGGTAGCTCTACCGCGGCACTCCAGCGGGTGGTGGCTTCATCGTAGGCCAGGGGCAAGGCCTGGGCCAGGTTCCAGTGGCCCAGGGCCGGCAAGGAGCCGCACACGACCAGGCGCTGGCCGTAGGTGGTGCGGTAGGGCAAGGAAAAAGTCAGTATCATGCAGGCAAGCCAAGTATTAAGGCTGCAAGATACTGCCCCGCTGCCCCGCCCGGCCCCGCCCGGCCCCGCCCGGCCAAGCCAACGGCGGGCCCGCGTCCGCCGTATGGGGCTTCCTATCTCCCCACGTCGCTACCTTGCCCCACTACCGCACCTTCTTTCTTTTGCCAATGCGCTTTCCTCTCCTCCTGGCCTTGTTGGGCAGCAGCCTAGCGGCTGTTGCGGGCCCGCCGGGCTACCGCTCGCCGCGCCGCTTTCTTACCCCTAGCGGGCAGCCCTACCACCGCCTGCCGCTACGCCTCAACGTGGGCGCCAACCTGGGCTACTACAACGGCGACCTCACGGCCAAAATCGACAACAACCGCCTGCGTGTGGGCGTGAATGCGGGCCTGGCCAAAACCATGACCCCCCGCCTCACCATTGCGGCCGATGTGAGCTACGTGCACCTGCGGGCCGTCGATGACAACCCCGCCCGGGGCTACAGCTTTAGCGGCGACAACGGCCTGCTTACGGGGCGGCTGCAATATAATTTTCTGGCCGATAAAAGCCTTTACATCGGTCCCGAGCACCGCGAGGTGCCCGTGCTGCTCTACGCCGAGGCCGGCGTAGGGGCCTTGGTTTATAGCCCCAGCGCGGCCGAGCTAGACCAGCCGCTGCTGCCCGAGGGGCGCAACAAATACCCCGGCCTGGCCGCCGTGCTGCCCGTGGGCGCGGGCGTTACGCTTCGCGCCAGCAAAGGCCTGGCGTTTACGCTGGAGGCGCTGTACCACTTCACGAGTACCGACCTGCTCGACGATATCAGCCAGCGCGCTAATCCCGCCCAGCTCGACGATTTTGCCACGCTTACCTTCAAAGCGGAGTTCACGCTCAATAAAAAGCCCAAGAAACCGCTGGTGAACAACGATTAGGAAGCTGTAGGCTAAGCAGTAGCCGGCGTGCCACGCGGCCGCCGACTACTGCTTAGCCGGCATCACTTCCCGGTCAGGTAGTCGGCGGCCAGGGTAGCCAGCGTTTTCACCCCTAGCGGGAAGGCGCTCTCATCGACTTTGAAGCCGGCGGTGTGGTGGTCGGCCACGGTGCTAGGGTCGGTGCCGGGCGCCATACCGCCCAGGAACACGAACAGGCCAGGCACCTTTTCCTGAAAGCAGGCAAAGTCCTCGGCCCCGGTCACGGCCTTGATTTCGACTACGTTGCTAGCTCCCGCGGTGCGCTGCATGGTGGGCAGCATGCGCGCTGTGAGGGCCGGGTCGTTGTAGGTAACGGGCACGTAGGGCTCGATGCCGACCTCGGCGGTGGCACCGTTGGCGGCCGCAATACCGTTGGCCGTGCGCTTGATGGCCGCCCAAATCTGCTCCTGTGTTTTAGGGCTGAATGCCCGAATGGTGCCGCTGATGGTGGCATCGGGCGGAATGATGTTGTAGCGCACGCCGGCCTGCACGGTGCCCACAGTTACCACCGCCGCGTCTTGGGTGAGGTCGATTTGGCGGCTGACGATGGTTTGCAGGGCCGTGATGATTTCGGCGGCCGTCACCACCGGGTCCACGCTGCTCCAGGGCTTGGCCCCGTGGCTGCCCTTGCCCAGCACCTTCACCGTGAAGCGGTCGGAGCTGGCCATTTGGCCGCCGGGGCGGTATTGCAGCTGGCCCACCGGCGCCGTGGCCCAGATGTGCAGTCCAAAAATGGCAGTGACCTTGGGGTTTTCGAGCACGCCCTCCTGCACCATCAGCTTGGCGCCGCCCACCACGCCGGGCAGCGAGCCCTCTTCCGCCGGCTGAAAGATGAACTTGACGGTACCGGGCAGGTCTTTCTTCACTTGGCTCAGCACCTCGGCGGCCCCTAGTAGCATGGCCACGTGGGTGTCGTGGCCGCAGGCGTGCATCACACCCACGGGCTGGCCCAGGTAGGTGCTCTTAACGGTGCTGGCGAAGGCTAGCCCGGTGGCCTCGGTGATGGGCAGGCCGTCCATGTCGGCACGCAGGGCCACCACGCGGCCGGGCTTGCCGCCCTTCAGAATGCCCACTACGCCGGTGCGGCCCACGCCGGTTTGTACTTCCAGGCCCAGGCTTTTGAGTTGGGCGGCAATGAGCTGGGCGGTGCGGGTTTCCTCGTTGCCCAGCTCGGGGTGCTCGTGCAGGTCGCGCCGCCAGGCCACTACTTTAGCCTGCTCGGCGGTGGCTAGGGTCGCGATGCGGGCATTGAGGGCGGCGTTTTGGGCGCGGGCCGCCGGGGCGGCCAGGGCTATACTCAGCGCAGTTAGCCAAAAAGGAGTAGCATGTTTCATAGCGGCCAAGGTACTATCCCAAGCGCCTCGCTCGCGCCCCCGCCGCTTAAAAACTGGGGAACAAGCCTGGCCCGCCAACATGTTACGGCCAGGTTATCGAGTATCGGCTGGCTAAGCTTAATTTTGCAGGATTAGCGAAGCTCGGTTTTTTTCTGACTGACCCCATGCGTGTGCTGCCTTCTTCCCTGACATCTTCCTTACCCACCACCGAGGAGGCTGCCCCTGCCGGCGCCTGGGCGCCGGCGCTGGCCCGGCCCGCGTTTCGGCTGAGCTGGGCCTTGCTGGCGGTGCTGCTCTTTGGGGTATTGGTGCCGCTGACGCCGGGCTTCTTTCTGTGGGTGCAAACCCGCGAGGGTGCCCTGCTGGCCGACCCGCTGCTGCGCCTGCTGCCGCGCCACGACGTGGCCACGCCCGTGTTCGTGCTCATGTATGGCGGCGTGCTGGCGGCGGTGGGCTGGCTCACGCGGCACCCGTACCTGTTTTTGCGCGGGCTGTGGGCCTATTTTCTGCTGCTGCTGCTGCGCACCGCCACTATCTGGCTCTGGCCCTTAAACCCGCCGCTCGACCTGATAGCCATGCCCGACCCGTTTACGGCGTTTTTCTTCCACACTGCCGCTAGCGAAGCCATTACGAAGGACTTATTTTTCTCGGGGCATACAGCCACGGTGGCCATTCTGGCGCTGGCCGTGCGGGGCCGGTTTTTTCGGCCCGCGCTTGCTCTGGTGGCAGTGCTGATTGGGGTGCTGGTGCTGGTGCAGCGCGTGCACTACAGCTACGATGTGCTGGCCGCGCCGCTGTTTGCCTGGCTTGCCTACTGGGTGGCGGGCCTCATCACGCGGCCGGCCATTGAGGGGACTGCCGCCGCGTTCACCCGCGACGTTACCTGGCACTCTTAGCGCGGGTGGCTTCGTAATTTCCTGAGCGGCCGGCTTCTTCTACCCCCTGGGAGAAGCCGGCTGGCGTATGGGGCCGTTGCTAGGCGGGTGCGGGCGCCGTCTCTTCCGGGGCTAGGGCAGGCTTGGCCGGCGCGGCGGCCAGGTCCTGGTTCAGCCACTGCCCGCGCAGGTACCACGCGCCGGCCAGCAGCGCCGAGAGCACGTTGGCAACCACGAATGACCACCAGATGCCGTGGAAACCCAGCGCCGTGTGCCGCGACAGGTACCAGGCAACCGGAAATTGCAGCACCCACACGCTGATAATGGTCAATATCATGGCGCCCAGCGTATTGCCCGCCCCGCGCAACGCGCCCGAAATGCACTGTTGCACCCCCGTAAAGCACAGGCCGCCCACCGCGATGCGCACAAACTCCACCGCGTCGCGCGTCACGGCTTCGTCGCCTTTCAGAAAAAAGCGCACCAGCGGCCCGGCCGCCAGCCAGCCGGCCGCTCCCACCAGCAGCAAACCCACGAAGCTGATGACGATGGCGTAGTTGGCCGTCTGGCGGGCGCGGGGCAGGTTGCGGGCCCCGATATTCTGGGCCACTAGTGTGGAACAGGCCAACGAAATGCCCAGCGCCGGAATAATACCCAGGGCCAGAATGCGTGACCCAATGCCGTAGGTAGCCAGCACCGTGGTGCCAAACGCCGTGGCTAGCCCCGTCATCATCGACAAGCCCAGGGCCCGCGCCGACAGGTCGACCGACGAGGGCAAGCCCAGTTTCACCGAGCGGCCCATAAGTGGGAAATCAGGCCGAAAGCCTTTAAAACCGAGCTGGATGCCTGACTTGCCGCGCAGCAATACCACCAGGCCGATGGCGAAGCTCAGCACCTGCGTGATGAGCGTGGCTCTGGCCGCGCCGGCCACGCCGTAGGCCGGTATCGGCCCCCAGCCATCGATGAAAAGCGGGTCGAGCGCGAAGTTGAGCACCAGCGTGCCAATGTTGATGTAGAGCGGAATCCGCACCTCGCCCACGCCCCGCATTAAGGACTGAAACATGATGAAGCCGAAGTTGAACACCAGCCCCAGCATCAATACCCGCTGGAAGGAGTTGGCCAGCTCAAAAATGTCATTGCCGACCCCAAACAGGTGCAGAATGAACGGCGAGGCCGCGTAGGCTACCACCGTCAGCACGAGGGCTAGCCCGGTTTCGAGGGCCAGCGACTGCGCCGCGATGTGGTTGACCATCTTCAGGTTGCGCGCCCCAAAATTTTGGGCCACCAGCACTGAGCCCGCCACCGAGAACCCCGAGCCAATGGCAATCAGCAGGAAGTTGATGGGGAAGCACACGGCCACCGCGGCCACGGCATTGGCCCCCAGCCGGCCCACCCAATAGGCATCAACAAGCTGATAGCCAGTCTGGAGCAAATTGCCAAATACAATGGGCAGCGCCAGCGTGAGCAGCGATTTCAGAATGGGCCCCTGGGTGAGGCTGGGGCGGGTGGTGGCGACGGGTGCGGGCATACTGCCCCAGATACGGGCGGGCAGCATTAGTGGCTAAGCCCGGCTGGCATAACCTCGGCCGCCCGAATGGGGTACACCCTAGCCAACCCAACCCGGCTTCCGGCCGGTGTTCCTCCTCATGACTAAGCACACCTATGACATGGGCGTGGTCGGCAACTGCGCCTTCCTGGCCCTCATCGGCACCGACACGGCCGTGCGCTGGCTCTGCTGGCCGCGCTTCGACAGCAGCTTCGTATTTGGCCCCCTGCTCGATGAGCAAAAAGGTGGCGAGTACAGCGTGCGCCCGGCTAGCCCCGATTTCAGCTCGCACCAATACTACGTGCAGAATACCAACGTATTGTGCACCGAGATAACGGCCGCCGACGGCAGCTACCGCGTCACCGACTTTGCGCCGCGCTTCCTGCAATACGAGCGCTACTACAAGCCGCTGATGTTCATCCGCAAGATTGAGCCCCTGGCGGGCACGCCGCGCGTGCGGGTGGCCTGCCGCCCGGTAGGCGAGTACGGCGAGCGGGAGCTGACGCGCCGCCGCAGCTCCAACCACATCGCATTTCTGGGGATGGAGGAGGAAATCCGCCTCACCACCAACATCCCACTCACCTACGTGCTCGATGAGGAAGATTTCGTGCTCAACGAAACCAAGTACCTCGTGCTCACCTACGGCGCCCCGCTGGAGGCCTCCCTCGAAAGCACCGTGGAGCGCTTTCTCACCAACACGCTGGCTTATTGGCGCGGCTGGGTGAAGAGCACCAGCATCGGCAACTTTCATCAATCGATGGTGATTCGCTCGGCGCTGGCCCTCAAGATTCACCAGTACGAGGACACCGGCGCCATCATCGCGGCCAGTACCACCAGCCTGCCCGAGGCGCCCGGCAGCACCCGCAACTGGGATTACCGCTTCTGCTGGATGCGCGACACGTTCTACATCCTCACGGCCTTCAACAACATCGGCCACTCCGAAGAATTAGAACGGTATTTCCACTTCATTGCCAACATCACGGGCAAGGTTGAGGACAAATACCAGCCGCTCTACGGCATCGGCGGGCAGAGCAAGCTAGTGGAAAAAGAGTTGCCGCTGGCTGGCTACCTCGGCAACCAGCCGGTGCGCATCGGCAACGATGCCTACACCCACATCCAGAACGATGTGTACGGCCAGGTGCTGGTGGCGCTGCTGCCGCTCTACGTCGATTGCCGCTTCCAAGACCCTAGCCGGCCCGCCCCGCTAGCTCTCGTGGAAGAGTCGCTGCGCCTCATCGAAACCACGATGGACCAGCCCGACGCCGGCCTCTGGGAATTTCGCCACATTGCCCAGAAACACTGCTACACCTACCTCTTCCACTGGGCCGGCAGCCACGCCGCCGTGCAGGTGGCCCGCTCGCTGGGCAATAAAGAGCTGGAAGCCAAGGCCAGCCGCCTGCTCAAGGTCTCGCAAGAGCACATCGAAGCCTGCTTCAACGCCGAGCGCGGCGTGTACACCAATGCCATCGGCTCCGACAACCTCGACGCCAGCACCATTCAGCTCATTACCATGGGCTACCTCGACCCGGCATCGGAGCGCACCCAGCACCACCTGGCCGAGCTGGAAAAGGAGTTGAAAACGCCCGAAGGCCTCTTCTACCGCTACCGCCACCCCGACGATTTTGGCACGCCCGAAACCACCTTCCTCATTTGCTCTTTCTGGTACGTGGAGGCCCTGGCCTGCGTCGGCCGCCTCGACGAGGCCATCGCGGAGTTTGAAAAGCTCACCACTTACGCCAACCACCTCGGCCTGCTAAGTGAAGATGTGGACGCTAAAACCGGCTCGCAGTGGGGCAATTTTCCGCAGGCCTACAGCCACGTAGGCCTGGTGAATGCCGCCTACCGCATCGCTAAAAAGCTCGACAAGCCGCATTTTGTGAGCTAGCGGGGAAAAGCGGGGAATTTGTAACGAGCTAATAACGAGCTAACAACGAGGTAATAGCTTGTGTGTGGCCTGCTAGCTACTGGTAAAAAGAGCCTTCTGATGCGTTAGAAGGCTCTTTTTGCTTTCCCCGCTTTTCCCCGCCTGGTTTAGTTAGTGCCGTGAGGGGCTCGCTACCTTTACCCTATCGCACAGTTAAGTCACCTCACCACACGGGTTGTCCCTAAAAAGACGAAACCCCGGCTGCAGGAACAACCGGGGTTTCAGAGAAGCAGGTGATAAAGCACCTACAATCTCCACTCGAAAATGAGAAACGAACGTGCGAAAACGGGGTTTGAGCTGAAGCTCGAACTTCGGATGTCCGATAAGCTGCTGCGGTGGCTCGTCGGGCTGGCAATTGGTGGCGGCGCCCTATCAGCGGCCGTCCACTACTTGTAAGGTTGGCAAGAGGCTGGTCCGCAAGGGCTAGCCTCTTGTTTTACTGTGCAAATATAACGAGCAGCGTCAACTTTCAGTTGCCGCTAGCCCAGCAGCTTGCGCAGCAGCTGCCGCACCTCGGCGGGAGAGGCCAGGTTGAAGCGCGCCAGCGAGCGGCCCCCGTTGCCCACCTTCACGGTGTAGGCCTCGGGCGGCAGGACGCGGAAGGTGTCCTCGTCGGTGCGGTCGTCGCCGAGGGCCAGGATAAAATCGGCGGGGTAGCGGGCCAGCCAGCGCGCGGCAGCCGTGCCCTTATTGATGCCCGAATTCTTGATTTCGAGCACCTTATTACCTTCCATCACTTGCAGGTCGGTATTGGCCGTCATGAAGGCGAGGTGGGCTAGCAATTCGCGGGCGCGCACCTCGCCGAGGTCGGCATCGGCGCGGCGGTAGTGCCACACCAGTGAGTAGTCCTTTTCCTCGATAAATGAGCCGGCGGTGCGGGCTACGTACAACTCCAGCACCGGGCGCAGGTCGCGCATCCAGTCGTTTTGCATGGTCTGGAACAGCTCCCATTCCTCGCCCGCGGCGCGCAGCCACACGCCGTGCTCGGTGATAAAATCGACCGGCAAATCGCCCAGCCAGCCCGCCAGCGTGCCCCGGTCGCGCCCGCTGATGAGTACCACCCGCGTGTGCGGCAGCTCGGTAAGCGCCCGCAGCAGCAGGCGCAGCTCCTGGTCGGGCGCCGCGCGCTGCGGGTTGGCGTGAAAGCCCACCAGCGTACCGTCGTAGTCCAGCAGAATGAGCCGCTCGCTGGCCCCCTGAAAGTCGGCCAGCAGCTGCGTGGTGGCCGTCTCATCGAGCTTTTCGGTGGCTAGGGTGTGCTGCTTCATCTTGGTGTAGGCTAGCTGATTCATGAAGAGTTTGGTCCAGGAAAACACATTGTAGCGTTTCACCAGGGCCTGCATGGCGCTCATGCGGGTGGTTTGCTCCTCCTCGGGCATCACGAGGGCTTCGTGCATAGCTTCCACCAGTTGGCCCACGTCGGTGGGGTTAATGATGAGCGCATCGGACAGCTCACGGGCGGCGCCGGCGCGCTCGCTCAGGATGAGCACCCCGCGCTGGTCGAGGCGGCTAGCCACGTACTCCTTGGCCACTAGGTTCATGCCGTCGCGCATGGGCGTCACGAGGGCCACCTCGGCCAGCCGGTACAGCGCGGCCAGTTCCTCCAGCGGCAGCGAGCGGTAGAAGTAAAGAATCGGATTCCAGCTAATGCTGCGGTACTGCGCATTGATGCGACCCACTAGCTCGTCAATCTCCACCTTCAGGTCGGCGTACTGCGCCACCTGGTCGCGCGAGGGCACCACCAGCATTATCAAACTCACCTGCCCGCGCCACTCGGGGTAGCGCTGCAATAGCAAGTCGAACGCCCGCAGCCGCTGGGCAATGCCCTTGGTGTAGTCGAGCCGGTCGATGCTGAGAATGACGCGCGTATCGCGCAGCGCCTCGCGGTACTCGGCCATGTGGTGCTCGGCCTCTTGCGAGGCGGCGGCCTCGGCGTAGCGGTTATAGTCGATGCCCATCGGGAAGGCGTCGACGCGCACCGAGCGGGTGGGCGTCTCAATCTGCCCGTTCTGGGCCGGGTACCCTAGCAGGTGCGTTACGGCGCTGAGAAAGTGCCGCATGTAGCCAAAGGTGTGAAACCCAATGAGGTCGGCGCCCAGCATGCCGCGCAGCAGCTCGGTGCGCCAGGGTAGCACCCGTATCAGCTCCTGCGACGGAAATGGGATGTGCAGGAAAAAGCCGATGCTGGCTTCGGGGCGCGCCCGGCGCAGTAGCTCGGGCAGCAGCAGCAGCTGGTAGTCGTGCACCCAGATGGTGTCCTCGGGACCGGCCTGGGCCAGCACGGCTTCGCAAAATTTCTCGTTTACCCGCACGTAGGCATCCCAATAGGTCTGCTCGTACACCGAAAATTCACTGAAATAGTGAAAGGTAGGCCACAGCGTAGAGTTGCTAAACCCCTCGTAAAAATCGCGGATTTCACTTTCGGTCAGAAAAACCGGCGCCATGTTGTCGGCGCGCAGCTCCTGGCGAATGTGGTCTTCCTCGGCCGCATCCTGCACAAACAGTCCCGGCCAGCCTATCCACAGGTTATCGCCCTGGCGGTAGATGGAGCCGAGGCCGGTAGCTAACCCGCCTTCGCTGGGCTGAAACGTGAGGCCTTCTTCCTGACGCAGAACTTTAGTGGGGAGGCGATTGGAGACGATTAATGTGCGGGGCATAGGCCAAAAAAGGATGGTAGACCCTCATACTACGCAAAAAAGCCCTTTATAGTCCCTTTTTTGCCGTTGTTTGGTGCCCAACCCGCACGCGGCTAGGCCCTAATCCCACCCGCATAGTTGAGCAAACACGCCGCCCGCGACCTGGGGCTAGCGCTGCACTTCGTACTTGCGCTTGATGAAATCGAGCATCTCCCGCACGTGTTCATCGGTCTTATTAGCCTCGATTTTCCAAAGCGCCTCAATTAGCAGCAGCAGCAGGCGGGTTTCCTTGTCGGGCTCGGGGTAGCCGAGCTGCTCGAAGGCCACTTGCAGGCGCGTCGGCACCGGGCGCATAAAGCGCTCGTGCTGCTGCTGAGCCATCTCGCGGTCGGCCAGCCGGTATTGCAGCTTCCAGAAGTGGGGCTCCTCCAGCACCAGCTTGTAGGGCAGGTCGATGACGCTGTGAATGAACGTGAGCGGGTCCGTCTCGGTCAGGCCCCCGCGGTTGTGCTCAATAATGCGCTGGTAGCCACTCTTGATAATGAAGTCGAGCAATTGGTCTTTCGACCCGAAGTGCTTGAAAATAAGGGCCTCCGAAACGCCGGCGGCCTTGGCAATCTGCTGGGTCGAGGTGTTCTCAAACCCTTTGTCCCCAAACAGTTGCAGCGCCACATTGGCAATGTGTTGGCGGCGGGTAATCATAAACGAAGCGGGGTGGGTGGGGCAGAAGCCAGCAGCGAACAACCACGGATGAAGTACAAAGTTCGAGCACAAACCCGGCAATGTGGCTTCAGATAGGTATTAATCGCGCCTGATAGACGCCAAAGACCTGGGCACAAAAAGAAACCGGCCAATTTGGGATTACCAAATCGGCCGGTTGGAAAACTTTCAGATTCTGCCAGGCCGGGGCGGGGCAGATAGTCTCAACCAGCTGGGGTGGGACGACGGCTGGGCAACTTAGAGTGTGGGGCGGAACCAGGCGGGGTGGGACGACGACTGGTTAGAGAGTGTGTGTGGGTACCGGCTGGGGTGGGACGACGGCCGGGCAACTTAAGAATGAATAGCTACCGGGGTGGGAGTCGGTAGCCGTTGGTAGAACAATATTACGACAAAAATTTAAAATACGGTAAGTGTTAGCTCACTAAATGACGGTGAGTAAACACTCACCTTATAAAATATCACGTAAAATATTGTTTATCATTGTTTTGAGTTAGTGTGTAAAATTTAGGCTTTTTATAAGATTTTTTTGCCTGGGTTTAAATAACCTTTCTTTTGTCGTTTTGAGCGGTGAAAAGGCTGGAAACGTTTGCGGAGATTTCAATGCGGAATGCTAAGCCAATAATTGGCCGGTAGCCCAGAGCTCGTCTTTTGGCTAGCTGCGCTGGCTAGAGGTACTTCTCGTAAATGCCAGCAGCTATTTTCTCCACAATAGGTTTGGGTACTACACTGGTGAGGCCCGCCGTCACCTTGTTAAGCACACCGGGAATGACCTCGGCCCGGCCCGCAAACAAGGCCTTGAGGCCAGCGGCCGCCACCTGGGCCGCCGTCATGGATACCTTGTTGGCCACGGCTTGCAACTCGGTGCCCATGCCGGCGCGGTTGCCAAAGTCGGTGGTGGTAGCGCCCGGGCTAAGGCACGTCACGGATACGCCGCTGCCCTTGAGCTCGTAGCGCAGGCCCCGGCTGAAGCTGAGCAAAAACGCCTTGCTGGCGGCGTAGAGCGTAAGCGAGGGCACGGCCTGGTAAGCGGCGGTGCTGGCTACATTCAGCACGTAGCTGCGGGCGGCGCGGCGCAGCAGCGGCAGCAGGGCGTAGGTAAGCTGCACGGGTAGGTTGAGGTTGAGCTGCAACATATTCAGCTGCTCCTCCAGATTAAGCTGCTCGAAGCGGCCCCACAAGCCATAGCCCGCATTGTTGACGAGCACGGCTAGGCCCTCGGGCGCGTGGTGAGCGGCCCAGCTAGCCACCGTGGCGGCAGCCTCGGGATGGGTAAGGTCGAGGGCCAGCACCGCGGCCTGGCGCTGGTGCAGGGCCTGGGCTTCCTGGGCTACGGCCTGGAGCTGGTCGGCCGAGCGGGCTACCAACAGCAGGTCGTAGCCACGCTGGGCCAGGGCTAGGGCCAGCTCGCGGCCAATGCCGCGCGAGGCGCCGGTGATAAGGGCTAGGGGCATAGGAAAGAGGCAGCCGGGAGTTGCTTGGAAGCAGGTAAGTAACTGAATAAAAATAAAAGAGCTGGGCTATTCAACCGCAGTGAATAGTCCAGCTCTCTTCGAAAAATACCAGTAAAAGCGCGTGCCTATTTAACCAAGTGCAGGAAGCGCAGGTAGAACGGCGTGGGGCTTTCCTCGCTCTTGGGCTGGTACTTACCCCCAATGATGGGCACGTACATTACGCGGCGGCGCGACTCGGGGCCCACCAGCGGCGACTGCGCCACGCGGTGCCACATGCGGCCATCGTGCACGGTGAGGTCGCCGGGCTCGGTTTCGACGGCTATCTCGTTGGGGTCGTAGTACACGTCTTTGTAATACTTCTTGCGAAACAGCATCTTACCCAGGCCCTGGCGGTGGGTGCCGGGTATCACGCGCAGGCCGCCGTTGGTAGCCTTGGTGCCGTCGAGGTGCAGGCCCACGTTGAGCATGGGCCGAATTTTTTTGCCGTAGAATACGTCGCGCAGCGAGTCGGTGTGCCAGCCCATCTGGCTGAACTCAGAGCCTTCTACATTCACGTAGTGGTTGACTACCAAGCCATCACGCTCGTTTTCGCCCACGCGGCCGCCCGGCATCTCCAGCAGCGGAAACAGGGCTTTGAAACGCTTGTCCTGTAGCAGCTCGTGCAGCACGGGGCTATGCTGCGAGGCAAAGGCAAAGCGCTGCACGATGGGCGCGCCATCCACGTCCTTGCCATACTTGATGGGCACACCGTTCACCTTATCTACCTGGTGAGCCAGCCAAGCCGCCTGCACATCCTGGGTAGCTTTCAGGTAAGCCTGCACCTGTTCGGGCGAGGCAAAGGGCCGGAAGTGCAGAAAACCATATTTAGAAAAAAAAGCGCGCTGCTCGGCCGTCAGCTCCTGGCCGAGAGTGAAGCGCGGATAATCGGATAAAGATGCCATAGAGGGGAAAGCTGGCGGAAATAATTTCCGGCCGCCCTGGGAGTCAAATGAAAGGGCAAAGATACGCGGGCTAGTAGTGCAAAAAGATGAATATTATCTGTACGTGTCCTGGCCGCGCGGCCATTAACCACCCTGGCGGCGACGAAGTTTGCCGTACCGTGCAGGTTTCGAGGCCCGTCGGCAGCATTTCGCTGATTATTTGCGCCAAAGGCCCTAGCCTGGCTAGCTGCGGCTGGGGACCCTAGCTAGGGCCAGGCAGCCCCGCCGGCCAAATTTGCGTTAGCTGGCAACCCCGACCCGCTAGCCTTGCTACCTACTTTTAATTTCCTCTACCCACCACCGCCCATGGTCTTTACGCCTAGCCCAATGCTCCTCAAGCTGCTTTATAACCGCGGCAGCCTCCACAACCTGCCCGAGGGCAAAGGCGTGGCGTTCAGTATTAAAAACCGGCTCGATACGGTGCGCCTCACCGGCTTGCGGCACGTGAAGCTGGGCCAGGTGGTGGTGCCGGCCACGCACATTCAGCTTGACCTGGGTGGTGGCGACGTACGCCCCGGCGCTAGCCTGGCAGTTGATGGGCAAGCAATTGAACTGCCGGTGGGCCACGCCATCACGTTTTTGCTCGATACGCCTGCCCTAGCCGAGGGCCTGCACCAGCTGCAAGCCCAGTTTAGCACCGATGCCTTTGGCGAGCTGAGCGTGGAGGTCGAAGACGTGATTGCCAGCCACGATGGCCGCGTGCGCATTCCGCGCTCCGACGACGACGACTATGCCGAGGCCGCCATTCAGGCCCGGCAGCAGTTTGCCGAGCAGTTTACTCAGCAGGAGTACAGCCACTTAAAGCAGTATTCCTTCGACCCGCACGCGCTGAAGGGCAATTGCGAGCACTTTGTGGGGGTGGCGCAGGTGCCGGTGGGGCTAGCCGGCCCGTTGCTGGTGCAGGGCGAGCACGCCCAGGGCGAGTTTCTCATCCCGATGGCTACCACTGAAGGCACGTTGGTAGCCAGCTACAACCGTGGTATGCAGGTGCTTAACTTGTGCGGTGGCGTGAAATGCACAGTTATTGGCGATGCCATGCAGCGGGCGCCGGTGTTCGTGTTCGACGATGCACGCGGGGCCCGCGACTTTGGCCGCTGGGTAACCGAGAGCCTGGAGCAAATCCGGCCGCAGGCCGAAAGCACCTCGCGGGTGGCCAAGCTGCAATACATTGATACTTATTTGAGTAACAAGTTTGCCTTTCTGCGCTTCAACTTCTCGACCGGCGACGCGGCCGGCCAGAATATGGTAGGCCGCGCCACTTTCGCCGCCTGCTCCTGGATACTGGAGCAGTATAAGGGTGCGCCTATCCGCAACTTTTACCTCGAGTCGAACTTCGCCACCGATAAGAAGGCCAGCCAGATAAATGTGATGCGCACCCGTGGTAAGCGCGTGGTAGCGGAGGCCGTAATCCGGCGCGATATCTTGCAGCAGCGCATGCGCGTGACGCCCGAGCAGCTCGCCTACCACGGGCAGGTGAGCAACGTAGGGGCCTTTCTGTCAGGCGCTAACAACAATGGTGCGCATTCGGCCAACGGCATTACGGCGCTCTTCATCGCCACCGGCCAGGACGTGGCCAACGTGAGCGAATCGAGCGCCGGCGTGCTGTACTCGGAGGTGACGAAGGAGGGAGATTTATACATCAGCATCACCATTCCGTCGCTCATTGTGGCCACGCACGGCGGCGGCACGGGGCTAGCCACCCAAAACGAGTGCCTGCGGATGCTGGGCTGCGTAGGCCAGGGCACGGTCTACAAATTTGCCGAGATTGTGGCCGGCGTGGTGCTGGCCGGCGAACTGAGCCTGGGTGCCGCCATCAGCAGCAGCGACTGGGTGAGCAGCCATGAGCAGTACGGCCGCAACCGGTGAGGAGGAAGAATTTTATTGATAAGCAATAAAAAAATTATTGTTTATCAATAAAATTGCCTTTTCTTTGTGGCGTCTTCCACTCTCACCAAGCGCCTCATGAAGCTCATTTACCTGCCCTTTGCTTTGCGTTTCACCAAAGTGCTAACCTGGGTTTTTCTATTCATGGCGGGCTCGCTGACGCTAATGCTGTGCGGTAAGCTAATCGGCGTAGCTGGCGAGCCCGAAGTGCGGCTAGCCCTCGAAACCACCCGTCCCAATCTGTTTGGGGCCAAGCACGATGCCGAATCGGGTTTCCGCGACGGCCAGCAGGGCCAGGCGCGCGAAGAACGCGGCCCGCTGCTTGCCCTGCCCGAAGCCACGAGCGTCGCCTTGGTGGCTGACCCGCACGCCTCGTTGCTGCGCTACCGCGAGCCCAGCGCCCTGAAACGGATGGCTCTGCTAGCCCTCGGCGCGCTGGATGACAGTCTTTCGGTGGCCGGCTTGGTGTTTCTGGGCTATGGCAGTTGGCTGCTGCTGAAATTGTTGCAGGATGTGACGCCCGCCACGCCCTTCACCCAGGCCAATGCCCGGCGGCTGCGCCAGCTCACGCTGCTCGTGCTGGGCCTGTATCTCTGGCACTACCCGGCCTACCTGTTGGTGTGGGCGCTAGTGCCGGCCTACCGGGTGGCCCAGCTAGCCCAGCCACTGAGCCACTACGTGCGCCTCAATACCGACGACCTGTTGCCCGGCGTTGCAGAGGGGTTTATCCTACTCATTATTGCGGCCGTGTACCAGCGCGGCGTTGAGCTAAGCCGCGAAGCCGAACTCGTTATCTGATGCCTATTCTCGTAAACCTCGACGTGATGCTGGCCCGGCGCAAGCTGACGCTCAGCGCGCTGGCCGAAACGGTGGGCATCACGCTGGCTAACCTTTCCATCCTGAAAAGTGGCAAGGCCAAGGCCATCCGGTTCAGCACCCTGGCCGCCATTTGCCAGGCGCTCGACTGCCAGCCCGCCGACCTCCTCGAACACCGCTCCGACCCCGCCGACCTGAAGCGCGCCGAGGAATAGCGCGGACTTTTGGCCCGCGCGTTGGCTGCCCCCACAACTTGCGGATTAAAAACCCGTGCTACTTGCCCAGCAGGGCGAGCTGGGCGGTGCTGTCTTGCGCCACGTGCAGCGCTTGTTGCAGCTCTAAGTCACTGCCGCGCAGCACGGCGCGGCTAGCCTCGGCCCCGTAGGCGCTGCGGGCGATGTAAGCCTTGAGGCAATTGCGCAGGGCGGGCGCGCTGCGGCGCAGCGCCACCGGGTTGGGGTGCACGCCGGCTAGGGCCGCCAGGCGCGACAGGCCATCAAGCTCGGTATCGGTGACGCGGAACACGGCCTGGTACTGGGCAAAGCGCAGGCCCACCAGCTCGGCCTTGTGCTGCCGGTAGAAGGCTAGTGCGTAAGCGTGCACCACGCCCAGGCTTTGCAGGTGCAGGTAGTAGGCCGAGTGCAGCAGCGTATCGCGGGCCACAAACACGTCGGGCATAATGCCGCCGCCGCCGTACACCACCCGGCCGTGGTCGGTACGGAACTGCTGCCCGGTGGCAAAGTGTACGCTATCGGCCGAAGCCAGCTCGCCGTGCTGCTGGCGCTCGGCCACCTCGCGCTGGTAAGTGGCGCGGTCGGGGCCGTAGGGTTTCTGAATGCAGCGGCCCACTGGCGTGTAATAGCGCGCCACCGTAAGCCGCAGCTCGCCGCCTTCCTGCAAGGCAATGGGCTGCTGCACTAGGCCCTTGCCAAAGGTGCGGCGGCCCACGAGTAGGGCGCGGTCGTGGTCTTGCAGGGCGCCGGCCAGCACCTCGGCGGCCGAGGCGCTGTTTTCATCCACCAGCACCACGAGCGGGTTTTGCTCCCAGTCGCCGGCCACGTGGGCGTAGGTTTGGGTGGCGTACTGCTCGTCTTTGCCGGCCGTGTACACGATTTTGCGCGAGCCGGCGATGAACTCGTCGGCTAGTCTAGTGGCGCGGTCGAGGTAGCCGCCGGGGTTGCCGCGCAGGTCGAGCACCAGCCGCTTGAGGCCCTGGCGCTGCAAATCGGCCAGCTGGGCTTTGAACTCTTCATAAGTGCCCGCGGCAAACTTGCTGACCTTGATGTAGCCCGTTTGCCCATCTTCCAGCAGCACGCCCGGCTCCACCGAAATGTTGGGCACGCGGCCCCGGTTGAGGCGCACGGCCAGCGGCTGAGGCTGCGCCGCGCGCGCCACGGCTAGGGTCAGGCTACTGCCGCGGGGGCCACGCAAGAGCTGCGTAAGCTGCGCCGTGCTGAGGCCGGCGCCCGCCACCGGCTGGGTGCCCACGCGCAGCAGCTGGTCGCCGGGCAGCAGGCCCGCCGCCTCGGCCGGGCCGCCGGGCAGGGTGCTCACCACGGTGGCCGTATCCCGGAAAAAGTTAAAATCGAGCCCCACCCCGTCGAAGCTGCTTTGCAGGAAGGCATCGGCCTGCTCGCGGTCCCGAGCCGCGATGTAGACCGAGTGCGGGTCGAGCTTGCCCAGCAGCTGCGCCACGGCGTAATTGGTAAGCCCGTCGGCATCGACCGAGTCTACATAGTCGCGGTCGATGGCCGTCAGAATCTCCTTGTAGCGCAGGTAGCCCCGAGCCGTGGCGTCGGGGTTTTCGGTGCGGGGTCGGAATGGATTGGTGCCCAATATGATACCAACACCCAGCGTGAGCGCTGGTAGCAGCGCCAGGCGGTAGCCCCAGCCCCGGCGGGCTAGCCCCCGGACGGTGGCAGCGGCGGCGCGGCGCAAGGGTAAAAGAGCGGGCATAAGCGAGTCGGCGGGACTAATAACAGGAAATCAAACAGCCGAAAAGACTATTGCTCAGTCAAATTTAGGCCGGCCTTTGCACAACCAGCTTCCGAAAGCGGCCTAAGGCAGCGGTTTCTAGTTAGGCCTAAATATTTTCTTGAGATAAGTCAAAAAATACTATTAGTTAGGGCACCCACTACCCCGGCACTCCGGCTAGGGGGCTAGCCGGATGGTGGCCCAAACTACCCGGCCGTATCTTTGTGGTTTACTGCGTTTGCTTATGTCCACCCCCACCATCGGCCGCATTCTGGCCATCGATTACGGCAATAAGCGGGTGGGGCTGGCCATTACCGACCCGCTCCAGCTCATTGCCTCGCCCCTGGATACCATTCACAGCCAGGAGGTAGTGAAATTTGTGCTCGATTACCACCGGCGCGAGCCGCTGGCGGCCGTGGTGGTGGGCATGCCGCGTACGCTGCTCAACGAACCCACCGACTCGACCAGCGCCGTGGTGGGTTTGCTGCGCCGCCTGCGCCGCGAGCTGCCCGAAATCGGTATCCACGAAATCGACGAGCGCTTCACCTCGCGCCTGGCCAAGCAGGCCATGCTGGCCGGCGGCCTGGGCCGCAAGGCCCGCCAGGACAAGGCCACCGTGGACAAAGTGAGCGCCGCGCTTATTCTTCAGTCTTTCTTAGAATCCCCTTTACGCTAATGATTCTCCCAATTGTTGCCATCGGCGACCCCGTGCTCAAAACGCTCGCCAAAGACCTGCCCGCCGACCTGCCCGCCGCCGACCTGCAAAAACTGGTGGCCGACATGTTCGAAACCATGTACGAGGCCCACGGCGTGGGCCTGGCCGCCCCCCAAATCGGGCGCGCCGTGCGTCTTTTTGTGATGGATTCGGCCCCCATGCTCGGCCCCGATGAGGACGATGACGACGACGAGCCAGTGGAAGTAGCCGCGGCCAACGAAATTCAGGAAACGCCCATCAAGCGCGCCTTTATCAACCCGCAGATGGTGAGCGAAACCGGCACGCCCTGGGGCTTCGAGGAAGGCTGCCTCAGCATTCCGGGCGTGCGCGAGCTGGTGCAGCGCTGCCCCAACATCGTGCTGCGCTACGAGGACGAAAACCGCCAGGTGCACGAGGAAGGCTTCAGCGGCATGGCCGCCCGCATCATCCAGCACGAGTACGACCACCTCGAAGGCGTGCTGTTCACCGACAAGCTGTCGGCTTTCAAAAAGCAGCTGCTGAAGGGCCGGCTGGCCCGCATCAGCAAGGGCGACGTGAAGCACGACTACCGCATGAAGTTTGCGGGCGCGGGCAAGCGCTAGGCCCCTGCAAACAATGGTAAGGCCAGAGAGCCGGTATATCGCCAGATATGCCGGCTTTTTTGTTACTTGCAAGCTCATGCGTAGCAGCAGCGCTTTATGAGGAAAGGACTACTAATCAGGCTGCCTAGCTGGGCCCGCCGGATGTTACTGTTGGCCGGGCTAGCCTTGCCCGCCAGCCCCGCGCAGGCCTGGGGCTTCTTCGGCCACCGCCTGCTCAACCGGCTGGCCGTGTACACGCTGCCGCCCGAGATGCTGCCCTTCTTCAAGGCCAATATCGACTACCTGACCAACAACGCCACCCGGCCCGACTCGCGCCGCACGGTGGTGCCCACCGAGGCGCCGCGCCACTTTATGGATGTGGACGTGTACGGCGACAGTGCCCTCACGCGCCACGGCCTGCCCCGCCCCTACGCCGATGCAGTGGCCCTGGCCGGCGGCGAAGACTCGCTGCTGCGCCACGGCATTGTGCCCTGGCAGGTGGCCAAAATGAAGGGCCAGCTCACCGCGGCCTTCCAGGCCGGCGACACCGACCGTATTCTGTACCTGGCCGCCGACCTGGGGCACTACGTGGCCGATGCCTGTGTGCCGCTGCACACCACCCGCAACTACAACGGCCAGCTTACCGGCCAGCGCGGCATCCACGCCCTCTGGGAATCGCGCCTGCCCGAACTGCAAGCCGCCGACTACGACCTGCTTACCGGCCAGGCA
>Ga0160427_10000282_pt1 | contig 32875 bp, 32 predicted proteins | sample SolpanmetagenomL_FD_108194 | JGI IMG/M metagenome (GOLD analysis project Ga0160427, IMG submission 108194) | Solar panel surface microbial communities from Lawrence Berkeley National Laboratory, California, USA - L | ecosystem: Engineered > Built environment > Solar panel > Unclassified ...
CCAGAGGTACACGTCGACGTAGCCATGGATCATCGGGTCGGTGACAACCGACGACGCGCCGTATTTGGCCTTGTAGGCCTTGACGAACTTGGCGTTGCTGGCGTTGGGCAAGCTCTGGAAGTAATTCCAGGCGGCGTACTGACCGCTCAGAAGCTGCGGCCCGATGGCCTGGGCTTCCTGCTCGGCGATGCTGAAGCTGATCACGGGCAGGGAAGCGGCGGTATAACCAGCTGCCTGGTACTGCTTGAAGAAGGCCACGTTCGGTACGCCAACTTGTGCGGCAGCGGTGGTGAAGTACGTTGTGGCGGGAGGATTCGAGTGTACATCGTTGCTGGTGTGGGGGCCGTGTCAACCGCTGGTTGTCATGCCGGACTACTCGGCTGATTCAGTGTTATCCACAGCCTGTCTGTGGATAACTCTGAATTACTTGATATCCGGTACATCGTCCATGTTGAGTACAAAGGGGTGAAGAATCGCGCCATCATTTTGAAAGTGCCAAGTTTGACCACTTGGTCCATTGGTTGCGTCAGCTTCTTCAAGCGGTCCAATCTTGCTTTCGAGAAATGTCTTTGCTTCTTCCATGCTTGAGCAGACGACAGAGCCAATTCGACCATCCAAATTTGGAAAGAAGACCATGAAAACTTCGGTAGCGTTTATTCGTAACTCCAATCGAAGAATGGACAGAATCTCTTGCATGATGGGCGCATCTGCTCCGGCATGGTTTAAAGCACGGTTGATGGTAACGCGCTCAACCGTTTTTCCGTCTCCTCTAGCTTGAGAAATAAGCTGTGCCAGTGAGGATTGGGAAATGCCGAGCTGTTCCATGCGCTGGCGAATAAACCGCCTAGTAGTATCATTCATAGCTACATTGTAGCATCTGTTGACACTAGTATCACATCATGCTACTCTTGAGGCACAAGAAAGGGCGCAACCTCCCGCTAAGAAAGAGCGCCCGATCTTGAATCTCCAGCAAGCCACCGGAGACATGATGAATTCTACCCGCACCTTCACCGCCCGTTACCCGATCTTCCTTGATGACGCCATCATCGCCCAGGCTAGCCACCAGATCACCGCGACCGGCTACGGCACCGAGCTGCGCTTCGAACTCGACGGCCAGCCCGCCACCGAAGAGCAGGTCATGACCATCCGCCAGCTAGCCGAGGCGCGCGGCACCTTCGAGCGCATCAGCGGCCCGGAGATGTTGCCGATCGGCAAGACCGTCGCCTGCAGGCTGCACAAAGACATGGCCGGCCTCGGCGTTCACCGCCACTACGAGGTCGCTGGTGAGGTGCTCGGCCGCACGATCCTCAGTCTGGCCGCCCTGACGCGCGATGAGGCGGCCGAGGTCTGGAGCTGCGCTTGTGCCTTCGCGGAGAGGCCCACGCTGCCGAGCATCATCTTCCAGGCGGTCGGAGCCTGAAGCTCGCAGACTTGAAAGCCGCGCGTCAGTCGGCGGTCGGCGGTAGAGGTACTGGCTGTCTACCAGGGTAGACACGTGCGGTTGGCCTACGCCACCTGCCAGATGTGCCACGCGGCCGCGTCCTGCACCATGAGGGCGTCTCCGCGTGGGATCAGCCGATGACCTCGCGCTGCCCCTCACCCTGTTGAGGATGGCCCACGCCCCCTGCCCCGACCCTGACCGGCCGGGGTTTTTGCTGTCCTATGCTGAGTGCATGACGCACTGCACTGAAGTCCTCCTGCTGTCACTTTTTGAACAAAGTCACCGGGCAGCCTGTGGGCAGCTTGAGGACGGGATGTGGGAGGCGCGGGGGCGGCAGCGCTGGCACCAGGTATTCGACTCCCGATGAACCGGATGCATTGGACAGTGCTGGAGGCGGTCGAGCTGCTGAGTCAGGCGTATCTGATCGATCTGGGTGAACGAGGGTTGATGGTGCCGGACCCGATCACCCTGGAAGCCCTGGCCCGCGCGCTCGATGCTCGGCCGATAGTGCTCGAACAGGTGTGGCAGGCCTGGGAAGTCCAGTTGGCCCGCGCCGGGTGGTCGGAAGCGCATCGGGATGAGGCCCACTACTGGCTCGATGCCGTGGTGATCGGCGGGTTAACGAACCTATGACCTTCCTGGAATTTCTACAACAACCGCTGGTGGCGGCCGGGCTTGTTAGTGCGGTCGTAGCACTTTTAGGCCAGCTCGTTATCTTTTCCCGAGGTAAGCAACAAGACGCTTTAATCAAATCTCAATCAGATTTGCTCAGGCAAGCACAAATAGACCTTGCCATACAAAATAATTCTTTTACCCAGAGTCTCAAGTCATTTGAAATTGAAGCAAAACGAGCTGATTTTTTTGCCGAGAAGCGCTCAAAGGGCCTGGAGTCGACAGTTGAAAGAAATGCACAACATCTACTCGAAATTCAATCGAGACTTGAGCAAGTAGTTTATGCCAAATTAGTTTTGCTGCATTCATTAACTAAGCGAGATTTAAGTGGATATGAGCCATTTATTAAACTTATGAGCAGACGGGAAGAAACATTATTGAATTATGAAAAGGAAGATCTTAATCGTAGACTTTGGTTCAATACAGGTTTTTTATCTCATTTAATTTGGACGCTAATTTCCGAAGATATGGTCAGCGAATTTAAAGAAGTCCATACTCGTATGGTGATTGTCACCGATTTTTTAAATGAAGACATATCATCTGTATATGAAGCAGGAGAGAAAATACCAAGTATGGATGTATTTGAAAGAATAAAGATGCCTATAGCCTATGGAGCTAGAGAAGGCATTGAGTTTTCGGAAAAGTATATATTAAATGAAATAGCCATAATTAGAAGCAAATTGGAAGAAATAAAGTCGAAATTGGTCGCACAAGCTTTTGCGGAGTACAAATCACAATAATTAAAAAGGCCCCCGCCCAGACGCTTCTCAGCGCGGGCGGGGGCTTCAGGACGGTGAACGGGAGCGGGCTTGAGAGCAGAGAACGAAGAGAGAGAAGAACACGTGGCTCCTGTTCATAGAGTTATATGCAGCTCAGGCCGAATCGGATTTCGGCCAAAAGGGAGGCGCGTCCCGCAGACAGGAGCGCCTCGACCTCTGCCCGAACCTCGCTGACCGGGCCCATGCACCATAACAGGAAATGCCCTGACCCACCGGTATTCAAGGGCGCCCCGATGATCGACTCTCACTTGATGACATGGGGATTGAAAAAAGGGAGGCGCATCCGCCGACAGAGGAGCGCCTCGACCTTCGCCCAGCACTCTATACCGGGCCCGTGTACCCTAGCAAAAAGCCACGGCCCTGACGCGGATGCGCGGGCCGTGGCTTCGTCAATGAATGGAGTCCGGGAACAGGAATCCTGAGAACAGTCTACGAATCACGTCTCACAGCTTCCTGTCACGTCTCACAGCTTCCTGACGGCGCAAGGTGTCCGACACCTACCGGATGCGGTACACCGCGATCTCCGCTGAGTAGATGCCAATCGACGCGTTCTGGTCCACGTATGTGAACAGCTTCAACGTCTGACCCGCTGTCAACGCCAGCACCCGATTGTTCAGCAGCCCGTTGCGCCGCACGCTCGCCGTGCTCGTCACCCCCCACGCGAACGCCGGGCTGTCCTGATTCACCGTGTCGAACCCCACCCCGTACGACACTGACGCGGCCAGGCTGTCCAGCGGCCGCACCTTCATCTCGACCTGATAGGTCCCGCTCTGCGGCACGGTGAACGTCGAGCTGCTGTTGTCCCAGGCACTGTGGGTATCGGTCGCTTTCTGCACGCTCAGCGTCGTGAACTGCTGCCCGTTGATGTACTGCGCCGCCGTGGCGGTGTTCGTCCCCTGATAGTTGGCGATCATCACCGGCCAGCTGGACACGTCTGCTGAGTCCACCAGACGCCAGCCGCTGCTGTGGTCGAAGTAGAGGTGCCCGTCGCTGGCCAGGCGGCGCAGTCGACCGTCCCCGACCGACGCCCCCAGGGCCGAGACCGTTGGGGGCGCGATGTCCGAGAGCCTGTCCATCAGCCGAGGATCAGCACGTGCAGCGCGTTGGCAGCGGGAGCGGCGGTGAAGTTCAGGCGCACGGCGTTCACCGTCGGGCGGCTCTTGTCACAGTCCACCTCGGCGTAGTTCCCGGAGTTGTACATCACGAAGATGGCCACGTCCCGCGTGCCGAAGTTGTGCGTCACGTCGATCTGCGTGGCCGAGTTGTCACCGATGTTCGCCGTGAACTGCTTCTTGTTCCTGGCCGCCGCGGCGAACGTTGCTGGGCTCAGCGCGATGGTCGCATCCGTTCCGGCATCCACCTCGGTCTGGGTGGCTAGGCGCACCTTGCCGGCCGTGGTGGTGCTGGCCGGGGCGACCGTGGTACCGAATGGCCCCCAGTTCACGGCATCGGTGCCGAGCGTGGCGAGCACGTTGCCCTGCCGCCAGGTGGTACCGCCGTCCGTCCCGCTGTCCACACCCACCACGGCCGCGTTCAGCTCGCTGGCCAGGTTGGCGTCGAGTGTCCGGGTCATCGGGCTGGCCGCGCCGGTCCAGTAGTACAGGCCGTTCTCGGAAGCCGTGGTCTGGAAGCGCACCAGCACCCGGTCGTTCGCCACCATGGCGAGACCGTCAATGTTGGCCCCGGGCGACGCGAGGCTGATGTTGCCCTGAGTGGAGACGCGTACGTCGTCCTTCCAGGCGAGGCCCTCGATGGCCTGCTGCAGGTCGATCAGGCGGGCCGGTTCGGTCGGGGTGGTCGGGGCGGGCACGTTGAGGATACGGGAGACGCCCTGCAGGTTCTGGTCTTTGAAGATATCCATGGTCGTTCTCCTAAATCAGGTGCACTGAGCCGGCCGCGGGGACGGTCAGGTGAAGTTCGAGCACGTTCTCCGACAGGTGCACGGCGTCCACGTCGATCAGGGCGCCGCTGATGCTCCGGGCCTGGATGGTCGGCCGGAAGCCCAGGTTGTGCGCCACGGTCCAGGTGGTGGCCGGAGTGATTTGCGTGTGGGTGTAGCTGGCCGCCGCATTCCCCGAGAGCCCCTGTTCGCCGGTCTTGCCGGGGACGGGGAAGATCACCCCACCGACTGCTGGGGAAGCGGTCGGCTGCAGCAGCAGCTGGGCTGGGGCGGCGCCGAACAGGACGTTGGCGATCAGGCGCGGATCGACCGGGGTGCCGAACAGCAGCGGCTTAGGTGTCTGAGACATCGTCATGGCTGATTTCCTCGACCAGCTCGAACGACCCGGCCAGCGCGGTGTACGGCCCCAGGCTGTCCGGGAAGTCGAACTCGATGTCGTACTTCGCGTCCACCAGATTCGCCAGCTTGCTGCCCGGGATGCGCAGGGAAAACACCGGCTGGTGCGTGCCGTCCGGCAGAGTGAAATCCGGGTCGATGTACAGCTCGCCGTCCGCCTTGCTGGCCGAGACGAGGACCGGGCTGGCGCGGTCCTGCCGCACCTGCATGCGAATGGTGGTGTAAGTGTCCCGCTGCGCCGTCGCCTCGCCGACGGTCAGTGGCACGCGAACGCCCGCCGCATTCATCTTCTGGAGTGGGATGTCCAGAATGAACGCGTCTGACTGATACCCCTTGATGTTGTACTGGGCCGGCATTACGGGGCTCCGACGAGACCGAGGATAATCGGCCTGGCGCCCGTCGCTGGGCGGTAGAAGGCGGCGTAGGCGTCGGTGATCGTGCCGACCGTCTTGGTCACAGGGTTCAGCCCCGGACTGAAGCGGGCGCGGGTCCCAGCAGCGATGTTCGGCACGTCACAGTGCCAGCGGCCGGGCTTGGCGAGGCTGCACCGCCAGGCGGGCGGCGCGGCGATCACCAGGTCATCGCTGCCCTGGATGTCCACCGCCACCCCGTCCCCCGCGAGGTTCGGGTTGCCGATCATGGCCTCCGGACCGGGGTTGTTCAGCAGGATGCTCACGCCGTCACGGGTGAGCGTGCCCGGGTCGTTCTGCACCGCTTCGAGGCCGCCCTGGGCCAGCTGCACGCCCTGCTGCAGCAGCGGTCCGCAGCTCGCCAGCACGCAGGCCAGCAGCACCACCAGCAGGCGCTTCACAGGCTCCCCTTGGCATCCAGGATCACGTCGAGGATGCGGTTACGCCCAGCGGCGCTCAGGTACAGATCACCGTCGAGCAGCTCAGGAACGATTGGGGCGAGTTTGACCGCGAACGCCCCAGGGAAGCCGTCCGGCACTGCGCCCTTGAACGCCTGTCCAAGGACCTGGCCGATCACGGCCGTCAGGTCGAGCTGCGGCAGGCTCAGCAGACCCTGCTTGACTGGCAGCGGCTCGATCCCGCTCGGCGCGACGGGCAGGCTGGGAGCATCGATCACTCCAGCCGGGGGCAGGACGTCGCCCACGATCACCGGCAGTGCGCTGCTGCTGCCCGCCTTGGCCGCGTCGACCTGAAGCTGATACCCACCGAAGCCCTTGATGATGGCCGTCACGTAGGCCCCGAGCGCGGTCCACCAGCTGGCCGAGCCTGCGCCGTAGGCATGGACCAGCAGTCCATAGCCCACTGCGAACGTCGTGGTCAGGACGATGTAGACGTACCGGGTGATGTCGCCCTGGAAGCCGATCCGCTTCTTCAGCAGGCTTGTGAGAGGACTGGCGACCTCCTTGACCAGCCAGCCGATGGCCGGACTGGCGACGGCCCAGATGTAGTCAGGCACCTGGGCCAAGCTGACTGCAGGCGCGAGGTCCTGTGCGAAGGCATAGCCCAACATGGCAAGCACGACGGCGACCGCGAACGAAGTGAAGGCCTGCAGCGTGAACAACACGCTCCAGAACGCGGTCAGGATGATGCCGAGCAGTTTCTTCATACGATGCCTCCAGGCATGAGTGCAGCCCGCCTGTGGAAGCGCGGGCCTGAGCGGAGTTGAGGTCAGGCGCCGTTTCTCTGGCGATCGCTGTACTTGAACGGGTCGGCGGCCTCAGGCGGCTTCACCATCTCCGGCCAATGCCAGGTGCCGGGCCGCTTCGTCTCCTCGTCGAACACGGCGCTCTGTACGGCCAGCTGCGCCGGATGGGCGGTGCTCGTCCGGACGTTCGCACAGCCGGTCGGGAAGATCGCCGTGTTGACCATGTCGCCCGGGTTGAAGTCCTGAAACGGATCAAGCTGCACCATCAGGGTGCAGGCGGTGTCGTGCTCGTCAGCGTTGACCACCGTGGCTGCGCGGTGCTCACCGGTCTGAAGCACGTAGTGGACCTGCCTGCCGATACTCGGAAACTGGGTCATGCTGCCCTCCAATGGACGCGCCCCAGACCTGAGCAGGCTGGGGCGGTGAGAGATCGGATTATGAGCAGCCAGGAGCTGCGGCGGGTCTAGGGGTCAGTACCCGAGCCAGGCTGTGTCGTCGGTTGCATTGATCACCCGTAAGCCGGGAGGCAGCGGGACCCGCCGACCAGTGGCGTCGAGCCAGCCACCGTGCCCGTCGGGGATCATGATCCGGTGCTGAGCAGCACCAGGAACTACCGTGCTGGGCGGCTTCGCGGGCACCACGATCGGCGCAGGCCCAGCAGCAGGCCAGCGGCTCCCGACGATCACGTTCGCCTGGATGCCGTGGGCCCGGGCGTACACGCTCACGTCGATGTTCTGGCGTGGCCCGTTCACCCCTGCCAGCTGCACGTGCGGCCGCTCGAAGGACAGCGTCTCCAGACCGAACTTCGCGGGTGGCACGGCGGCGTAGATACGCTGGTAGAGCGCCACGTCCCAGCTGGGCACCCACTCGCCCTTCGCATTGCGGACCAGAGGCACCCAGTCAATCGCCAGGCCATACTCGTGAGCGCTGTCGAGGGTGTAGGTGATGATCGCGCCCGGCCGGGTGCGACCCTGTGCGTAGAGGTAGGCCTGCCGGGCGGCCGTCCTGAAGGTCTCGACCACCAGCACCTCGAACCCAGCGGCGCGCACGGCGGCCAGGAAGCGCTCAATGCCCGGCCGGGAGGTGGGGTTCAGGTGGTCGAGCTCGCGGTCCTGCGGCTGGACGATCACTTGACCGTCCGCACGACCCAGAAGTCGCTCGCTGCCGTCTTGTCCAGCACGTAGGCGTACGGCAGGGTGAAGTACCCGGCCTGGCCCCAGGAGGCGCCCCAGCTGTTGGCGCAGAGGAAGCGCTGCGTGGCATCGTCGTACCCGCAGAGCACTACACAGTGCCCACCCAGCTCGGTGTCGCCCGGCTTGAACATCGGCACCACCCCGGTTCGGGCCACCTCGTCCGACTCGAACGCTTCGTACACCGTGAAGCCGAACACCACCGGGAAGCCGCCGGCCAGCGTGGCTTTCAGGTCATGCTCGCTCTGGAACACCGCCGAGTAGTCCACGCTCGGGTGCTTGCGGCCCTCGGTGTAGGCGGCGGCCGTCGGCTTGTGGGCGAACTTGCCCGGCACGTACGGCCAGGCCTTCTCGCTGCACACCCCTTCTTTGTTGAGCGTCTTGAAGCCGTCGCGGATCTCGGCCCCGGCGTCCTCGTGCGTCGTGCCTTCCAGGGCGCGCTCGTTGTAGTACACGAACAGCTCGGAGAGGTCGAGCGGTGTCAGGCCGATCTTCGCCCGGTCGTAGGCCACCGCACGGGTGATGCCGAAGCCGGTGCAGCAGCCGAGCTGGCCCTGATCCTTGATCGGCGGCATCAGCGCCCGCAGGTCCACCGAGGGAGGCAGCGTGCCTGCCAGCAGCGCGTGAGGAAGACGGAACAACTGGTCTCGGTCGTCGGCCTTGTCTTTGATGCGTCCGTAGGCTCTGGTCATTGGGGTCTCCGGGTGTAGAAGCCGGCCGGTTCCGGCGGGCCGTAGAGAATGAACCGGCGCCAGCCGGCCAGGATCAGCGTGACCGCGATGATCATCGCCAGCACCGCCAGGTTGCCGAACAGCTGGTACAGCGTCAGGTTGCCCAGACGGTTCAGCACCCCGCCCTGCTGCCCGGCCAGGATCTGCAGCGTGAGCATGGTCGCCAGCAGCACCACGCCCAGCGCCAGCAGGGCCAGGGCCGGGCGGTACCACGGGGTGCGTAGGAACGTCAGCAGCGTCTGTCCAGCAGCCCGGGCGGGCATGACCTGCAAGAGCCGGACCAGCGCCTGCGTGGCGATCAGCAGCGAGAAGATCAACGCCACGCGCAGGAAACTCACCGCGACCTGACTCTGCTGGATGTCGTGCAGCAGCGGCGTGTTGATCAGCGCATCGATCTTCCGGTTGAGCGCCGCCCAGTGCGGCAGGACCGCCCCCGGATCAAACAGGATCTTCTTCATCGTCTAACCCCCTTCGGCGCAGCCAGTACTTGAACAGCGCCACGAAATCGTTCGGTGGGAGTGCCGCGAGGAACAGCAGCGTGCCCAGGATCAGCAGGCTGATGAAGCGCGAGATGCTCCCCTCGTCCACCGCTCGGGCCGGCAGTTGCATCACGTTCCAGATGCCGTACGCCCAGGCGGCCCAGCGGAGCGGCCCCGGGTACTGGCGGAGCCTCCAGGCGGCCAGGAGGCTCATGGCGGTCAGGAACACATACCCGCCAGACATCAAGAGCGGGCCGATCACCTCCCACTGCAGGAAGGCCTTCCAGTGGTGGTAGATCTCGAACAGCAGACTGTGGATCACGGGTCACCTCCAGGAGGATGGTCGGGCGGTGGGTTGGCGGGCGGGTCGGGAGCAACGCTCGGCGGACCGGGTGGAGCGGCCGGTGGCCCGGCCCCACTCGGTGGCGGGTCGAAGTTCCAAGTGGTGGCGGCCCGCCTCGCAGCCACTGCGAGCGCGGCTGGGCCGTAGACGTACCCGATGCCGGCCGCCAGGGCGAAGGCGAAGAGGGGGCTGACGGTGATCCAGGGCTGCCAGTCCAGGCCCACGCTGAGCATCAGGCCGACAATGGCCGCCCCGCCCAGCTGGCCGCGCAACTTGCGCAGGGTGAGGGGCTTGTCGGACGTCTGGGTAGCGGCGAGGTGGGCGAGGGTGCAGAAGACAGCGCAGCCGACCGCCACGAGGATCTTCTGGCCGTCAAGGCCTTCGCTCATCGGCATGGTGGCCACCGCGTGCAGGAACAGGTCATCGGGCCTCCAGGGCAGGGCGAGAAGAGAGGGAGGTCAAGCAAAGGAAGTGGCCCCGAATGTCGGGGCCACACGCAGCGTGTTCATAGAGGTCCTCCTGAGGCTAGAACGCGGTGACGCCCGCCGCTCGGCTGGCCGCCGACTGCGCCTGCACAAATGCCAAGTGCGCCGCCCGCTCCAGCGCCACGTCGGGCGCGCGATTGTCATAGGCGTTGTTGGTCTGGACGTTCCCGTTTTGCCCCACCTGTGACCAGTCGTAGGCGTTGTTGTTGATGTAGCCGTTGTTGGCGCCCGGCGGCTTGTTCCGGCTCCCGATCAGGTTCCAGCACATCATGGTGTTGTCGTGCACGTTGGCGTTCGACAGCGTGCTGTTCGGCGTCCCCGCGTACGCCGAGCTGACGTACAGCCCGCCGTTCGTGGCCCGGTTGACCGTGACCCCGTCCGGCAGGTACCCACTGGTCACGCCCTGGTTGTGGTGCGCCTCGATGCCGTTCCCGTTCGCGATGCCATACCCGTAGTTCGAGGTGGCCACCGCGAGGTTGTAACTGATCTCCAGGTTGCCGTTCTGCGCCGCCGTGCCGTCGCTGTCACCGTCGGTGATGAAGGCGCACCCCGACTGCCCACCGAGCGCCGTATTCGGGTCGGCCGTCCCGTCGAACGGCCAGATGCCGTCGATCAGGTTCCGGCTGATGAGGGCTTTGCGGGTGCTCAGCCCCGACGAGACGTAGTTGTTGCCCGCATCGTTGACGAGTCCGACCTGGTACTCCTGGATCGCCACGCCGTCGAGGATGTCGTACTCCTTGACCTGGAAGCAGTGGTTGACCTGGAAGGCGTGGCCTTCCAGCTGCTTGACCTGGGCATACCCAGTGCTGGTGGTCTGCCGGCAGTCGATGTTCCTGCTTCTCCAGTATTGCCAGAGCAGCTTCTGACAGACGGTCGTGGCCTGACCGTCCGCGTACAGCCCGATGGAGAAGCCTTCGAAGCTCACGTGCTGCGCGATCACGCTGGCGGGCTTCGAGGCGTTCAGGAACTTCCCCTTCGCCCGGTTCGCCACCAGCGGGTGCCGCGCCCAGGCCACCACGTTCTGGATGTTCGCTGCCGCCCCAGCTTCCAGCACGATGGCATCGTTGCGGGTCCGCAGCCGCAGGTTCTGGATGTTCACCCCCTGCACGCCTGCCTTGACCCGCACCGCCTGCCCGTTCGGGTCCTCATTGTTGATGTTCAGGTCGTGGTAGGTGCCGGGCGCCGTGATGATGACCGGGTCGATGTAGGTGCGTGGCTGCTGGGTACTGGTCAGGTCGAAGATCAGGCTGGACACGCCGCTGCTGTCCACACCGGTGACCTGATACCGGACTGTCTCGCCATCCGACACCTCCGGGTCGGTCCAGCTCGTTCCTGTGCCGAAGGCCACGGGGTAGAACAATCGCCCGCCCCGCTGCACCCAGACGGTGTACCGCACAATGGACGGACTCCCAGGCCATGTCAGCTGCAGACCGTTGGCGAGTTGCAGGATCTTTGCGGTGACGGCCGGAATGACCCGGATCGCGCCGTAGATCTGCCGCTGCGGCACGATCAGTCCAGTGTCCGGGTCCAGGCGGCGCACCAGTGGGTCGGTGCCGTCCTCGGTGGTGGTGAGGGTCCCGTCCAGGTTCTGCCGGACGTAGGTGGTGATCGGCGTGATGTCCGGGTCGGCCAGCGTGAAGCCCTGGCTCCGGTCGAAGATCTCGAACTTCGGCATACTCAGGCCACCGGCGCGAGGGCGTCACCGCGACTCACCCCGAAGAACGACACCCGGTCATACCCGGCACTGGTGCGGAACCCGGCGTACCCGGCAGCGAGCACAGCGTTCTGGGTGGTGTTGAAGTCCCAGGTGCTCGGCTCGGCTGTGGTGGAAAGCCAGGCGCGCCCCTGGATGGTCCCGTCCTGAACGTACAGGCGCAGCCACCAGAAGGCATCGTTGGCTGCCCCCTTCGCCACGCTGCTGCCGATCGGGGTACTCGCACCATTCACCACGCTGTAGAGACCCAGGGCGCCGCTGCTGGTGTTCAGGCGAAGCTCGAGCGCGGTGTAGGTGGAGCCCGACCCAGTGGCTCTCAGCACTGCGATGAGGTCACCGGTCGCGCCGCCCTTGGCGTTCGAGACCGTCACGCTGCCCACCGTGAACAGCGCCGCGCCGGACGGGTAACTGGTGCGGAGGTAGCCGTACACCCCGCCCGTGGCGGTGGTGTCGTTGATCTCCAGGATGCGCCCAGAGACCGGCGCGCTCGCGGAGTCGTAGAGCGCCGTGGCGAACACACCGAGCTTGGTGTAGACCTGCTCGAAGGCCGCCACACTCGGGTAGACGGCCGCCTGGAAGCGGTCGGCCGTCCGGACAATGCTGCCGTCGAAGAGCGGCGCCCTCGGACGGAAGACCACGGTGTGCGGTGTGGCCCCCGCCGTGCCGAGCTCCACGTAGGCGTTGTCGACCGTGTTCAGGGTGGCCGGGATCTGCGCGCCCTGGGCGAGCCAGAGCAGGTTCGTGCCGCCCGAGCTGGCCTGGAGCACCAGCCGGTCCCCAGCTGCGGTCCCCGCGGGCCAGGTGAATGGCACCAGGCCGTCGGTGTAGAGGTTGCCGTCCGTGCCCTTGAGGTACAGCTGGGCGGTGAGCAGGGCCAGCATGTTCGGGTTGGCGGCCACGTACCCACTACCCTGCGCGATCAGCACCGGCCCGCTGGCGGTGGGGTTGGTGCTGACAAAGTTGCCTTTGACCTTCAGGCTGGCGAGGTAGTCAGTCACGCTGCCCGAGAAGCCACTGGCGACCGCCAGCGCATAGTTGCTCGGCCCGGTCGGTCCCGGAACCGTCGAGGCCGGACCCGGCAGCGCCACGCCCTGACCATGCTTCGAGGCGTCGAAGGTGCTCCCGAAGGTATGCGCCACCGTCACCGGGTAGAGCGCGCCGCTGTAATTGGTCAGGTTGCCTACCACCACGGCCGTACCCAGGGCGAATGGCACGATTCGCAGTGGGTCGCCCTTCGGCCCGGGGACCGTCGACACAGGCAGAGGAACGTCTTTCGTCGAGCCGTCCGTGAGTGCGAAGCGGACCACCCCGGCAGCGGGCTGGCTGACATCGCTGATCCCGACGCCAGCCGTTCCGCCCCCGAGGTTCAGCTGCTGCGTGGTGTTGTCGCTGAAGGTGACCAAGCCTGAAGCGGAGATGCCTTTGATGCCCTTCCCACTCGGCAGATTCAACTGTTGAGTGGTGCCGTCCGTGAAGCTCACCAGACCGCTTGGACTGATCCCAGCGACGCCTTTGACGTTGCCCACGGTAACCCCAGACAGATCAAGCTGCTGGGTGACCCCGTCCGTCAGGGTGATGAGGCCGGTCGGGGAGATGCTGGCGATGCCCCGTCCCTGCTGACTCGCCAGCCACTGATCCAGGGTCCCCCCGTACCCCCGCTGCTGAGCCAGCTGATAGGCGTTCTTCCCGTCCTTCTGCGCCGGACCAAGGTCCATGGGCGGCAGGCCCGGCCGGATCGCCACCTGCCGACCGGCAATCGTCGTGATGGTCGGGACGCTCACGAGCTCACCTCGGGCGCCTCGGTCTCGGTCTTGGGCAGGACGAACTCCTTGACGGGCGGTGGCGTCCACTCGCTCACGGTGCACCCGACCTTCTGTTCCTTCGCCAAGCGCGCGAGCACCTCGGGCGTGATGCTCTGGTGGTCGCCAGGCGTGGTGACGTTCTTTTTCAGCACCACCTGCTGACCCAGCAGCGGGAAGGTCAGGGTGCCGCCCAGCATCTGTGGTTCGTAGTCCCTGAGCAGGTGAATGACCTTGTCGCGATGCTTGACATGCTTCCGATGTGCGGGCATTGTTCCCTCCTTAGATGCTCGTGTTCACCACGTCGCTGAGCGTGGTCGTGCCCCGCGTGTACGCCAGCAGGCCGACGTCGAGCGTGCCGTTCTTGAAGCCCACTCCCGCCAGCCCGGCGCCCAGCACCAGGTCGCTGAAGGCCGTGATCTGCCACTCGGGGCGTGGCTGCCCGGCGATCCAGTACCGGCCGCGCAGCAGCGTTCCCTTGAGGTCCAGCTCCGTCACGTAGTGCACGTTCTCCGAGACGCTCGCCCCACCCTGTTTCAGCACGGTCCTGGCACCGTTCACCCAGGCCACCAGCCGCATCTGGCCGAGCGAGTTGTCGAGCTCGAAGGTGATGCCGCCCTGTGTGCCGTCACCTCCCGTCAGGCGGCCGCCGACGCTGATCTGCTTCCGGGCCGAGCCGCTGATGTTCGCTACCGCCAGCACACTGCCGTTGGCGCTGTTGGAGTCCGCGCGGGTGATCAGGTGCTCGGTGTCTGAGCCGCTGACCGCATGCAGCACCTTGCCGGCAAAACCCCCGGCGGCCGCGTTGATGGACTTCCCCCCACCGATGGCGACCCACTGGTCGGTGTAGGTGACCGGCAGGCCGTCCGCCACCGGATAGGTGCTGATGTCGTCGTAAAACCACCCGAGGGTGTCCTGGACGTCCACCGGGAACTGCGGCAGGAAGACGAAGGTGGTGGCGTCCTTGAAGTACCCCAGCTCGACCGCGGGCAGGATCACGCTCGGGGATGGCAGAGCGGTCCCCAAGTCGTATTCGCCGATGTTCAGCGCAGTATCGCCAGTTTTCTGGGTGAGAAAGACTCTTGTTCCAGCGGTCTTGTTGTTCCAACCGGGAATCTCGGCGCCTGATTTGTAATATCTGCCGTCCGGGCCAACCATCACCAGCCCAGCGCCGCTGCGCACCGCGTGCTTCATGGCCGGGTGCAGGTCAACTGCCACACCACCCCGAACCAACGTCACGCAAGCAACGGTGCCACCGGTCACGCCGCTCAGCACATACGGGTTGGCCGCTGCTGCCACCATACCGCCGAACTGCACCCAGGCCGTCCAGTTGCCCTGCAGGTCCGAGTGCCTTCGGTACTCGACGGTGTCCCCACCGTCGTAGGGAATCCAGGTCTGCCGATCGTACTGGAACTGAGCGTACTGGGTCAGCTCCCAGCCGGTCCGGTCCGTCTTGAGGGTTCCCTTGGTCGTGGGGAACCCGTGCGGCGGATTGTCGTCGTTCAGGACGCAGCTGCTGACCACCTTGTCCGGGAAGCCCGTCCTGAGCGTGGCATTGGTGACGCTCTGTTTCGGCAAGACGACATAGCTCCCGACGGGTGTCGTCCCACCCTGCACGATGCCGCCAATGACCAGCGTGTCCTTCGACCGCGAGTCCTGCGCAGGGACTGTCGAGTTGTAGTTGTAGTTGTTCAGGAACGAGCAGGCTGGGCCATCGTTGTAGCAGCCCAGGAACGCACCGGGGTAGTTGTACCCGACGTTGCTCTCGTACCGGTGGCCACCGCCGCCGCCGAAGCTGCTCAGGGTGGCCCCTGTGCCCGCCGTACCGTCCGGCTTCAACCCGTCGAAGGTGTTCCGGGAGATGATCCACCCGAGTGCGTTGGCGATCTCGCCAGGTCGCGCCCAGGCTGTGGTGCTGGCCACGTCGCCCGGCCAGACCGTCGGCCCGAACTCGTTGTCCAGAATCCGTACGTTCTTGGGGCTCTGGTACGTGTACAGGATCAGCGGCGAAACGGTCTGCGCACCCACCAGGAAATGGTTGCCCTGCACCAGCGCGTTACTTCCGGCGTCGTTCCAGTACAGATACCTGTGGCCCGCGTCCTTGAACATGCAGTTCAGGACATCGCCACCCTTGATGCCGTTGTACCACTGGATCGCGTACGTGTCGCCGTTCGGGGACAGCACCGCGTTCAGGAACGACACGTTGTCGAACTTCGTGTTCCTGGTCGCGGGCTGGCTCATCGACCCGCCGATGTACTTGTAGCCGATCACCTTGCCATTCATGTACGTGAAGTTCACGCACCCGGCGGCCTCGATCCCGAAGACGATCGTGCCTCGGCCTTCGCTGTCCACCGTGAAGTTGGTGACGACGCCGGAAGCACAGGTATCCGCGGAGATCCCCCAGAACGCCCCGCCATTCAGCGCCAGGGGTGATTTGACCTGCACGTTATCGACAGCGGCGTTCCGAATAAATGCGGTCTGCCCGCCCCACATCTCCAATGCGAGCGTATCGCCCGTGATCGTGACCATCGAATAATCGAGAAACAGGTTGCGGATCGTGAGCTGCTTGATTTCGTAGGTGAGGTTGGCGACCTGCCCGTCTTTCGAGTGGATTTTGACGGTGTCGTGCTGGCAGTTCCGGGCGATGACGCCGTCGATGTAGAGGGCGTCGGACATCTGGAAGTACACGGCCTCGGCGCAGGACCCGTCGATACGCAGGCGCTCGATGCGCGTGCCGTGCGCGCTGTAGCCATAGATCACGTGGTCCGGGGCATTGATGGCGTTCAGGCGGATGATCTGCACCGGGTTCTGTAGGGTGCCCTGGGAGACGACCAGTGCTTCGGTGGTGAAGTTCTGGTTGCGGGCCAGGGCCGTGACGTTGCCGTCGACGTTGACGTCCTGGAGCATCACGCCGGGCGCGCAAACTAGTAAGGTGCGGATGCTGCCGATCGAGCGGAAGCCCGCGCCGTACCGGCCGTAGAGGAGGGTATTGGCGGGCACGGCGACCTTGCGCTCCAGTTCGTAGAACTTGTCGAGCTGCACCATCTGCCCGGCGAACACCGCGAGTGCTGCCTCGACGGCTGCTGCTCCGGAGTTCATCACCAGACCGGCCCAGGCGAAGTTCCCGACGATGCCGTTCCACTGCCGGCGGAAGTAGCCATTGCTGAGGGTGGCGTGCCAGGTGGTCAGGATGCCGTCCTGAGCGGGACGTGCACCAGTGGTCTCGACCCAGACCCAGGTGCCACCACCGCCATCCGCTTCCTGCTGGGCGCCACGGACGGTGAAGAGGTCGCCGTTGGTCAGCCCCTGCATCGCCGCGAGGCCAGCAGTGAGAGAAACGGGCTTGACGGCTCCGCTGCCGATGGCCTTGCTGTTCGGGCCGAGGTCGGTGATGATGCTGTTCAGGCGTTGCCAGACGTGCAGGGTGTCGACCTGCAGGCAGCTGCAGTCACCAGACTTCGTGGCGAAGAAGTTCGCTCTGGCATTCGCGTCCGCGACCGGAGGGCAGGGCAGGGTGGCCGCTGCGTCCCGGGCCACCTGGGCGGATAGGTTGGCCGCGTCCGCACTCTGGGCCGCGATGCTCGAGGCCAGGGCCGTCAGTCCGATCGCAGCTTCCGCGTCGGCTACGACCCCGAGGGCGGCACTCCGAGCGGCGTTGGCATTCTGAAGCGCGGCGTTCGCGGCCGCCTGCGCCGCGTTCGCCGTCGCCTGCGCCGCTCCCAGTCCGGTGAGTGCCGCCGTGATCTGCTGCGTGTTGCTCTTCACCTGGTCCAGCAGCAGTTGGACGTCCGCGCGCACCAGGATGCCCGGCGGGTTCTGGTTCACTGACAGGTCGAGCGTCCCGTTCGAGCCCGCGATCGGCCGGAAGTCCTTCGGCTCGGTCCGCCGCTTCACGCCATTCTGGGTATAGGTGATGATTGCCCGCAGCCAGCCGTCCGGGGGCGGCGCGTCCGACACGTCCAGCCGGGCCATCGGAATCGCAAAGGGGGCGGCTGGGGAGCTCTCGAACACCCAGCCGTTCCCGGCCCCGTTGCGGACCGCGTTGTACTCGGCGGCCGAGAGACCAATGGAAGGACCCCCCTGGTACGGGGGGTCGAGGATCACGGTGAGTTTCAGGTCGGTCGCTCCGGCGGGGAGCGTGGGGACGCCGACGATCTCCGTCAGAACGGGCATGCTGTCTCCTTCACGGGCTGAGCCGGGTGCTGTCAGGGTTGAGGATGGCTCCGGACGCGTCCTCGTCGTACCAGTACGGTGTCTTCAGCGGCCAGTCCACGTCGACGTGCTTGGTGGTGCGCCCTTTGCGGCCTGAGCGGCTCAGGGTGGGCAGGCCATTGATCTGCAGGAAGCGCTTGGAGAACTCGTCGTAGAAGCGGTCGGTCTGCCGAAACAGGATGAGCCAGCGTTCCACCTCGTCCTCGCAGCCCTGCGGCGTGACGGCCGAGATGGCCACCCGCAGCTTCAGCCGCGCCCCGCTTGGGGTGGCCGGGCCGCTGATCCAGGTGCCGACCGCGCCGGTGGCCTGCTTCTGCTCCTGGTTCGGCTTGAAGTCCGGATCGTCGTACTCACCGGAGAGGGTTAGCGGCACGATCACGCCGCCCGCGCGGAGGCGGTGCGGCATCAGCTCGCCACACTGATGGCGGTCATGGTGGCCTTGCGGTCCCGGGCCTTGATCAGCGCCGCGTCCCCAAGCACGTCGGCCGTGTCCGGCTGGCCGAGTTGGATGGTGGTCTGCAGGCCGATCGCCGAGCCGTTCTTGGCGAACCCAGTCGGCTCGTATCCGAAGAGCGTGCCGGGCAAAGTGACGATGCCCAGGTCCTCACCATTCTCTCCGCGCCGCTGGATCTGCACGGTCGGCTGCGGGTCGATCCAGCCCGGCAGCGTCAGCACCCCCGCCGCCGGCACGGGCAGCTTCGCCATCGAGCGGGCGGTGCCCGTGATGGTGCTCCCTACGGACGCCGGGCAGCAGGTGTAGAGCATCAGGCTGCCTGCATCAGCCTGAAGGGTCAGGATGATCAGCAAGGTATCGGCTGTGAACGCGGCCACCGCATCACGTATGTCGTCCGGGAAGAGCAGCACGCCACTGCTGGTCAGGACCGTTGCGAACCGGTCCAACGCGCAGACGGTGAACCCAGCGTTCTGCACCAGGATGGTCATGCGCAGGAGGGCCGTGGCGTCCGACTGCAGCAGGATCGCGTCCGGCAACTGGCCGCCGGCCACGCTCATCTGCACGCCGAAGATGTACGGCACGTTGGCAGCGAACGAGGCCTGCAGCGTGACCGAGGTGGCGACGTCCGTGTCCGAGAGCGACGTGGTGTCCCCGGTGGTCGTCAAGCCGTCGCCGAAGCTGTTGAAGTTGTACTGGGTGGGCACAACCGGGTCGAAGTCGGCCTTGTCGAGCGTGACGCCCTCCTGCCGGACACCGTGTCCGAACGGCCAGTTGTCTGCTCCTGGCGCGGTCAAAAACTCGGTGGTGTGCAGGAGGCGGGTGAAGATCGGCGGGCTGCCGACCTGCACGGGCCTCTGGTTCACGTAGAACGTGCCGCTCAGGCCGGTGCTCCACTGGAAGCGCACGTCCGTCACGAGCTCCTCGCTCGTCACGTCCTGCCAGTCCACCGTGACGCCCTCTGTCGCCTCATCCACCAGCAGGGTGCCGCTCGGCACCCCGAAGACCACCTGCCGGTTCTCGTTCACGCTCACCCGGCTGTTCAGCAGGCGCGGGCAAAGCTTCTCCTTCAGGATGACCGAGGCTGACTGGTAGTTGGGGAGGATGGCCCCGGAGGTGATCGCCGGAACCGCCTGCTTCACAAGCACCGGATCGAACAGATTGCCGGTCTGCCCGCTGGCGATGATCGCCGTGAGCAACGTCTGCACCTGGCCGCCCAGGTCGCCCTTCTCCAGCTTGACCCGTACCTCCGCCTCCTCCAGCTTCTTGAGCAGGCCGACCAGCTTGAAGCCACTGATCCCTGAGTTCTGAGGGCTGCCGGTCTGCACCGCGATGCCGGTATACCGCCGGCGCCAGGTCGCGCCGGAGTCCTCGCTCCACTCCACGCCCACCACATCCCGAGGGGCAATGCCGAGGGCGAGCGCGCTCCCATTGAAGACGCATTCCCCGCAGTTTCCGTTGCCCTCGAGCTGCGGGATGGGGTGGCCGTCGATTTGAATTTCGGCCATTGGTTGCACGGTTTTAAACGTGCCGTCCTTGTCGCTGACATTGAGTCGCCAGAGAATCGTAATGATTTCACCTCCTTTATCTAAGGTTCTTGCCGAGTTTGCTTGTGCTGGTGCCCTGCTGCCCGTCGCTGGTGGCCACGTCCACCTTGACCGGCACGCCCTCCTTCACGAACTGGTCCAGGGCGGCGCCGAACGCATCCAGCCTTGGCTCCAGCCGCAGGTACATCGCATCTGCACGTCGGTACACCCCATCGAGGAGCTGAACCGCGTCGAACATGTCGCTCCCGACCGCCACCTGCCCGGCCGTCGCCACTGCCCCGAAGCTGCTGGACGTGTCAGTGCTGGTTGTGGTGTCATCGGACGCTGGGTTGAGCTTCGCGAGCCTCGGGGCCACGCTGTTGTAGAACTGCTGGCCTGCGGCGTTCGCCTCACCGATGGCCGAGTCGAGGTGACTGAGTGCCAGATCGTCGTCCTCGGTGCCAGGCGTCTTCAGAGCGTCCGACCATTCCTTGATGGCCGGCCCGAGGATGCCTTTGATGACATCTGACTTGAAGGCGTCCAGCAGCCCCTGCACGGTGCCGTCGTAGATGCTGCTGCGCAGGCTCTTCTCGAACAGGCTGAAGTCGTTCTTGGCGAGCGCCTCTTTCATGCCCGAGTCGATGCCGCCCACGATGCTGCTCTCCAGGGTCTTTGCATACTTCAGTCCGACTTGATCAATTTCCTGGACGACCTCCGGCCCACCCCCGAAGAGGTCCGCGAAGAAGCCCTTGCTCCGCGTGTAGGTCTTGGCGTAGTCGTCGCCGTTGATCAGGGTGAACTGGGCATTGAACTCCTTCTGCTTCGAGATCACTTCCGCCTGGGCCTTCTTGTATCCGCCCAGGGCGTCGGCGATGCTGCCGATCACCGAGACAGCCAGATGTGCCCACGAGCCGAGGTCCGTGCCCCCGGAGGCGAAGATCTTGGCGACGTCGCCGGCTATGCTGCCGGCCAGCTCGATGGCCTTCTGCGCCCCGTTGATGTTGGCTGTGAGATCTTTCCAGGGGGTGCTGAGCTTCTTGCCGGTCTCGTCGTAGTCCTGCTCGGACTCGGCCATGGCACCGGTCAACTTGCCGAACGCTCCTGTCACCTCGCCGGCGAGCTGGAGGTATTCGGTCCACTTGTTCATCTTCTCGGCCAGCACCCCGAGCGGCCCGGCCAGGGCCCGTGCCTGCGCCGCAGCTTCCCGGAACTGGGCGGCCAGATCAGCGCGCCCGGCCCGCTCCGCTGCCTTCGCCTGCTCATCGAGACTCTGGGCCAGTCCGATGGCCTGCGCCTGCATGTCGACCGCGCCCATTGCCCCCTGCTGGTAGCTCTGCTTGAGGTCGGTCAGCGCCTTCTTCTGGTTGTCGAGCAGTACCTGCCCGCTGTCCAGCGCCGCCCGGTCGAGGATGCCCTGGTTGCGGATCTTGGTGAGGTCCGCCTCCAGCTGGGCCGCCTCTACCCGGTATTCTTCCGAGTCACGTTTCATGAACTGGGTCTTGAGGTTGAAGGCCGACTGGGCGCCCGTGACCTGCTGAGCCTCCTGCAGCCGCTGAAAGTCGGCGTCAGAGACCAGGTGGGCCGCGTGCTGGAAGGAGAGGCTGTCGGCGTCCCGTTGGTTCTGGGTCGCCAGGGTCTGGGTCTGGAGGCGCAGCGCCAGGTCGGCCCGGGCCTTATCCCCCTCCGTCGAGATCTGGGTAAGTTTGGCCTCGTGCTCTTTCTGGTGAACGAGCAGGGCGTTGCCGGTCAGGCCGGTCTCGGAGTACCCGGCGTTCTCCTGATCGGTGAGGGTCGTCTGGCGGGTGTTGATGTAGTCCCGCTCGCTGACGTTGCCACTGGCCTTGTCGGCGTCGAGCTTCGCCAGCTTGACCTGCACCAGCAGGTCGGCCAGCTTCTGCGCCTCGGCCCCTTCGTTCTTCAATCCTTCGATAGCCTTGTCCGCCATCGCCTTGACATCAGTGTCGCTGGTGGTCGAGCTGATCAGCTCCAGCGCCGGGATGAGATCAGTCGTGATGATCTGGGCGTACTGGGCAGCCGTGGTCTTGCCGCTGGTCAGATCGTCGACAGCTCCCTGACCTCGGCCGATCAGCGCACCGATATCACCGAAGTTGGTCGCCTTGGCCGCTTCTGCAGCATTGGCCGTCAGTCCCGACTGCACGGTCTTCTTCAGCTCCGCCCAGTCAGGATCGTCGCCAATGCTTTCGATCAAGCCCTTGAGGGTGGCGCTGCTCATGCCTTTGAAGTCCGCCGGAGCAAGCTGGCTCAGGCTGGCCGTGAACTCGGCGCGCCCCTGCTCACCGAGCTGCGACCAGAACCGAGCCCCGAAGAGCCCGTCCGGCCCTGAGAGGAACGACGTGGCCTTGCTCGCCACGTCCGGCCCCTTGAAGAGCGCAGAGACGAAGTCGTGGTTGGCCGAGTCGATGCCCGATGTGCCTGCTTCAGAATCCGCGGTTACCTGGTCGCCCGCCTCGGTGTTTGCCGTTCTGATATTGTCCAGAATCGTGTTGCTGGCATCCTGCGAGAACTGAACCAGGAAGTCCTTCAGCTTTCCCCTCAGCCTGTTGCTGGTGCTGGGGTCAAGGATCTTATCCGCGATCTGCCCCATCTTGTCCTGGAGGCTGCCGGCCAACCCCTCTACGAACTGGTTGAACTCGGTCGTGCCCGCAAGAGCAGCCCGGGCCCGCTCCAGCGCAGTCGCAACCTTATTGACATCCTCAGCGGTGGTTTCACCCCTCGCCAAAGAGTCCATGAGGCTGCTGTATTCGGTTTGAAGGGCCGCAACCGCTCCCTGCTGATCACCCAGGCCTTGCAGCTCTTCAGCCAGGCTCAGAACGGAGTCCGCCGCGTCGGCATTGCCGGAGATCATGCCCTGCGTACGTTGGGCCGTGAGGTAGGCCGCCTGGCCCTGGTCCACAAGTGCGTAGGTGGCCGCCCGTGCACCCTTCACGAACGGATCATTGGTCAGACCGAGCTTCGCCGTCTCCGCTCCCAGCAGGTTGAACTGGTGAGTCAAGTCCTGTTGGGTCTTGGCATCGAGGTCGCCCGCCTGAATATGCCCTCTCAGGCTCTCCGCGAGGGCGTGGTAAGCGTCCCGCTGCTTCTGGACAGCGGAGGTCTGCGCCTCGGTGGCCTGCGTGACGGCCTCTGGATTTTTGGCATCCGAGAGAGACTGATAGTAGGTTGCATAGGCGTTGCTGATGCCCTTCGCCTTGTTCTGAACCGGACCGCTGTTGGCCTCTGCTTTGTCAATCCTGAGTTGAGCGAGGGCGATCTCTTCCTGACTGTGCTGGAGGTCGGAGGCATACCGCTTCTGGATCGCCAGCTTCTTTGTGACGTTGTCGCCCGCGTCCCGCAGTTCAGCATCACGCAGCTGCTTCAGCCGGCCGAAGCTGAGCTGTGCACTCTTGACGTCCTGCTCTCGGGCTTGCTGCACGACCTGCTGACGAGCCTTCTCCTGAGCGTCTTTAGCGGCCTTCTGGGCCTTGTCATCCCGGTCGGCGTCGGCCTGGACTCTGGCCTTCGCTTCAATGATCCGCCTGTCCTGCTGGGCCTGAGCAGTGCCTGAATCGGTGATGTAGTTGGTATTCGCCGTCTTGACCTGCCGGCTCTCCAGGGCGCTGATCTCGTCGAGACGGGCCTGTGGGGTCTTACCTTTGCCGTACAGCGCTTCCGCATCGGTCCTGCTTCTCGTCGCTGTGTCGTGTGCCGTCTGGATGGCCTGGTCGCGCTGCTGACGGAGAATGTTCCGCTGAACATTCAGGATCGCCGCACCCTTCTGCTGCTCGACCTGAAGCTGACTGGCTGCGTCCTTCTTGCTGCTCTGAAGGGCAGCGTCTCTATTCGCCTCCAGACTCTTGAGGTTGGCCTGAGCCGTGCTGATCGCCGTGTCGGACGTCTGACGGTTCAGGGTCTTCGTGAAGTTGGCCTGCTCAGTGGCGATGCGGTTGGACTCATCACTCAGGCGTTTGGCATCCGTGAGCTGCTTACTGGCATAGGCGAGCGCCTTCGATTTCACCGGGTCGCTGTTGAAGCTGTCGATGGTGTTCTGATCGTGGCGACCTGCAGCGCCCGTGATCTTGCCCGAGTTGATGTCAACCTGCATCTGCGCCAACTGTGTAGCGCGCTGACCGTATTTCGCCCAGTCGGCATCTGAAAGGCCAGTGGTCTTGAGGTCCTTCGCTGCCCCCTTGGCATCCGCGACAATCTGGTCCCAGATGCCTTTATGGGCTTTCTGGAAGGTCTTGAGCGCGGCCACGTCGTAATGCCCGCTCTTGAAGGCCGCGTAGAGTGTTTCGCCTTGTTTCTTCCACCCGGCAACCTGGGCAGCGAACTTGGGGTCGATGTTGGGAGGCGCGCCCGTGTTCATTCCGTCCGTCACACCCTGGTACTTCAGGCTGAACGGACTGACCACCTTGCCCTGAGCGTCGTAACCCATGACATGCGTGTGTGAGTTGCCGGGTCCAAGGTCGGCATGGGCCAGCGAGCCGGTCTGCCCGACGTACCCGACGAGCTGTCCCTGCTTGACGAGCAGCTTGCCCCCTGCCGCCTTGATGGCGTTCTCCAGCCCGTCGGCGTACCCGTTCAGGTGGCCCAGGAGGAGCTTCTGTCCGGTGGCGTCAATCAGCTCGATGATGTGCCCGGTGGTCTTGCTCCAGCGGGTCGTGGCGAAGCCCGCGAACGGAGCCGTGACCGGCGTATCCACAGGGGCGAAGAGGTCTTCACCGTTGTGGATCTGGTTCCCGAAGTACTTCTGCCCGAACGGTGTGCCCGTGCGTGCCTGGCGCAGATTGAGCCCTGCCTCGAGGGCGGAACTCCCGGCGACCGGTGCGCCCGTAGCCACAGGGGCAGGCAGCGCCTTCTGGGCGGCCCGAATCGCCGCGAGTTCCTGTCCGATCTTGGCGATGTCGTCCTGACGGTGCTTTAGGACCTCGGCACTGAGCCCGGTGGTGTCCGCCTGCACGAGGTCTAGGCGCTGCTTCTCCAGCTGGCCCTCACGACCTCTGTTCCACATCTTTTCCTGCTGCTTCTCGACGTCGGCCTCAGTCTTCGCCACCTCATCCTGGATCTTGTGGATGTTGTCCAGGATGGTGTTGACGTAGATACCGAGCCCTGCGGCGGCCGAGAGCAACAGCAACGGCCCCAGCGTGGTCAGAAGCTTGAGGGCCCCTGCAGCCCCGGTTGCCCCTGCAGTCAGCCCCGTCAGGGCAGGCAGCATCTTGAGCTGGATGGCCGTACTCGCCACCGTTACCACATTGGCGATCCCACCGATGCTCTGGGCGAGCAGGAGTTCCCGAACAAACCCGGTCGCCGCCAGGGCCTTCAGGCCCACAGCGGTCAGCACGATAGCCAGGCCCTCGAGGTAGGGCTTGGCATCGTTTGCACGCTGCCCCAGATCGCCGAGCCAGCGAATGAACTCGGTGGTCTTGACAGTCGCCGCCGTCAGCGTCGGAGTGAAGGTTTCGGCGAAGGCGCGGCTGAGATCTTTCGTGGCCGCCGTCATGCGCTTCTGGGCGCCCTCGTAGCCGCTCGCCATCTCGTCGCTGCTGTGAACGGCGAAGCCGGCCGAGTTGGCGATCTTGTCAGACGCTTCTTTCGCGCCGTGCTGGACACCGATGAACGCCGTGGCGCTGCGGGTGCCGAACAGTTCGAAGTTCAGCGCCGCCCGGTCATTGGCCGTCATCAGCATGCCGGTGTTCCGGTTATAGATCGGGGCGGTCGAGCTCACGACCTTCAGCAGGTCGGTGAACACGTCGCGTCCGGTCCGGGCATGGCCGCTGGCGTCCTTCAGGTCCACACCGAGGGCCGACATGATCCTGCCCATGCGGTCGCCGCCCGATTCGACTTTCTGCATCGCGTTGCGCAGGCCGGTGCTGCCGATGGTGGCCGGGTCAAGGCCTTTGACCGAAAGGGCTACGAGCATGCCCATCGTCTCGTTGACTGAGAACCCGAGCGTCTTGGCGGTGAAGCCGATGACGTTCATACCCTTCGAGAAGGCGTCGGCCGAATCCTGGGTCAGGTGGGAGGCCTGCACCAACTTGTCGCCGAAGCTGGCCGCGTCGTTGCCGGTCATCTCGAGGTGCTGCAGGTTGCTCGCCAGACGCTTGACGGCATCGTCCAGAGGGATGTTCTCAGACGCGGCCAGTCGGGTGGCGGTGGCCAATGCCGTCAGGCCTTCCGCACCTTTGAAGCCGCTACGGCTCATCAGGGCGAGGCCTTCAGCCAGTTCCGATTTGCTGAACATCCTGTCCGAGGTGCTGCCCGTGGCGATCATGTGGTCGAGCGCCTTGTCGACCTCGCCAATGTCGTGGACGCCGTTGACCTTCAGGCTGAGATACGCCTGCTGAAGCTTCTTGACCTCGTCTTGACCATCTTTGGTCAACTTGACGACGCCCGCCACCGCAAGCCCTGCGGCGGCAGCTCCTGCCACCACGGGCGGGAAGCTGGCGGCCATGGCGAGCATCCCGGCCTCAGGGCTGACGAGAGAGGCGGCCATGCCCAGACCGCTGATGTTGCCACGCAGTCCGGCACCCTGGGCAAACCCTGCCCGCGCGCCCATCGCGTTGCTGCGCTGCTGGGCTTCCAGTGTGCGGGCCAGCGCGGCGGTGTAGCTGTTCTGCGACTGGGTAAGCTGCGCCAGTCGCTCCGTCTCCTGGACGCTCAGCACACCCAGGGCCTTGAGACCCATGACCTCAGCATCGACCGCCGCCAGACCAGTGCGGAGGCTGGCCGTCTGCTCCTTCAGCGCCAGATTCAGCTGCTGAGTCGTGATGATGCCCGCGCGTTCCTGGTTGGTCAGCAGCTCAGTCTGACTGGTGATACCGAAAAGCGAAGCCTTGTAATTGTTGAGGCCCGCCGTACCAGCCTGCACACTTGCCGCAAGGCTGCCTTTGAGAATCGTCCCGTTGGTCGCCGCCTGCACACTCGCAGTGGTTCGAAGGGCCTGGCTGTAGATGTTCTGAAGTGCCGTCAACTCCTGTACGCGGCGAGTATCGGCCACGTCTAGCACGCCCTTCTGGCGGAGGGCCACCTGCTCTTTCTCTAGGGCGGCAATGGTGCTCAGGATCGTCACCTGATGGGCAGCCATCGCCGATGCAGCCTCAGTCCCACTGATCTTCTCTGTCTGCCATGCGACCCGGAGGACATTGAGCGACTGGGAGACCTCGCGAGCGGCCGCCGCCTCCTGACGAAACGCGGCCGTCACCGGAGCGGCCGCCACGCGGTTCAGAGTCTGCTCGGCGAGCGCAGCCTCCTTGCTGAAGCGGCCGAACTGGTCGGTCACGCCGGCGAGGTAGCTGCGCATCGGGGCACTCTTCTGCATGAACTCGCTGGCAGTCATGCCACCACGGGCGTAGCTGTTGCTCAGGACGTTCATGCCCTGGGCGGCCACTCGGACTGCGGAGTCCATCGCCTTCGTGCCGGAAGTCACCGCATTGCTGCCCTTGCTGCCCGCCGAGGCGAGGCGCGCCGTCAGATCAGTCACCGCCATGCCCAGCTTGTTCATGCTGGCCGTGCTGGCATCCAGGCTCTTCTGACGGGAACGCTCGGCGGCCTGCTGTTCGGCACTGCCGCGAGCGGCCTCCTGGGCGATCTGACGGATGCTTTGCACCTGAGACTCAAAGTTGAATCTGACGGCGGCGATGGTTTCGATCTCAGCTCGCACCGCCCTAAGTTCCTCGATCCCCTGAGCATGGGCGACGAGCGTATAACTGACCGTGCGGCTGTCCATAATCACCTCCTCGGGGCATAGAAAAGCCCGCCGAAGCGGGCAATGGAGTTTCCTTCTTTTGGGTGTCGCCGCACGGCCTATTTCTTAGTGCTGATCACCGTTAACAGTCGAATGATCTCGGCATTCTGCTTGACTTGGATGTAGTTCATGCGGACAGAAGTCTCGTCAGCCACCTGGCTGATTTGTGCTGCCGATTTTGCACTGATGAGCGCAGTCGTGTAACTGGCGTACAGGCTGTCGGCCGCGCTTGGCAGGTCTCCGACTTTGGACAACGTCAGTTGCGCTGCGTCCGAACTTAAAGCCTGACCAACGACAAGGCCGCCCAGGAAGAGCCCGAAAGCCGCTGATCCGATCATCAGTTTTGATTTCATGGCTCAGCATAAGGGGCGAGCCGGGAGGGGGTGCCGGCATCTATCGTCTTACCGCACCCGACTGGGCTTGTGCCCGCCGCCCTTCGCAGCTTGCTCTCGCGCTTTCTGCTGTCGGTGCTCGGTCCGCCGGGTATCGGCTGTAATCTCCCTGGCTCGCCCGTACAGGAACACCGCTTCGTCGAGCGCCAGCGCGTCGATGGTTCTCGGGTAGCCCATCATCTGGCTCGGCGTCTGTCCGAACTCCTTCCCGGCCGCCCCGCTCGCTCCCAGGAGTTTCAGGAACCAGCGGGCGTTTTTGGGTCGGCCAGTTCCGGCGACCAGTTGACGATGGCCCGGTACAGGGCGTTCTCCAGCGCGGTCCCGTGGATGATCGGCTGGGCCTCCGCGTAGCTCGGCTTGATCATCGCCGTGCTCAACACGGCGTGCAGGGCGACCGCGTTGCCGATCGCGCGCATGGTGGCGTCCTCCGGCCCGCTGTCGTCCGGCTCGGGGGGCGGGCCGTCCTCTTCCGCCGCAGCGGCCGCTTGGGAAGCGGCAGCCACTTCTCGCCGGGCATACCGCAGCAGCTCGTGCTCGTCCAGTGCCGCGCGTAGGGCCATGACACCCACCGAGTTCACGTCCACGCGGCGCACTTCGAACTTCAGGGCGTCCGGCGTGTCGGGGGCGACCTCCTTGGCGGCGAGTCGGTTCTCGCCCTCCGGCAGGAGCCAGACCTCCCGGATCATCAGCTTCTTGAGTGCTTCGAGTGTGTCGCTCACCTGTAAACCCCTTATGTGTGGTCGCCACCGGCCTGCGCGGCGATGGCGGGAAACCGAATGCCGCTGCCGGGTTCAGCAGGCCAGGCGGCATTCGGGCGCAGGCGAAGGGTCGTGGATCAGGTGTTCAGGGCTTTGATGGTGAAGCTGGCACTGCCATCGAGCGTAACGGCTTCGAAGTTCACGACCGGCTGGATGCGGCCCATGCCGGCAGAGATGGTGTAGCTGGTCAGCTCGGCGGTCGGGATGGTGACCGTGAACTCCTTGGTGCCGCGCTTCAGGCTGAACACCACCGGCCCACGGGTGTGGCTGGTGTAGGCGGCCTTCAGGCTGGCGTCCACGGTCTGGAGCGTGAAGCTGCCCGAGCAGTCGGTTCCGCCCTCGCCGCGCTCGAAGCCGTCGATGAAGTCCGAGCCGTTGAGCGAGTCGAGCGGGTCGATGGCGACGCTCAAGGTGATCTCGGCGCTCTCAGCGGTCGCTCCGTTCCCGTTGTACGTGATGTTCACGTCGCGGAAGGTGAAGCCTGGGTCGGTCGGGTAGACCACCGGGGTCAGGTTGGCTTCGTCGAGCGGTTCGACCTTCGCGGCGTGGAACCCGTACTCAGCCCCGAATGGCGCTTCCCGGCCGGCGCTGGACAGCTTGAGGCTGATCCACTGGCCGTCTGTAACCTTGACGCTGGAGTTCGGGACCTGGATCTCGCCGCTCCAGGGGATGCCGGGGGCCTTCGGGCCCCAGTTCTTCGCCGCCAGGGGCGTGATGATGCCGCCGGTCGCGGGCAGGCCGAACATCCCGCTGGCCACGAACAGCAGCGCGCTGGCATTGGCGTGCGCGGTGACGTTCTTGCCCTGGTAGGTGATGCCCGCCTGGGAGCTGGCGTTCTTGAAGAGGTTGCCGTCCTTGAAGTTCTCGCGGGCCCAGACGTAATCGGGCTGGATGTCCGAACCGCCCGTGGCCTTCAGGAACAGCGTAGGTGGGACGAAGGTGCCGAGCACGGTCTGGAAGGCCACGCCCATGGCACCGAGCACGCCCAGGTTGGGCCGGGTAGCGAAGGTCATTTCTTACCGCCTTTGGGGCTGGCCGACTTGCCGGCGTCCGTCTCGGCCGGGGCGTCGGTGGTGGGGGCGTCCGTCTGGGTCTCGGGGGCGTGCGCGCTCTCGGGCTTCGCCTCGGGCGTGCTCTCAGGCTCAACCGGGGCGGCTTCCTTGGCGTCGGCTTTGAGTTGCTTCTGCCAGCGGGCCTCACCCTCCTCGAGCGAGAGACTGCTGAAGCTCTTCTCGTGGCCCTTCAGGGCCTCAGTCTTCCCGTCCGTGTCGATCAGGAGCACGCGGCCCTTGGCGACCCGGCCGACATCGGGCAGCATGCCCTCCAACTCTCCAGTCCATTCTTTGTATTTCATGCGACCTCCAGGTCGAGCAGCAAGGTGAAGCCCACCTCGACCGTCAGCACGCTGGTGCCGCCGGCGCTGTTCGTGAGGGGGTTGGCGAAGAGATTGGCGGGATCGACGGTCCAGTCCAGCAGGCCGGGTTCGTTCTGCGGTACCGGGTCTTTCCACCAGGTGTTCAGGGCCCGGAGCACACCGGTCGCTCGGAGCACCAGTGCAGCGGGCGTCGTGGCTGGGGCGACGTGCAGCGCGAAGTAGCCCTCGACGAGCCACTGGGCGTGCGTGCCGCCGCTGGCGACCTCCGCGCCGGGCGTGATGGCCGTGACGGCGAACTCGGCCGCGTCCGGCTTGATCAGCTGGCGCTGGAGCGGGCCGTTGTTGATGGGGTGGCCGATCTTCGCCTGCACGTGGGCGAGCAGGCTGTCGAGGAGTGGAGTGGGGTCTACCATGCGGCCTCCTGCACCGCGTGGCTCACGAAGACCGGGAGCGAGTCCAGGGCTTCGTCCACGCTGTCTCGCACCAGGTGCTTGGCGGTAATCGTGACCTGCCGCACCCGGACCCAGCGGCCGGTGCGCACTGTGGTGTCCCCGGGTTCGGAGAGGCGGAAGGTCAGATAGCGGCCGTTCCGAGCCTTGATCGTGGCCCCTTCTTCCTGAGCCTCGATGCCGGGGCCACTCGCCCCGACCTCCGCACCAGTGGCTGTGACCCGCCCGAAGGCGCTAGCCCGAGTGGCCCCACTGCGCAGGGTCAGGTAACGGCTGCCGGGGGAGCCGCCGGCCTTCTCCTGGATCAGCTTCCTGGCTTCGAAGGCGAACTGCCGGTTGATGCTCGGCAGCAGTGCCTGCGGCTCGGGGGCGAACGTCGGGGGGCGGCTGAAGCTACCTTTGACGTCGATCACCAGACGCCTGTGCCTTCGCGGCTTAGGCCGACCGTGTCGCCCAGGACGGCCCGCTCGATCGGGTCGAGCACCCGGAACTGTTCACCGGTTGAGAGGGTCAGCCCTTCACCCTGGTTGAGCACGATGCCTGGCGGGATGAAGCCCTTGTGCGACGCGAGGCTGAGGGCCTGCACGTCTGCCTGCCCGGCGCCAGCCGTGACCGCGCGGCCGCTCGCCGCCTCGATCCGCAGGATCAGCGTGGTGCCGCTTGAAGTGGTGGCTACCTGTGGGTAGTAGCGAGCATCGACCATCCGGCAGGCGGTGGTGGCCTGCCCGGTGAAGTCGCTGGCATCGGCACGGGGTCCGAGATAGAGAGTGCCGGTCTCCCAGAGTGTGTGGGAGCCGACGGCGGGCGAGGTATCAGCAGGGTGAATCCGGAGCACCCTTAGGCTGGCGGCCTCGGGGTCGGTTGAGGCTGCCCGAACGTCTTTGCCTTTCGTCGGGTCCTGGACGCTGAAGCGTGCGCTCGTGCCGTCGCTCCAGATGGCCTCATGGCGGAAGCGCAGCGCGTTCAGCTCTTCGTTGCCCTGCACCTGCTGCACTGCCGCCTTCACCTGGTCGAGCAGGCTCACGGCTCCTCACGACCCGTCAGCGACACCGGGCCGCCCAGGCGTTGGTACCCGGCGGGCAGGTTCTCGTCACCAAGCGCGAAGACCTGCGGGGCCGGGCTGCGGCCGGTCAACATCCCCGCCAGGGGCGGGCCGAACCGCCGGGCCTGCCCGGCTGCCAGGGCGACCTGACTGCGCAGGCCTGCAGCCTTGTTGGCGTACGTGACCGGGTTGAACTCGACGTCGAGCTCGCCCTCGATCTTGACCCGCTTGATGCTCGCCGCGCCGTCGATCACCCCATCGAGCATGTCGACCGCCGCGAGCTGGAGGTTGCCCGCGTTGCGAGCGACCAGCGCCGTCAGCTCCTTGTCCTCGCTGGAGCCAGCCGCGTACAGACCGAGCCAGAGGCTGTATGCGCCTGCCCCGGCAAGCTGGCGCAGGTCGGTCTTCTGGGCAGGTGTCAGACCGGCCACCTCAGCCCTCCGGAGAGGCGGCCGGTTCGGTCGTGGATGGCGGGCTCTCGGTCTCCTGCGGCGTGGTCGGCGTGCCGGTGGTCAGGCTGGCGAGGATGCGCTCCGCCAGCTTCTTCCCGATGCCTTCTAGCCGGACCAAGTTCTGGGCTGCGTACTCCCCGCTCGCCAGCAGGCGCAGGCCCTCCTGAGTGGTGATGCCGACCGCTGCTAGTTCTTTGCCGCCGATCTGGTTGCCAGCCAGGGGTTCGCCGGGCGCCTGGACCGCTTTCAGCACCAGCCTCAGCCAGTCCACCTGGGACTGCAGGCCGCCCGTGCTCCTGGTCGCTTCGGTGGCCGCCGTGGTGGCCGTGGCAAGTCGAGTCGCCAGGTCTGCCCGGGCGGTCTCGGTCTCTGCCAGCTTTAGGGCCAGCAGTTCGGCTGCATCGCCCCACACCAGGCTGCCCAGCGTCACCAGGGTGGGCTCCGGATCGTCTGCGAACTCCACCAGTGCCGCGAGCCGGCCCGCCTCCAGGCCCAGGGTGACGCGAGCCACCTCGTCAGGCTCCTGGGTACCGTGGTACAGCACTTCGGTCGCTTGGCCCTCGAAATCGACGAAGAAGGCTCGATTGCCGATCAGCAGCACCGCCGCGTATGCCCCGTCGGGCAGAGAGCCCTGGGCCGCTTCCGGCTTCTCGGCGATCTGGCCGAGGCTGAGCATCTGGTGGTAACTGCGGCCCGGCTCGATTGGCACGTCTTCGCCGGGCCTGATGGTTCTGTCCCCGAGCAAGATCTGCTTCAGGGCCACGTACTGTTTCTCGGACATCCTGCCTCCATGGAGGCGAGCGGGCTGGCCCGCTCGCTCGGTTACTGCGCGATGAGGTTCTGCCCGATCACGTTGGTGAGGAACATGCCCAGGTCCGGGGCCGTGACCTTCATGTCGTAGGCGGTGTGGATCTGAATCCAGTCGGCCGGC
>Ga0160427_10000283_pt1 | contig 32773 bp, 27 predicted proteins | sample SolpanmetagenomL_FD_108194 | JGI IMG/M metagenome (GOLD analysis project Ga0160427, IMG submission 108194) | Solar panel surface microbial communities from Lawrence Berkeley National Laboratory, California, USA - L | ecosystem: Engineered > Built environment > Solar panel > Unclassified ...
GTCGGCGGGCCAGCGCTGCTGCACCAGCCGGGCCAGCGAATCGACCCGGCCGGGGTCGTTGTAGAGAAACGTGGCCGGCAGATAGGAGTAGTAGCCGCCTTGGTCCCAGTCAAATACTTCGAGGCCCTTCCAGCGCCGGTCCTGAAACTGCGCCAGGATGAGCAGCGCCGCCGCAAACCAAAAAACAAGCCGTGATTTCATGCGGGCGGCTAGGAAGCGGCTACCGGCGCTGGCGCCGCCAGGTACGTGCCGCACACCTTACAGGTGCGCAGGTCATCACTGGCCCAAAAGCGGTTCATGATGGGCGGCAGCTGAGCCACGATGTCGGTAATCTCAGCAAATTCCTCGTGCAGCTTGTGGCCGCAGTTTTCGCAATACCACTGAAAGCCATCGAGTTCGCCGGCCGTGCGGTAGCGCTCCAGCACCAGGCCAATGGTGCCGGCCGGGCGGCGCGGCGAGTGCGGCACCCCAGCCGGCAGTAAAAACATATCGCCCGCTTTGATGAGAATATCCAACGGCTGGCCATCCTCCATGATTTTGACCGTGATGTCGCCCTCTATCTGCCAAAATAGCTCTTCGCCCTCATCCACGTGGTAGTCCTTGCGGGCATTGGGCCCGCCTACCACCATCACGATAAAGTCTTTATTGTCCTTGAATACTTGCTGATTGCCAACGGGCGGTTTGAGCAGGTGGCGGTGGTCGGCAATCCACTGCGGGAAATTAAAAGGGCGGGCAATAGCCATAGACGGACCACGAATGAGGGAAAAGTGTAAAACTAACGGTCAGCCGCTGGTTGTGAGCGCGAGCTGCCCAGCCGCTGTGGAGCCAGCCGGGCCGCCCGCGCCCGTGGCGGGCCGCCGCGTAGATTTGTGACGGCTGCTACCTGGCTCTACAAATTATAGGAGAGGAAATCCTGGCGGCTCGCTCTCCATTCCCATTTGTTTTGGTAAAATTCGACACGCTCTCCATCGTTGTGCCCGTTTATAACGAGGCGCGGACTATTCACCAGATTCTGGATTTATTGCGCGAACTGTCTTTGGTGCATAATATTAGCAAGGAGATTATCTTGGTCAATGACTGCTCGACCGACAACTCGGAAGCTGTTATCAGGGCCTACGCTGCCCGCTACCCTGACCTGAACCTGCGCATGCTCCAGCACACCGTAAACCAGGGCAAGGGGGCGGCCCTGCACACCGGCATTCGGGAGGCTACCGGCGACTACGTTATCATTCAGGATGCCGACCTGGAGTATGACCCCGAGGAGTACAACCTGCTGCTCAAGCCGGTGCTCAAAGGCTTTGCCGACGTGGTTTATGGGTCGCGCTTTATGGGCGGGCAGCCGCACCGCATCCTATTCTTCTGGCACAGCATCGGCAACGCCATCCTCACCTTCCTCTCCAACATGGTGACCGACCTGAACCTGACCGATATGGAAACCTGCTACAAGCTGTTTCGGCGCGATATTATCCAGGGCTTGGTGCTGAAAGAAAAGCGCTTCGGCTTCGAGCCCGAAGTGACGGCGAAGGTGGCCCGCGTGGCGGGCGCGCGCCTCTACGAAGTGGGCATCAGCTACTACGGCCGCACGTATGCCGAGGGCAAAAAAATAGGCTGGCGCGATGGCTTTAGGGCCCTTTACTGCATTGTAAAATACGGCCTGCTAGGGCAGTAGCGCGGTGCCCGTGCTACTGCCCCGGCTACCCTACCAGGAGCGGGCCAGGTTGCGGCGGCGCAACACTACGGCGGGCTGCTGCGCTAGCAGCGCAAAGTCGGTGTCTAGGGCGGCGTGCTCCGGCGCCAGCTTGCCATAAGCCATCGGCGACATGATGAGGTAGTTGAGGCTGTCGGCCGCCATCTTATCCAGCAAAGTGGCGCTGTGCAGGCCATTGAGCTCGGGCTGCCAGGTGAGGCCCCGGCGGTCGAAGTACACTAGCCCCAGGTTGGGAGCCGGGTCATCGAGCACCAGCACGCGGGCCGTGGCCGGTACGGCTAGGCGCTGAAGTAAGTCGGCCCCACCTCGCATCCAGCCGTGGGTGTAGTAGAGGCTGAAGGGCTGATAGTCGTCGCTGAAGCGACGGCCTAGGCGCTTGTAGCCACTGCCCAGCAGCACGAGCACCAGCCCGCCCAGTGCCACAGTAGTAGCAGTGCGCTGCCAGCCCTGAGCCCGTCCCACGTGCAGCAGAGCCAGCACCAGCAGCAGCACCGCCGGGGGCACAAACGAGCAGATAATGTAGTAGTCGTGCACCTCAAACTGCGACCCCATTACCTTGGAAAAAACGTAGGCGATGGCCCCGGCCGCTAGCAGCAGCAGGGTGAGGGGCAGGTAAGGGCGGCGCAGGTCGGCTCGCCAGCACCACAGCACCAGCAGGGCACTGGCCGCCAACATGCCGTACATGGTGCGCGTGGCATACTCGCGCAGCCAGTCGCGGTACACGTTCACCCACACCCGGTGGCCCATTTCGGCCGTGGTGATGGGTCGCGTTTCGGCCAGAAACTGTGCGGAGTTGTAGGTAGTATTCAACTGCTCATTATGCTTCACGAAGAGCACCAGGCTGCCAAACGATACGGCAATGACCACCAACAGCTGCCAGCGCTGCCGCCCCGTAAGTAGCGTAGGCTGCTGATAGGCCCATAGCATAGTAATGCCTGCCACCGCCGCCATAAACAGGGCCGAGGTAGTTTTGAGCAGGCTGGCTACCGTCAGAATGACCAGTGCCGTGACTAGGTGCCCAAACTTCTCGCTGTCAAAAAAACGCAGCCAGTAGTAGTAGCCCACAAAGGTGAGGCTCAAGCTCACCGGGTCGGGCAGGTAAGTGCCAGCGTAAAAGGCATAGGTGGGCGCGCTAAGTAGAAAAGCTCCCGGCACCAAGGCCAGCACAAAATTACTCGTGCGCTCATACACGATGCGAAACAGGTACCAGAAGCCTACTACCGCCACCGCTACATCAAGCAGTCGAAACACGGGACTGATGGCCCCGCGGCCCGCTACCAGCCCCCCCAGCGCCGCCAGGTAGGCCTGCAAGGGAAATTCTACCCCCGTAACGCCGCCTATCGAGGAGAGCGACGACGTGCGGGGATGCCAGAAGTCGAAGCCAAAGTCGTAGAAGTTGAGCGCCAGCGCCAAGCGGTCGGCCTGGGCCCAGGCGTGCAGCCCCTCAGGCATACGCGACAAGTACGGGACGTAAAAAACCAGCCCAAGCGCTAGGAATAGCCCAAGGGCCGCCCAATGGGCCGGACGCTCACGCAGGGCCGCCCCTAAGCGGGTACCCGGCGTGAGCGCCGCAGGCTGAGAAGAGCTGGTGAGGGGTTGGCTCAAGGGGCTTCAGTAATAGTAATGTCGTCGATGTAAGTAGGCAGCGTGCCTTTGTTGCGCCACAGGTATAGCCCAAGGTGGGAGCTGTAGTTCACCGAAGCCGGCACGTCAATCACTTTGCTTACCTGCACCCATTCGTTGTGCTTGTCGCTGGCCTTCACCACATCGAAGCCATCCCACAGCATGGGCTTGTGGTCGGCCACGCCATCGCTGATGGTAGTCACGAGCAAAGCCCCCGCCTCGGCGCTGGGCGAAAATACCCACGCCTCAATTTTGATTTTGCTGATGCGCGCCTTGCTCATCATGCCCAGCATGTTGTTATAGCCCAGGCTGAATTCTGTATTGCCATCCACCTTAAGCGCATACTTGCCCGAATGGGCTTTCTCGGTAGTGAGGGAAGGCGAGGGGGTAGGCCCCATCCAGCCCGCCATGCTCTCAAAATCGTTGTGCATCAGAGTTTTGGAGCTGTCAGCCGATTCAGTTTGCGTGCCGCAGCTCGTCACCAGTAGCGCAGCGCTGCTTAGAAGTACGGGCAAAATCCGTCCGCGCCACGAGGGTAAAAAAGACATAAAGAAGAAAAAAATGGAGTGAGGGTAAAAAGGTAAAGCAGGTACTGGGCTAGTGCAGTTCGGTCAGCTCCCAATCATCGGTATACACCGGATGCTGGGCACTATTGTACCATAAGTACACTACCAACTCGGCTTGGGAGGAAATTTCCGCTGGCAACTCAATATCTCGGCTCACGTGCGTCCAGCGCTTGTAAGGCCAGCTATCAGCCAGGTAAATCTGGGTGTAGAGCTTCGATTTGCCCTGGGTATCGTCGGGAGCGCTGATACTACAGGTGAGCTGGGCATCATCATTCACTTCCTCTACCCAGGCCCAGGCACTCAGGCGCATGCGCCGGGGCCGCGTAGTAAACTGTCCTAGCTTGAGGCGGTAGGTGACAGAGAAAGGGTGGGCGGCATCGACTTTCACCGAATAGCGGCCCGAGTGGGCGCGTTCCGTTGTGAAGCAGGCATGAGGCACGGGCTCTTGCAGCCAACCCACTAACTGCTCGAAGTCATTGAAAAAGACGCGGTGTTCGCGCACCTCCGGATAAGCTGGCCGGTGCTGGCAGCCGGCCAGGGCCAGCACTAAGACCAGCCCGGCCCAACTGCCTAGATGCAGGCTGCTCTGGGGGCGGGCCAAGCTAGCTGCCAACCCAACTAACTTATAGAAAAGCTTGCGCAGGCGACTCATATAAAATGACTACTGGAGGGCTGTTCGGCACGACTGGCATCCTGCTGTGGCCTTGGGGCTGGTAAGCGCCACGAGGCCAATGAAGATGAGAAGAGCACCAAGTATAAATTACTTTTGAACTGCACAGCGCTGACAAAAGTACAATAGCTGCGGGGTATCTGCTTATAGGGGAAGTAGGTCTTTTTAAGGGGGCTGCCAGTGCTTGGTCGGCCCGTAACGCGAGAAGTTAGTTAAGCTTGTGAGATAAGATTTTGGTTTTCAATTTATTGATAGCTGGGGCAGGCCGGAAGCCTGCTAGCCCACATTTCACCAAAATAATTAAGTTGGCTAAAAGACCGGCTTTTGGCTAGCCGCCAGGGCACTTGCGCTTCACCGCCTATCCACATGCCTTGGCTGGCTAGCATAGACAGGTAGCTTACTACCTTTGCCACCGTATGGCCGTCATTACCCACACTATTTATCAGCTAGTATAAGCTGCTTAATGGCCGGCCTAGGTGGGTGAGGAGGGCTGCTGGTAAGCTACTCTCTGCTTCTTTGCCCTACCGTTGCCAGCCGCCTGCGGCGCTCACCCAATAAAGGGTGGGCCTGGAGTAGTGGCCAGCATCTTTACGCTCCGCTCAGCCAAGCGTGCCGTTCTGGGTACTGCGCGGCACGTTTACTAAATTTTCATTTTACTCAACCTCGGCCTACGTGGAGTTATCTGTCGTCATCCCGATTTACAACGAAGAAGCCAACATCAACGAGTTGCACCGCCGCCTCACGGCCCTTCTGGTGCCAATGGCCTTGGCCGATGGCTATGAGTTGATTTTTGTCAACGACGGTTCGCACGACCGGTCTCTCAGCCTGCTGATGGAGCTAGCCGCGCGCGACCCCGAGCATGTGCGCTACTTGAGCTTCAGCCGTAATTTTGGCCACCAGATTGCCGTGACGGCTGGCCTCGACCACGCCGATGGCGCGGCGGTTGTCATTATCGATGCCGACTTGCAGGACCCGCCTGAGTTGATTCCGGACCTCTATGCCAAGTTGCACGAGGGCTACGAAGTGGTGTATGCCCGGCGTCGCTCGCGCCAGGGCGAAAGCGTGGCTAAAAAAATGACGGCCAAGCTGTTTTACCGCATTTTGCGAGCCATGACGCACGTTGAGATTCCAGTTGATACGGGTGACTTTCGCATTATTTCCCGCAAGGTGGTGCTGGCCCTGCGCCAGATGCCGGAGCAGAACAAGTTTTTGCGAGGCCAGATTTCCTGGATTGGCTACCGCCAGACCTTTCTGGAGTATGACCGCGCCGAGCGCGCGGGCGGCGTAACCGGCTACACCTACTCTAAGATGCTGCGCTTTGCTTTGGATGGTATCACGGCCTTTTCAGATGTGCCCTTGAAGGCGGCTACCGTGAGCGGCTTTGCCGTATCTGGCATCGCGTTTTTGCTGGTGCTCTATACCCTGTACGCCCGGTTTGTGACGCACCACTACGAGCCAGGATGGCCCTCCCTCATGGTAAGCATTTTGTTTTTGGGAGGCGTGCAGCTCATTGCTATCGGCATTATTGGCGAATACCTGGCCCGGCTAGGGGCCAATGTGCGGCAGCGTCCGCTCTACATCGTGTCGGAAAACAACCTGACTGTGCCGGTAGCTGCGATGCCCACTGCGCAGTACTTAGGTGGGCCGCGCCTGAGATAACCGTAATGCGTAATTTACAGGCATGAGCCGCCAACTTTTTCAGGTAGTCCCTATTTCTTGGCTGGTGCAGGCGGTTAAAGTCTTAGCGAAGACCACCCCTAGCAGCCTGCTAAGCCTGTTGCTGCTGGCTGGCCTAGCCGCCCGCCCAGCTGCGGCCCAACCAATTGTACCAGCGCGGGCCTCCACCGATACGCTGGCGCCCGTGTCAGAGCAACTCGTTCGCTACTACCTTGAGCGCTCACTGGCGGTGCAAGGGTTAGCCTCACCCAAGTCCACCGCACCGCAGCGCTATGCCCTCATGCGCTGGGCCTCCGGAGCGGGTATGCGCCTAGCCGGGCGGCTGGGCGGCTGGTGGTACACACCAGAGTCGGACGCGGCGGCGCAGGCCATCTTCGACACGCTGCGCCACAATATCCAAATTTTGCGGGCCGGGCAGCCCACAGTGGTGGCACAGGGCTGCATCTTTGAGGTTATATGGCCCCACGTGAGCAACTTGCACGTGCCCAATAGACTACGCGCTGACTTCGGCGAAGATACCGTGGCCGTGCCCCAGCGAAATTTTCGCTTCCACGACATGATGTACCCCGGCTACTATGCGGCCGTCGATAGCAGCCACTACCGCTGGGATGAGCGCGCCCCCGACCATGCCCCCGGCACCCCCGACCTGAGCCGCCGCGAGGCGCAGCTCTGGTTCTACTACTGCGCAGCCAGGCAGATTGATGCTGGGTGCGAAGCTCTGCACTTTGGGCAAATCATGCTCATGGATGACCGTGACCCCGGCCACCGGGCTTTCTGGAGCCTGCTGCAGCGGGTGCGGCGCTACGCACGCACCCGCAATCGGGGGTTTGTGCTCTGCGATGCGCACACCCACGGCGAATACTATGACCCGCACCCGGCCACGCCGCTGCCCGATTCGGTGCGGCAGCTGCTTTTCGACTTTCACTCGTGCCCCTTGCGGCCTAACGAGGCTGATACGTTGCGACACGGCACGCACGCGGCGTACTTGGCCCCTGATAGCTGGGGCAACCCAGTGGGGGCTATTTTTGGATTTAGTAAGGGGGGGCGGGCCCCGGGCGGTTGGCTCTGCCGCCACCTACCAGCCCAGGCCGAGTTTGACAACGGCCCCATTGGCATTCCCGACAAGCCCAAGCAATGGCCCTTGGTGTGGGGCCGCGATGAGATTTCCTGGTTTGCCAATCAGCCCGTCGCCTATCGCAACCAGTGGTTGATATATGCGCAGGCGCGAGTACGTCAACTCGACCCCGATGCATATTTTCAGATGTCGGCCGCGCGCGGCGTATCACTAGCTTCATACCCGCAGGAAGAATACTGGGCGATAGAAGCGGGGCAAAGTGAAACTATCCGGGCCATTTGGGCGGGCGAAACTACCGCCGAGGCCGCGCGGCTGCTGCTTATCGGCCCAATGCCTCCCGCTCCCTGACGAGCGGTGGCTTTACCTATCTTGGCTTGCTCGTCAAACTAGACGTTTACTTAGTTGCGAATGCTTTCTACTTCTACTTCGCCAGTAGGCCCGACTAATCGGCTGGCTTTCATACGCCCGTGGTTTAAGGACCCCGTTAACCTACTCTTTCTGCTGTTACTGATACTCATTGCTTTCCCTCTCTTGTTTGAGCTAGGCCGCAACCCAGTGCAGTTTTGGGACGAATCGCGACTAGCCGTAAACGCCCTCGGCGTTATTGAGAATGGCAACTGGCTGGTAATGCACTACGGTCCGGAGCCCGACCACTGGAATACCAAGCCGCCGCTGCTCATCTGGCTACAAGTGTTGAGCTTGAAAGCCTTTGGCTTTTCTACCTGGGCACTCCGGTTACCCACGGCGGTGGCTTCGGTCGTCACGCCGCTAGTGCTGTTCCGGTTTGGCCGGCGAGCGCTGGGCCAGCCCCTTGCTGGCTTTCTGGGGGCACTAGTATTGGTTACGTGCGCCGGGTTTGTGCGGCTGCACGTAGCGCGTACCGCCGACTACGATACGCTGCTCGTGATGTGGGAAACCATAGGTTGGACTTGTTTCTTCCAGTATCTAGAAACTGGCCGGTACCGCTACCTCTACTGGTTTGTGGGGGCACTCACGGCCGCCGTGCTCACCAAAAGCATTGCTGGGCTGCTCGGGGTCCCGGCGCTGGTAGTCTATGCTTTGCTGCGTGGCCGCTTGTTGTGGTTGCTACGCCAGCCGCGCCTGTACGCCGCCGCCGCTCTCGGGGCTGCCCTGATAGTAGGCTATTACTTAGCCCGCGAAGCCGCTGACCCCGGCTACTGGGCAGCTGTAAAATATAATGACCTGGGTGGGCGCTTTACCGAGCAGCAAGGCGATGGCGACGATACCACCTGGCGCTATTACTTGGCCAATATGGACCGGGTTACCTTCACTACATGGCTCTGGGCCCTTGTGCCAGCGGGGCTGCTGGCATTGGGGCGCGCTACGGGCGTGCTACGCCACGCGGCCCAACTAGCAGCGCTTTTTGCAGCAGGCTGGCTGCTCGTGGTGAGTGCTTCGGCAAGTCGGCACGATTGGTATGCGGCTCCGCTTTTTCCGGCGCTGGCGCTGCTCATCGGTATTGGATTGGCTGTGTTCTATCGTGACCTGATGGCCATTTATCTGCCGCAGCTGAATCGTCGCCAGGGGTGGATGCTGCGGGCGGCCGTGGTGCTGGGTGTACTATTCGCACCCTATCGCGCCATTATGGACCAAATTGTACACGAGCGGCATAGCAATTTTGACAATGGTCCCGATGGCTACATTGGGCGCTCTTTAACTGATGTGCTGGAGGAGCAGCCGCAATTAACGAACCTGACGGTACTATATGAAGGTCAGTACAATGGCTCATTAGCTTATTACGCAGGTGCTTATGCTAAGCAAGGTCGCACCATCATAGGGCGGGACGGCCATACAGCCCGCCAGTTGGAGCCGGGCACTATTGTGCTAGCCTGTAACCCCGTGTACAAGGCGCAGCTTGACTCGGCTTTCACTCTACTGACCATTCACCAAGATGACCAATGCCAGACGGTGCTGATTCAGGCGCGCAAATAAGTATAGTGCCGGGTTGTTGGCTATTGAGCGAGCCCCCAACAACAAGCGTGCTGCTGGCTACCCGCATACTCCCGCTGCTACATCTCGCTATCGAGGGCGCTCCCTAACCCCGCTCGGCCTGTTACCTTTGCGGTCGCAATTGCTTATTCCCGCCCGTGGCCGAACCTACTGCCAATTTCTATGCGCATCCCTCCGCCGTGCTCGACGCCGGCTGCCGCGTGGGAGCGGGCAGCCGCATCTGGCACTTTTGCCACCTAGCGGCGGGCGCGGTGCTGGGCGAAAACTGCTCGCTGGGCCAAAACGTGTTCGTGGCCGATGGCGTGACATTAGGCCGCAACGTGAAAGTGCAAAACAACGTGAGCCTCTACGGCGGCGTGGTGTGTGAGGACGACGTTTTTCTGGGCCCTTCGGTCGTGTTTACCAACGTCAAAAACCCGCGTAGCGCCGTGCCGCGCCGGGGCGAGGGCCACTATCAACCCACGTACTTGGAGCGCGGCGTCAGCATTGGGGCCAATGCTACTATCGTGTGCGGCGTGCGGCTGGCCCGCTACGCCTTCGTGGGGGCAGGCAGCGTGGTCACCCACAACGTGCCCGCCTACGCGCTCGTCTACGGCACGCCGGCCCGGCAGCACGGCTGGCTCAGCGCCCACGGCCACCGGCTGGCTTTCGACGAAAATGGCCAGGCTAACTGCCCCGAAACCGGCGAACAATACCAGCTAAGCGCCGATAAAAAGTCGGTGGCGGTTATGAATTGAGCCAGCTATTGTCTACTTTATAACTGGCTAGCCTTCAATTCATCCTTCCTAACTTATAACTCATAACTCCTACTAAAGTGTACGAAGAACTCCTCCGCAAAGAAGCCAAGCTGGCCGTGATTGGCCTCGGCTACGTGGGCCTGCCCATCGCCCTTGAATTTGCCAAGCAACTCTCGGTTATCGGCTTCGACATCAACGCGGGCCGCGTGGAGATGATGCGCAATAACCAGGACCCCAGCGGCGAGCTGGAGGCCAGTGCCTTCGAGGGCACCGACATCGTCTTCACCAACTCGCTCGATGTGCTGCGCGAGGCCAAGTTCTTTATCGTGGCCGTGCCTACGCCTATCGACGAGCACGCTCAACCCGACCTTAAGCCGCTGCTCGGCGCCTCGGGCTCGGTGGGCAAGGTGCTGAAACAAGGTGATTACGTGGTGTTTGAGAGCACCGTTTACCCCGGCTGCACCGAGGAAGACTGCATTCCGGTGATGGAGAAGCTTTCGGGCCTAAAATTTCCGGCCGACTTTAAGGTGGGCTACTCGCCCGAGCGCATCAACCCCGGCGATAAGGAGCATACCCTCACGAGCATCGTGAAAGTGGTAGCCGGCTGCGACGCCGAAAGCCTCGACGTCATCGCCAAAGTCTACGAGTTGGTGGTGAAGGCCGGCGTGCACCGCGCTAGCAGCATCCAGGTAGCCGAGGCCGCCAAGATTATCGAAAACACCCAGCGCGACGTCAACATTGCGCTCATGAATGAGCTGTCGATGATTTTCGACCGCATGAACATCAACACCTACGAAGTGCTCGAAGCGGCTGGTACCAAGTGGAACTTCCTCAAGTTCAGCCCTGGGCTGGTGGGTGGCCACTGCATCGGCGTAGACCCATACTACCTGACCTACAAGGCGAAAGAGCTGGGCTACGACGCCAAGGTTATCTTGAGCGGCCGCACCACCAACGACAACATGGGTGCCTACATCGCCCGCAAAACGGTGCAGATGATGATTAAGCGCGGCAAGGACGTAGCCAAAAGCCGCGTGCTGGTGATGGGCGCCACGTTCAAGGAAAACGTGGAGGATATCCGTAACTCCAAGGTGGCCGACGTCATTCAGGAGCTGAAAAATTTCTCCGTAAACGTGGACATCGTGGACCCGCACGCCGACTCCGACGAGCTGCACCACGAGTACGGCTTCCGCCTCACGCCGGCCGACAAAATCCGCGCCGACTACGACGCCGTGATTGTGGCCGTGAGCCACAAGCCCTACCTCGACAAAGACGAGGCATACTTCCAGTCTATCACGGCCGACAATGCCGTACTGGTCGATATCAAAGGCCTGTACCGCACCAAGCCGATGCAGGAAATCCACTACTGGAGCCTGTAATTTTTAAGCTGTTAGCCAGTGGCTGTTAGCTGTTAGCTTACCGCCTTGCCCAGCGCTAACAGCTAACAGCCAACAGCTAAAAGCTTAAAAATGAAAAAGATTCTGGTTACCGGCGGGGCCGGCTACATCGGCTCCCATACCGTAGTCGAGCTGGCGCAGGCAGGCTACGCGCCCGTCATTGTAGATAACTTCAGCAACTCCGAAGAGTCGGCGTTGGGCGGCATCAAGGCCATTCTGGGCCACGAGGTGCCGTGCCACCGCATCGACTGCGGCGATGCCGAGGCACTGCGCCAGGTGTTCAAAAAGGAGGGCGATATTGCTGGTGTCATTCACTTCGCGGCTTTCAAAGCCGTGGGCGAGTCGGTGCAGAAGCCGCTGGCTTACTTCCACAACAACGTGGGCTCGCTCATCACGCTGCTGCAAGTGATGAAGGAAGAAGGGGTGACAAACCTCGTCTTCTCGTCGTCGTGCACCGTGTACGGCGTGCCCGATGCGCTGCCCGTAACCGAGGCCACGCCTACTAAGCCCGCCAACTCGCCCTACGGCCGTACTAAGCAGATGTGCGAAGACATCGTGCACGATGCCGCTGCCGCCCCCGATAACCAGACGCATACCATCCTGCTGCGCTACTTCAACCCCATCGGGGCCCACGACTCGGCCAAGATTGGCGAACTGCCCCTGGGCGTACCCAACAACTTGGTGCCCTTCATCACGCAAACGGCCGCCGGCCTGCGTGAGAAGCTTACTATCAATGGCAATGACTACGACACTGTGGACGGCACCAATGTGCGCGACTACATCCACGTCGTGGACTTGGCCAAGGCCCATATTGTAGCCGTGCAGCGCCTGCTCGACCGCAAGGCGAGCGAGGTGGTCGAAACCTTCAACGTGGGCACCGGCCACGGTAACTCGGTGCTCGAAGTGGTGCAAACCTTTGAGCAAGCTAGCGGCCAGAAGCTGAACTACGCTATCGGCCCGCGCCGCGCTGGTGATGTGCCTGCCATCTACGCCGACGCTACCAAATCGACGGAGGTGCTAGGCTTCAAAACTACTACCTCCCTCTACGATTCGCTGGCCAGCGCCTGGAAATGGCAGCAAACGCTGGTAAAGTAGCCGCAGCTACAGAAGAGCGTCATGCGGAGCTTGCCAAAGCATCTCGCGTGCCGCACTAATTTAACCGTTCAACGATGCGAGCGAGATGCTTCGGCAGGCTCCGTATGATAAAGGCAAAAAACATGAAAATTCTCATCACCGGCGGGGCCGGCTTCATTGGTTCGCACGTGGTGCGTCTGTTCGTCACAAAGTACCCGCAGTACCAGATTCTTAATCTCGATGCCCTCACCTACGCGGGTAATCTAGAAAACCTGCGCGATATTGAGAACGCGCCGAACTACCAGTTCGTCAAGGGCGATATTGCCGACCAGGCGTTTATCGACCAGCTCTTTGCCAAGGAGGAGCCGGACGCCGTTATTCACCTCGCCGCCGAAAGCCACGTGGACCGCAGCATCACGGACCCCATGTCGTTTGTGAAAACCAACGTCATCGGTACCGTCAACCTGCTGAACGCGGCCAAGAACTTGTGGAAGCCCAAAGGATTTGAGGGCCATACCTTTTACCACGTAAGTACTGATGAGGTATACGGCTCGCTGGACTTCGGCCCCGAGCTGTTTACGGAGGAAACTTCCTACGACCCACGCTCGCCCTATTCGGCCTCGAAGGCTAGCTCTGACCACTTTGTGCGGGCTTGGCACCACACCTACGGCTTACCCATCAAGCTCAGCAACTGCTCAAACAACTACGGCCCCAACCACTTCCCCGAGAAGCTGATTCCGCTGGCCATCCACCGCCTGCGCACCGGCCAGAAAGTGCCCGTGTACGGCAAGGGCGAAAACGTGCGCGACTGGCTTTTTGTGAAAGACCACGCTACGGCCATCGACGCGGTTTTTCACCAGGGCAAGCTGGGTGACACCTACAACATCGGCGGCGTAAACGAGTGGCAGAATCTCAAGCTCATTGAGCTGCTCTGCGATGTAGTGGACGAGAAAACCGGCCAGCCCGCCGGCACCTCGCGCCAGCTCATCACGTTCGTCACCGACCGCGCCGGCCATGATATGCGCTACGCCATCGACAGCAGCAAAATCATGAACGAGCTAGGCTGGAAGCCGAGCGTGACCTTCGAGCAGGGCTTGAGCCAGACCGTCGATTGGTACCTCGCCAACCAGGAGTGGCTCGACCACGTGACCAGCGGTGCCTATCAAGACTACAACCAGAAGCAATACAGTGTTTAATTATGAAGTATGAGTTATGAAGTATGAGTTGGCAAGGACTGTGCTTTTGCTTGGTGCCGCTCATAACTCATAATTCATAACTCATAACTCATAATTCAAAAGAGATGTACGAAACCCCCTTTACTGACCAGCCCATTACTGGCCTGAATTTTCTCGTGACCGGCGGCGCGGGCTTCATCGGCTCCAACCTCGTAGAGTATTTGCTTCGGCACGGCGCCAAAAAGGTGCGTGTGCTGGACAACTTCTCCAATGGCTTCCGCAAAAACCTGCGCCTGTTTGAAGGCAATGCCGCGCTTGAAGTGCAGGAAGGCGACATCCGTGACCGGGAAGCCTGTGCCAAGGCCTGCCAGGGCATCGACATTGTGCTCCACCAGGCGGCGCTGGGCTCGGTGCCGCGCTCCATCAATGACCCCGTCACGACTGACGAGGTGAACGTAGGCGGCTTCGTAAAGGTCCTGTTTGCCGCCAAAGAGGCGGGCGTAAAGCGCTTTGTGTACGCGGCGTCTTCTTCGACCTACGGCGACCACCCCGGCCTGCCCAAGGTGGAGGACCGCATTGGCAAGCCCTTGTCGCCCTACGCCGTGACCAAGTATGCCAACGAGCTGTACGCCGACGTATTTGCCCGCACCTATGGCATGGAGATTATCGGCCTGCGCTACTTCAACATCTTCGGCCCGCGCCAGGACCCGGGTGGAGCCTATGCGGCGGTTATTCCGCTCTTTATCGATGCCATTCTGGAAGATAACGCGCCCACGCTGAACGGCGACGGCGGCCAGACGCGCGACTTCACCTTCGTGGCCAATTGCGTGCAGGCCAACATCCGGGCAGCTCTCACGACCAACCCGGAGGCGCTTGGTCAGGTCTACAATATCGCCGTGGGCGACCGCACCTCGCTGGTGCAGATGTATGATATCCTGCGTGAAGAGGCCCACTCGGACTTGGCGCCCAAATTTGGCCCTAACCGCGCCGGCGATATCCGCGACTCGCTCGCCGATATCACCAAGGCCGAAACGCGCCTTGGCTACGCGCCGCAGGTGCGCATCCGCGAAGGCTTGCAAAAGACGCTCTCTTGGTTCAAGTCCAACCAGGAGTTTATCAAGGAGCGTAACTAATTTGCAGCCTGGGCTCTGCGAGTTCAGGTATTAGTCCAGATTCTTCAACGGCCGGACTCCTAGAGGCCAGGCTACGATTCCATCCCTATGAAAGGCATCATTCTCGCCGGCGGCTCCGGCACCCGGTTGCATCCCCTCACGCTAGCCGTCTCGAAGCAGCTCATGCCCGTGTACGACAAGCCGATGATTTACTATCCGCTGTCGATTCTGATGATGGCGGGCATCCGCGAAATCCTCATCATTACCACGCCCCACGACCAAGCGCAGTTTAAAAAGCTGCTTGGCGATGGCCAAAGCCTGGGCTGCAACTTCCAGTACGTGGTGCAGGAACTGCCCAACGGATTGGCCCAAGCCTTTGTGTTGGGCGCCGACTTTATTGGCCAGGACAAGGTAGCACTGGTGCTGGGCGACAACATCTTCCACGGCGAAGGCATGGAAGAGCTGCTCAAAGCCAACAGCGACCCCGATGGCGGCGTGGTGTACGCCTACCACGTGCACGACCCCGAGCGCTACGGCGTGGTGGAGTTTGATGAAAATAAGGTGGCTCTCAGCATCGAGGAAAAGCCCGCTCAGCCCAAGAGCAACTACGCCGTGCCCGGACTCTACTTCTATGATAATGAAGTAGTAGAGATTGCTAAAAACCTGGAGCCCAGCCCGCGCGGCGAGTACGAAATCACGGATGTAAACCGCGAGTATCTGCGTCGGGGCAAGCTCAAGGTGGGTATCCTGGGCCGGGGCACAGCCTGGCTCGACACCGGCACGTTTGAGAGCCTCATGCAGGCTGGCGAGTTTGTGCGGGTGCTAGAGCAGCGCCAGGGCCTCAAAGTAGGCTCTATTGAGGAAGCGGCTTTCCGCCAGAGCTTTATCGATGCTGCGCAGTTGCGCAAAATTGCCGAGCCCCTGCGCAAAAGCGGCTATGGCGACTACCTCATGAACCTGCCCGACCAACTAATAATGGGCGGCTAGCATAACTGGCGCAAGAAGCACAAGGGGAGTAAACTGGGCAATGCCGTTCAAGTAAATAGAACGGCGTTGCCCAGTTTACTCCCCTTGTGCTTCCTATGCTTATTGATTGAGAATCAGGCAAAATGTGGTGCCTTTGCCCACCTCGCTCCATTTCACGAAAAGCCGGCCCTCGTGGTAGTTTTCGATGATGCGGCGGGCCAGTGCCAGCCCTAGGCCCCAGCCGCGCTTTTTGGTGGTGTAGCCCGGCATAAACACATTTTCGAGCTTGTTTTTGGGAATACCCTTGCCCGTATCGGTGATGTCGATGGCCACTTGTGGGTGCGGGGCACGGCGGCGCCACCACTGCCGCCGGGGCTTCACGCGGCGCAGCCGTAGCGTAATAGAGCCGCGCCCATCCATGGCATCCACGGCGTTTTTGCAGATGTTCTCCACTACCCAGTCGAAGAGCGGCACGTTGAGGCAGGCCGGCGTATCGAGCGGCAGGTCGGTCACGATGGTAAACTTGACCTTGCGCGACACGCGGCTTTCGAGGTAAGCAATGGCGTTGCGGGTAGTCTGGTACAGGTTTTCGGCCTTGAGCACCGGTACTGAGCCGATATTGCTGAAGCGCTCGGTGATAATTTCCAGGCGCCGAATGTCCTTGCCCAACTCCTCCACAATCGGCTCGTCGTGAAAGCGCTCCGACTGCCGCAGGTATTCCTGCCAGCCCACGAGCGAGCTAAGGGGCGTGCCCAACTGGTGGGCCGTTTCCTTGGCCAGGCCCACCCACACGCGGTTTTGCTCGGCCCGTCGCGAGTAGCTGAACGCGATGTAGGCCATCATCGAGAGGGAGGCAATGACGGCTAGCGCGGCTAGCGGGTAAGTGCGCAGCTGGCGCAGCAAGCGCGAATCCTGGTAAAAAATGTAGTTTCGGTCGCCGCCAGCTAGCTCAATCACAATCGGCGGGTGGCGCTTCTGCATGTCGAGCAGCACCGCGTTCATGCGCCGCACCGAGTCGGCTTCCGACAGGCTTTTACCCAGCCCCAGGTTCTTGGCGTCGTTGATATTTTCACCATCCGTCAGGATAACGGGTATTGTGGTGTTGGCCTCGATAATTTGTTCTTGTAAAAAAGGTAGATTTTTCGTGTCCTCCGTGTTGATGATGTAGCGCAGCGTTTTGGCGTATAAGTCAATCTGGTGCTGCTCGCGCTCCGACAGGCGCTGCACCAGCACGTTGGTATACACCACAGTAGCCCCGGCAATAGCCAGGGCCATAAACAAGACCAAGAGCTTGATGCGTGATTTCTGGTCGTAAATAGGAGGAAGCATAGGGGCGTAAAGGTCGGGCGTGGCACTCGGAGCGTAGCCGGCCCCGTTCAACGAGAAAAAGCAGTAGTTTGTGCATCTACGGGCTTGGCCGAACCCAATGGGCTGGCTGGCTGTTTTCAACGCAGTTATTTATACCGTAATTTTGCAGGCCGGCCTTGGGCCGTCCCGTGCTATGTCCCATCCGTTTAAGGCCGTTAGTTTATCCTTCCGCAATGCACCGCTCGCCATCCGTGAGCTGCTGGCGCTGGATGAGGCCGCCTGTCGCCGCTTTTTGCAGCAGTTGCGTAGCGAGTTGCTTTTGACTGACCTGCTCGTGCTTAGCACCTGCAACCGCACCGAAATCTATTACGCCCACGACGACGACCACTCCGCTGCCATCATCCGGGCGCTGGGCGAGCTAAAGCAGCGGCCCGATGCCGGCAGCTTTGCCGCGTACTTCGACCTCTACACCGACGCCGAAGCCGCTACTCGCCACCTCTTTGAGGTAGCGCTGGGCCTCGATGCGCAGGTAGTGGGCGATATGCAGATTATCAACCAGGTAAAGAATGCCTACCAGTGGACGGCCGATGCCGATGCGGCCGGGCCTTTTCTGCACCGTCTGCTGCACACCATCTTCTTCGCCAATAAGCGTGTGCAGCAGGAAACGAGCTTCCGTGACGGCGCCGCTTCCATGAGCTACGCCGCGCTGGAATTGGTAGAAGAGCTAACTGCTGATGTAGCCAGCCCGCGCGTGCTGGTGGTAGGCCTGGGCGAAATTGGCAGCGACGTGTGCCGCCACCTGGCAGGCAGCAAGTCGTTTGCGAGCGTCACGCTCAGCAACCGCACCCGCGCCCGCGCTGAGGAGCTGGCCGCCGAGTTTGCGCCCGGCCAGCTGCGCATCGCTGACTTTGGCAGCCTCACCGAAGCCCTGCGCGAGGCCGATGTGGTTATCTCGTCCATTAACCTCGCCACGCCCTTCTTTACCCACGACCTAGTGGCCGGCCTCGATGTGTTGAGCTATAAGTTCTTCATCGACCTCTCAGTGCCGCGCTCCGTAGCTGCCGATGTGGAGCAGGTACCCGGCGTGCTGGTGTATAATGTGGATGCTATCCAGAGCAAAGCTTCGGCCGCGCTGGAGCAGCGCTTGGCCGCCGTGCCGCAGGTGCAGGCCATCATCACGGAGAGCCTCGCCGACTTTGCCGACTGGAGCCGCGAAATGCTGGTGTCGCCCCTCATTCAGCGCATGAAAGCGGGCCTGGAGCAGCTGCGCCAGCAGGAGATGGACCGCTTCCAGAAAAAGGCTACGCCCGCCGAAGCCAAGCTGCTCGATGAGGCCACCCGCGCCTTTATGCAGAAGGTGCTCAAGCAGCATGTCCTGCACTTGAAAGCCGCCTGCCGCCGCGACGAGGCCGAGCAACTACTGCCGCTACTCACCACAATTTTTGACTTGGAGCATCAGCCAGTCTCGGTATAAGGCTATTCGGCTACCCTGGTCAACTACTCATAGTAAAAGCCCGTCAACCACTGTTAATCAATGGTTGACGGGCTTTTTATAGAGCAGGTCTGCTAGGTGCAGAACACAAGCTTTGCTGTATTAATTTTTGCTGCTTACCGGCAAGCTGTTACGCTATGCTGGCTACCAGCTAGGCAGAATACAAAAAGCAAACAACATTCAACCAACTGCTTCCTGCTAATAAGCAATGCCAAGAGCAAGCTATGTCGGCAGAAAGCAGTTGGTTAATACTTAGATACGGCCGGAATAGTCCTCCAGCGTGTCAATGATTTTGAGCAGTTGCGGCACGGCCAGCGAGTAGTAGATTTTGGTGCCTACTTTGCTGGATTTCAGCACGCCCCGGTCTTTGAGGGTGATGAGGTGCTGCGAAGCAATAGCCTGCGGGATGTCGAGGGCCTGGTAGATTTCGGTTACCGACATCTGGTGGTCTTTGCTCTTGCTCTTGCCAAGCAAGTCAACGATAGCCAGACGCTTAGGGTGTGAAAGGACTTTGAGCATGGCGGCTGCGCGGTCCAGTTGTTCCGCTTCAACGCGGGAGTGCAATGGTTTCATGATAACGGTAGCTTGAAAAATGGTAGAAGGGAAAATAGAAGAATGAAACCAACTCCCTATCGCTAGGAAGTTGGCACTGCAAAGTAAACGAAAGAATACTATAGTACACCATTCCACTCGCATAAAATACTGACAAAACTTGCGTGCGCCGACTTGGGTAAGTGCAATTTGTGGCACTGCGCTATTATTTGGCACTTTTTTAAGTTTAAATTTTTTCCTGGGAATTATTATTTTTTGGTGCAACTATTCAGCTTTTAGCCAGCGCCGGAGTTGTCGCGAATTTTTAGTCTGCTAGTGGAAGCAAAAGAAGAGAGGCAAGCTGCTGCCCGGCCGGGTAGCAACTTGCCGGCCCAACGGCCCCCACAAGGGCTGCGTATGGCATAGCGTACGGCCTGCTTGGGGCCTCAGAATTATTGTTAATGGAAATTCCTGCTTTTTTACACCGGGAGGTGCTCGGCAATGAGCTGTTGGATTATGTTATCGCGGCGATTATCATGCTGCTGGGGTCAGCGCTCAACCGCTTGCTTTCGCGGCTGCTGAGCAAAGGCTTTTTCCGACTAACGAAGCGTTACACGACCGGTGTGACGGAAGAGGAACTGCACGACCTGCTGATTCAGCCGCTGGGCGCGCTGCTCTTTTTAGCGTCGTTCTACTTGGCATTTAGCGTGTTGCGATACCCGATGCCGCCGCTGGCGGTGCAAGGCGTAGAGCCGTGGCCAAAAGTGCTGCTGCTGGGCTTGTTTCACCTGGGCGTGATTGCCACGGTGGTGTGGGTGGTGACGCGGCTCGTCGATTTTGCGCTGCTGGTAATGCAGCGCCGCGCCGAGCTGCTGACCACGCCCAGCGCCCGGCGGCTCGACAATCAGTTTCTGCCCTTCGCCAAGGACTTGCTTAAGGTGTTTGTAGTGGTTATTGGCTTGCTGGTGGCGCTGGGGCAGGTGTTTGGAGTAAATGTGACAGCCCTGATTGGGGGCCTCGGCATTGGGGGGTTGGCGGTGGCCTTCGCGGCCAAGGAGAGCCTGGAAAACCTGCTGGCCTCGTTTACCATTTTTATCGACCAGCCATTTGGGGTGGGCGACCTCGTGACGGCCGGTACGGTGAGTGGCACGGTCGAAAAAATCGGCTTCCGCAGCACCCGCCTGCGCACAGCCGAAAAAAGCTACCTCACCGTGCCCAATAAGAGCATGATTGACAAACCGCTCGACAACTTGAGCCTGCGCACGGCCCGGCGGGTGGGCTTCACCCTCATCTTTGACCAAAAAACGACCAGTGAGCAGCTCCAGGCCATCATTAAGGAAGCCGTGGCGGCGATGGAGTCGCACCCGCTCGTGACCAAGGAGGTGCAGATGAAGTTTAATACCATTTCGCCCGCTGGCAAGGAAGTGACGGTGCAGTACTTCGTAGAAACTACCAGCTACGATGAATACCTCGACGTAAAGGAGTCACTCAATTATTCATTGGTGGAGGCCGTCGAGCACCAAGGCGGTAGTTTTGCGGCTTCGGCTGCCCCGGTGCCGGCACCCGTGTAGCCGGGCGGCGCCCCGGCGCGAGCCAACCCCTACTTTTGCCGGCCCTTGCCCAGCCTACCGGGCGGGTAGCTTCTTTACTTAGCGCGCCAGTTTGGAGCGCTTATCTTAGCCTTACTTCATGTCCGAAACGCTGTTTTTGACGCCCGGCCTGCCTAAGGCCGCCCGCTACGCCGAGCTTCAGCCGCAGGTGCTGGCCCTCACCACCGGCGAGGCCGACCGCACGGCCAACCTGGCCAATACGGCGGCGGCCCTGCGGCAGGCATTTGGGTTTTTCTGGGTTGGTTTTTACCTGGTGCAGGGCGAGGAACTGGTGCTGGGGCCGTTTCAGGGACCCATTGCCTGCACACGCATCCGGCGGGGGCGGGGGGTATGTGGCACGAGCTGGGCCGAAGCCCGCACAGTGCTGGTGCCCGATGTGGAGGCTTTTCCGGGCCACATCGCCTGTAGCTCCGACTCGAAGTCGGAAATTGTGGTGCCTATCCTTAAAAATGGCGAAGTGGTGGCTGTGCTCGACGTAGATAGCGACAAGCTCGACGATTTTGATGCCGACGACCAGGCCGCCTTGGAGCAGCTGATGGCGCTGGCTGCCCGGTGGTTTTAATAAAGCAAAAAGCATGAGCAGAAATTGGGGTTGGCTGCTGGCGTTGGGGCTGGCGGGCTGTGGCCGGCAGGTGGAGGTAGCGCCCGAGGTGGCTCTCAAACACCAGTACGACGCGAGCTTTCAGCAGCAGGTAAAATTGCTGCAAGCCGAACAGGTTAAGGTTTCGGCTACCACGCCGGCTGGCACTGGGCCCGGCGTGCTTACGCTGGAAGTAATCAACCCGAAAACTTCGCCCGAGCAGCAGCCCGATACCCTGAAGCAGCGCGTGCGCAAGCTGGCCCACCTGCTGGTGGCCGACCTAGCCGCCCCCGCCCGCTACCAGGCGGTAAATGCGCAGGCGACGTTCAAGCGCGGCCTTTTTTCGCCGGGCGAGCGGGCTAACTCGCAGATGTTTATTTACTCGACCGCCAGCCTGCGCTAGCAACTCAGCTACGCTGGTCCACTTCCTTCTCCGCCTTATGGAACCGATGCCCGATGCTATTTCTACCGATGCCGCCGAGCCGCTCGTTATCATGGGGGCGGGCCTGGTGGGCTCGCTGCTGGCCTTATACCTAGCACGGCGCGGCCACCCGGTACAGGTGTTCGAGCGCCTGCCCGACCCCCGGCAACAGGGCCTGCTTGGCGGGCGCTCCATCAACCTAGCCCTGAGTGACCGGGGCTGGCGGGGCTTGGCTGGCGTGGGCGTGGCCGAGGACATCCGGCAGGTGGGCATCCCGATGTACCGGCGCGTGATGCACGATGGGCAAGGCAACCTCACCTTTCAGCCTTACGGCCAGGAAAACCAGGCCATCTACTCCATCAACCGGGGTAGCCTTAACTGTACGCTGCTCGACCTAGCTGAAAAAGAGCCGCAGGTACAGATAACCTTCGGCCAGAAGCTCATGCAGCTTGACCTGCCCGGCCGCCGCTTGCACTTGCAGGATGTGGCCAGCGGGCACGAGCACGACGTGGCCTACGAGCGTCTGTTTGGAGCCGATGGCGCCTTTTCGGCGGTGCGGGCTGCCTTGCAGCGCACCGACCGCACCGACTACTCGCAGCAATACCTGGAGTATGGCTACAAGGAGTTGACCATTGCGGCGGGGCCGGCCGGCGAGTGGCAATTAGAGAAAAATGCGCTCCACATCTGGCCGCGCGGCAACTTCCTGATGATTGCGCTGCCTAACTTAGACGGCTCCTTCAATGCCACGCTGTTCTTCCCTTACGAGGGTGATAAGTCGTTTGCGGCGCTCCAGACGCCGGCCGATGTGGCCAGCTTTTTTGCCGCTACCTTTCCCGATGCGGTGCCGCTGATGCCGCAGGTCACGGAAGAGTTTTTCGACCATCCCACGGGCTCGCTCGTTACCATCCGCTGCTTCCCGTGGGCCTACCGCGATACGGTGCTGCTGCTCGGCGACGCGGCCCACGCCATCGTGCCCTTTTACGGCCAGGGTATGAACGCGGGCTTTGAGGATTGCACCGTGCTCAACCAGTTGTTGGAGCAGCACGGCGAGGCCAACTGGGACCGGGTAATGGACGAGTTTGAGCACCAGCGCAAGCCTAACACCGACGCCATGGCCGACCTGGCCCTCTACAATTTCGTGGAGATGCGCGACCGCGTAGCCGACCCGCGCTTCCTGCTACAAAAGAAAATCGAGGGGAAAATATCCGCTCAATATCCCGGTCAGTGGGTGCCGCTTTACTCGCGCGTTACGTTTTCGCCCGATACGTCCTATGCCGAGGCCTGGGCCGCCGGCCAGCGCCAGGAAGCCATTATGCAGCGACTCATGCCGCATATTCAAGTGGAAGCAGACTATGAAGCGCCTGAAGTTCAGGCGTTGGTTAACAAGGAGTTAAGCGTTAAATAGTTAGCCTAAAAGAGCGACGGGCTGCGCTTACCGAAGCACTTCTACCACGCCATTAAGCGTTGTGGTAGAGATGCTTCGGTAAGCGCAGCCCGTCGCTCTTTTTAGGCTAGGGGCTCTATGGAAGTTACGGGGCCACCGTAATCGTACGCGTAACCGAGTTGTACGGCCCCGGAATCAGGGTGCCGCTGTTGTCTACTAGTTCCAGCTTGATGGTTGCTTCGCCAGCGGGCAGGCCTTCCATCATGTAAGGCAACCAGTTGTCGAGCATAAATTCGGTGCCGTTGATAGTGGCGCGCACCTTGTTGCCATCGGGTGCCAGGGTCGTGTTCACGAGGTAAAAGTCCAGCATGATTTTCTGGGCATCCTTGCCTTCGTACTTATCCTTGGGGCGGCTGTAGAAGAGGTGCGGTGCCTTCAGGTCGAACGCCAGGGGAGGGGTGCCGGCGGCCGGCGTGCCCACCGTGATGGTGCGCAGGTCATAGGCGCCAGCGTGCTTGAGGCTCTCGTGGTAAGAACGCGACAAGAAGGAAAGCACTACGTGCTGGCCGTCGGCAATAGGCTTGGTGAATTTTGTGTCGTAGTGGGCCGTGTAAGGCATGTCATCCACAATGTTGTGGATGTGCTGGCCCTTCATCGAGTTAGCCATTTGCATGGCGTGGTCGCTGTCCGTCATCTTGGTCAGCTGGAAGTTGGTCAGGTCGTACGAGAACGCCACCTCGCCGCTGGGTACCGACGAGCCTTGGATAGGCGCATTAACGCGCATCTGAGCGGTCGGGAACTTGGGCGAGTCATTGTAGGGCGTGAGCGTGATGCCACCCTTGCTCTGGGCTTGGCCCGATACGGTAGAGGCAGCACGCTGGCCCCCGAGGGCACCGGGGCGGTCAGCGGGGCCGGTCGTGGATTCTGCCTGCTGCGAGGTGCTGCAACTGCCCAGCAGGGCTAGGGCTGCGAAGGCCAGGGGGCCGCTAAGCGGCGCGGTAAGGAGTTTCATGCGAAAGAAGGTGAAGGAGGAAGGGTAAGGTTTAAGTACGCAAAGGAGTGGCCTCAGGGTTTTGTAGTAACTTCGCAGTAGGTAACTCCTGGTTGCTGCTGGCGGGCGGCGTGGGCAGTTGGTTAAGCACTTAACCGGCCCCGCGCTCCTGCTACCAGAAGTTAACCGTCCATAATCAGCAAGTAACCCATCCCTACTTAATTATGGCTGATAACCTGCCTGACCACATCCCTTCGCTCGACCTGGCCGACTTCCGCTCGGGCGACCCCACCCGCAAAGCTAAGTTCGTGCAGGAGCTGGGCGCTGCTTACCAAAGCATTGGCTTCATCGCCCTCAAAAACCACGGCCTCAACGAGGCCCAGACCAAGGAGCTGTACGCCGACGTGCAGGAGTTCTTCCAGTTGCCCGATGAGCAGAAGCAGACCTACGAAAACCCGGCGCTGGCTGGCCAGCGCGGCTACATCAGCAAGGGCAAGGAGCACGCCAAGGGCCGCAACACCGGCGACCTAAAGGAGTTTTTCCACGTGGGCCAGGAAGTGCTGGATGAGACCGACCCGGTGAAAAACGACTACCCGGCCAACATCTGGCCCGCCGAGGTGCCCCGCTTCGAGCAAAGCACCATGCAGGCGTACCGCACGCTGGAGGCCGCTGGCCAGGACGTGCTGCGTGCCATCGCGCTGTACTTGGAACTGCCCGAAAACTACTTCGACGATAAGGTGAAGAATGGCAACAGCATCCTGCGGCCCATTCACTACTTCCCCATCGAGGACCCCGATGCCGTGCCCGCCGACGCCGTGCGCGCCGCCGAGCACGGTGATATTAACCTGATTACCTTGCTCATGGGCGCCAGCGCCGATGGTCTGCAAGTGAAGCGCCGCGATGGCCAGTGGATTGCCATCACGGCCCTGCCCGACCAGATTGTGGTGAACGTGGGCGACATGCTTCAGCGCCTTACCAACGGCGTGCTCAAGAGCACCATCCACCGCGTGGTGAACCCCGCCCGCGAGAAGATGAACACCTCGCGCTACAGCATCCCGTTCTTCATGCACCCGCGCTCGGAGATGAGCCTGGCTGCCCTCCCGCACCTCGTTACGGCCGACAACCCCAAGAAGGAAGCCGATATCACGGCCGGCGAATTTCTGAATGAGCGCCTCATCGAGCTGGGCCTCAAGAAGAAATAGCAACACGTAGGCACTAAAAAAGCGGCCGGCTCCTGGGAGCCGGCCGCTTTTTTAGTGCCTACGTGTTGCTTAGAAATTTCCTTACTGCACCGTCACGCGCTTGATGACGATAGTGGCGCCGGCCGCCAGGCGCAGGGTGTAGATGCCCGGGGCCAACCCGGCCGTGGCTACGGGCAGCTGGACTCCGGCAGCCGGTAGCGTGGCCTGCTGGTAGCACACCACTTGCCCGAGCGCGTTGAGCAACTCAGCTTGCACGGCGACTACGCCGGCCACGCCGGGTAGTGTCACGGTAAAGCCTTCGCGGGCTGGATTGGGGTATACGCTCACTTGGCTAGCCAACTGGGCCGGGGTAGTGGCCAATGGAGCAGCCGCGCTGAACTGTACACTGAAGCGCCCCTCGATAAGCGCCTGCGCCGCCGTGGCCGTGACGCTGAACGAGTAGCCGCTGCCTATGGCTAGCGGCACGAGCTGGCCGGTTTGGGCATCGCGCAGGTAAGCAGTCAGGCCCGGGGATAAGTTGGCTAAGGCCTTGGCGGCTAGCGTATAGGTGCCCGCCGCCGGCACGCCCACAGCCAGGGGCAGCACCGTGGCCGCCGTGAGGGCCGGGCGGCCATCGATGGCCAAGTGCTCGGCGCCGATGGCGCTGCTCAGGTTAAGGCCCGTCGAGTTAACTAGCTTGGCTGCGTCGTGCTCCCCGTCAAAAGCTGGGGTGGCGCCGGCTTCGGCGTAAGCCACCCAGGCATCGGCCAGGCCGGCGCCGGCTAGCTCCAGGCGCACGAGCGGACGCGGGTCGGCAGCCAGCCGCTGAAAGGCAGTCTGGCTAGCATAAGTGGTCACGCGCTGGCCGTTGCGGAAGGTCAGCGCCCCGCTGGTCTGGCCCTGGCTCACGCGCACAAAAAAGCCCTGGCTGCTGGCGATAAGTGGGCTATTGTCGGCGCTCGTGCTCAGGCCATTGACGTAGCTGCGGTAGCCGCCCGCATATTGCCCGGTGCTTTGCACCACGTAGGCGGCGGCATCGAGGCCCGGGCGGTCGGCCGGGGCCACGAGCGAATAGTCGAGCGGAGCGGGGTAGGGGTTGCCCACCAGGGCCCAGCCGGCATTGGCGGCGGTGGCGTCGCTGTTGCGGCTCAGGTTCACCGTGAGGGCACCCGTGTTAAGGCTGCCCACAAAGTTGACGAGCTCGCCCGCGCCGATGTTTACGGCGTAGCCCTGGCCCGGCGTGAGCGCGTCGCTGCTGGCTGGCACCACGAAGCCTTTGTCAAACACCGGCGAATTGTTGCTAGTGGTACTCAGGCGGCGCTGGTCGTAGGCAAACACGTTGGGGAAAGGCCGGGTGGTGCCGGGCGTGGCGCTCGTGTTATAGCCCGGCGTGAGCACCGGCGTAAAGCCGCTAGTGGCCAAGCTGCCCACCGTGGCCCCGGTGACGGGTGCGCTGTAGTGGCGGTAGCCCAAGCCAGCATTAAGTGAGCCATCAATGTAGCGCTGCGCCGTGGCGGTGCCCTGCACCGTGCCCGTGCCACTATTCACTACCAAGGCTGTACCGGTATTACGGCTGAGCAGCGTCAGGGCGTTGCCGCCGGTGACGAGGTTACCGGCGGCACCCACCGTCAGGGTCTGCGCTATTTGTACCGGGCTGGTTAGCGTCACGCTGTTCGCGTTGAGCGTAGTAAGGGCGCGCACCTGGCTGGGCAGGGCATTGCCCGTAACCTGGGCTGCCGTGCCATTATAACTGTAGAGGGCGTCGCTGTCGAATGAGCGGCTGCCATTGACCTGTACCGCGCCGCTGGCGCCGCTGCGCACAATGCCCGCCGGATTGCAGATGTAAAGTGCGCCGCCCGCCTGGAGGGCGAAGCTACCCGCGCCCGTCACGGGCTGGCAATTGAGGTTGAGGCTGCCGCCGCTTTGCACGGTCAGCCCGCCATTCGCCACCAAGAAGCTACCGAGCGTGGTGGTGCCGCCGCTCGCGACAGTTACATTATTGTAAATGCCGCCGCTCGTTTGGCCGGGAGTGCTCACCGTGAGGTCGGCCAGGCTGCGGGCAAAGTAGCCGGTCTGCGTGCCGCCGTTGGGCAGGCTGATGGCGCTGAAGCTGGCCGGTGAGCTGGCATAGTAGCCCACGTTGTAGAGGTTGCCGGTAACATCGCTGGCCACGCCAGTGCCGCCGTCGTCGAGGGTGCCCCCGGCCCGGTTGGCGCTGAGGTAGACGCCGGCGGTGGTGAGCTTGGCCACGTAGCCATCGGAGCCGCCAGCGCTGCTGAGCGTAGTGGGGCCAAAGGTGGCCGTGCCCGCAAAGTCGCCGGTAGCGTAGAGGTTGCCCTTGCCATCGAGGGCCACGGCTTCGCCCCGGTCCTGGTCGGTGCCGCCGGCGCGCTGCCCCCAGCGCCAGCTGCCGCCGCTGCTGAGGCTAAGGATAAAGGCGTCCCCGTTGGTATTGGCATTCGTGAGCATGGCGGTGCCAAACTGAATGGCTGCACTATACGAGCGCCCGGTTAGGTAGGCACTGCCACCCGGCTCAACGGCCAGCGCCCGGCCCGAGGCCGCAAAGTCGTCGTTCTGGCCCCCGGCGCTCGTCGCCCAGGTGTAAGCCAGCGCCGGGCTTAGGCGGGTCACGAATAAGTCTTGCCCGCCCAGGCTGGAGAGCGTAGTGCCGCCCAGGGATACAGTGCCCGAAAAGTCGCCGTAAAGGTAAAGGTTGTTGCTAGCGTCGATGGCCAGCGCGTTGGCATACAGGGAGATGCTACTAGTCAGGTTCAGCGCGCTCAGGTAGCTGCCATTGGCGGCGTATTTAATCAACAAGGAGGAGGCCTCCGGGGCGTTGGGGCCACCGTACGTGCTGCCGGTGCCACTCAGCAAAACGCTCGGGCTGAGGTAAAAGCCCACGGCATAGAGGTTGCCGCCGCCGTCGAAGGCCACGGCCTGGCCCAGCTCCACATCGGAGCCGCTCACGCGCTGGGCCCACAGCCAGGCGCCGCTGTTGCTTAGCTTGGCCACAAACATGTCCTGGTTGCCCGCGTTGCTCAGCGTGGTCGCGCCAAAGGTGCCCGCCGCCCCGCCGCCGTAGCCCCCTGCGAGGCCAAGGTTGCCGCTGGCATCGAGGGCAATGGATGTGGCAATGTCGTCGCCCGTTCCGCCGCCGCGCACGGCCCACTGGGCCACGCCGGCCGCATCGTACTTGGCCACAAACACGTCGTTGCCACCCGCGCTGGTGAGGGTGGTACCCCCAATGGTGACGGTACCCGCGAAAAAGCCAGTTACGTAGCTGCTGCCCGCGGCGTCAGTCACTATTTCCAGCACATTGCTGCCGCTGCTAGCTGCCAAGGCCACACCCACCGGCTGCGCGTGGGTAAACGTTTGGGCAAGCACCGGCGCCGCGCTCACTGCTAGCAGTGCCGACAAGCTAAAACCCAACCTGTAGAAATGTTTCATTTTAGCGCTCAGCTGTTCAATGTAGCAAGTATTTATCAAAGCTAAGGAAGGAAGACTTTACCTCGGTGCCAAAGGCCTCGAACGAGTTGACGCAACCATTCGCCACGAGCGGCGGGCGTTGGGGGCGGCGGCTCTATCTTCGGCATAGCTACGCCGCTGCTCCATGCCCGACCAATTGCCCGCCCACCCCGACTCATCCGTGCCGCTGGTGCCCCTGCGCCGGGCGGGCCGCCGGATGCGGCGCACGCGCAACTTCATCTTTCTCAAGGATGTGGCCGGGCTGGCTTGCACGGCCTTTGGCGGGCCGCAGGCGCACCTGGCCATGATGTTTAGGCTACTCGTCAACAAGCGCCGCTACCTCACCGCCCCCGAGCTGCTAGAATTGCAAGCCCTGTGCGCGCTGCTGCCCGGCCCCACCTCGACCCAGACGATGACGGCCATTGGCTTTCGCCTCGGCGGGCCCAACCTGGCCTACCTCACGCTGTTTATCTGGTGCCTGCCGGCTACGCTGATTATGACGCTGGCGGGGCTGCTGCTCACGCACTTCGACCCGGCCTTTACGGCGCGGCTGGTGCAGTTTGTGCAGCCCGTGGCGGTGGGCTTCGTAGCCTTCTCAGCCTATCGCATTGCCGAGAAAGTCATTCAAACCAAAACCTCGGTGGCCCTGATGGTGGCCGCCGCGATGGTGGCTTATTTCTTTCAGCTGCCGGGCGTGCTACCGCTGCTGTTGCTGGCGGGCGGCGCCGTCACCACGCTGCGCTACCGCAAGCACGCCATCGTACCCAATAAAAAGCCCATTCGGGTAGAATGGGCCAATGGGGCGCTGTGGCTGGGTACCTTCCTGGTGGCCGCCTTGCTGGGGCACTACACCCACCTGCTGCCGGTGCGGCTGTTTGAGAATTTTTACCGCAACGGCTCGCTCGTGTTTGGCGGCGGGCAGGTGCTGGCCCCGCTGCTGTTTGCCGAGTTTGTCGAGTACAAGCATTACCTCACCGGGCCCGAGTTTTTGTCGGGGCTGGGGCTGGTGCAGGCGCTGCCGGGGCCCAATTTTTCGTTTGCCAGCTACATTGGGGCGCTGGCTATGCGGCCGCTGGGCGGCACCGGGCCGCAGTTGCTGGGTGCGGTAGTGGGGGCGGTGGGCATCTTCCTGCCCGGCACGTTCCTGATATTCTTCGTTATCCGCTTCTGGGATAGTCTGCGGCAATACCGCGTAGTAAAAGCCTCGCTCGAAGGCGTGAACGCCGTGAGCGCCGGCCTGGTGTGCGCGGCGGCCCTGCTGCTCTATCACCCGCTGCCCGACCGCCTGCTGGCCCTGCCCGGTCCCTGGGCCAGCGCCCACAGCGTGGCCCTGCCCCTCAACCCGTTGCTGGTGGGCCTCACCTTCTTGCTGCTGCTTTGGGAGAGGGTGCCCAGCGTGGCGATAGTGGGCGCGGCCTTGCTGGCCGGGATGCTTGTCTGAAAGGCAAATTTAGGGGTTTGGACAACCCTAGCGATTCGTGATTTCTACGTAGGCTTTGCCCGTCACGGGCTGGCCGCGGTGGGTGCCGGTTACTTTGCACATGCCTTCCCAATAGTACATGGTGAAGGCGTGGAAGAAGCGTAGCGCCAGCTCCTGGTTGGGCACGAGGGGCTCTACTACGAGGTCGTAGCCCTGGCTGGGCACCTGCACGCGCCACTTGGCGGGGTATTTCTTCTTGGAGGTGGGGCTGGTCCAGTAGGTGAGGGGCGTAAGCACGAAGTCGGTGCCAGTGAGGTGCACGTTCTCGTTGCCAGCGCTGAAAAACGAGCCGTTGTTGAGCGTCTGGCCGGTTTCGGTGTTGCGCAGGGTGTTCAGCATCAGCTCCTCGCGCGGCTGGTCGAGCTGGATGCTGAGCCAGTCCCAACCCACGCCCTTGGTCACGATGGCCGAGCAGTTCCACTGGCGGTCGTACCACAGCTCGCCGCTTACCTGGTGGGTTTTGCCGCCCACCGTGAGGGTACCCGTGGTGGCTAGGCGCGGGTATGAGTAGTAGCCCGCCGTAATGCCCTGGCCGTAGTTTTCGTAGCCGGTGCCGCCGTGCAGCAGCACGGGCTTGGTGGGTGTAGTGCTGAGGTGCAGAGCGTAGCCGGCGTTGTTTCTGCCCGTGAGGGCGGCTTCAAACTGATACTTGCCCTCCTGCCCGTCAAACTTCCATACCTGCCCGGCCTTGCTATCGCGCAGGCGCACGGGCAGCGAGTCGGTGAGCAGGCGCGGCAGCTTGCCCAGCTTGTAGTCGTAGTTGAATTTCTGGCCCTGCGGGTCGGTAATGGCTACGTTCACCATCTGGTAGTCGTCGCGGCCATCCTTCAGGTTGAAGTGAAAAAAGACGTACTCAATGCCAAACTCCTCGCCGCTGGCCTGGTCGCGCAGGTGGCCGGTGAGGTACCACCACTCGAGCGAATTTTTGGGGTGCACGGCCTCCTCGTGGGGCAGCTCGGCGCGGGTAGTGGTAGGATTGAAGCGGGTGGTGGGCACCGGCTTAAAAGAAGAGCAAGCCGACAAAAACAGCGTAAGCAGCAGGGCAATAGATAAGCGCATCATACCCCTCCACAAGGGTTTTAAGTGCCGAAAGGTTTGCCTATTCGGTTAGCTTCTGTTCATGCCGAAAGGGTTTAGTGAGCCAGCGAAAAAAGGAGCCGGCCCGCCTGCCCACCGGCTGCGATACAGGTTTGGTTGGCTCTGCCTCTGCTACTACGCTACTCACCGACCCGCTGATTATCTGGCGTTGCGAGCTTTGTTGCAGGGCGACCACAATTGCTTCGGTTGCTTCATCATGCAGCTCAACCCGTACCAAGGCCATCGCCTCTCCATTAGGTGCGCGCACAATTTTGGATTGATAACCAGTGCGATGCATTACTAAGGTGTGCCGATTTCGTGCGCGCTTAGTAGGTAGCGGCAAACTAAAATGACCCTGTGAATTGGTCGTAGCCATTCGGTTTTCGCCTTTTAAAAATACGGCCACGCCGGCGATAGCTTGGTGGGTAGTTGCGTCGCTAATTACCCCACGCAGGTGCTTGCTGCCTGGGCGAGCCGGGAGGTGAGCAAGGCCCGCTTTTTTGGTTGGGTGCAATGTCCTGGGCGGGGCCACTGCGCGCAGGCCCGCCGCTTCAGCCGTGCCAGCTCGCAAGCCCCAGGCCGCCAGTGCTACTGCTACCCAAGCTTGCCAACGATGGCGCAGGAGAAGGCTTGCTGCTGGCAAAAGTGGCCGGTTCAACTGGTCGGTCCCGAAGCGCCCACAGGTTTCGCTACCCCCTGCGTTAGCAAGAATAGCCAAAATTTCGGCATCGGTTTTCTGGGTAAAATCTACCACCGTCTTCTGGCAGGCGGCGCAGTGGCGGCCGGCGGCGGTGGGTGTCATGGCGGCCCAACTCTCCTGGCAGGGCGTGGGCAGGTGCAGGGTAGTAGAGGGTTGAGCCATAGGCCGAAATATAGGGCAATTTTCCTGCCTACTAGCCACCCGGCTGATATTGCCCCCGGCCCCGCCGTAACTTGGCCGTTTACTAGTTTGCGCGCCCAATCTATCCCTGGCCGAATGCCCCCCACTAATTCCTCGCTCTTTCGCCGCAAAACCATCGCGGCCATCCTTGCCAACCCACCCGCCGATGCCGAGGGCCACGGCGGCGGCGGCCTGGCCCGCCACCTCACCGTGCGCGACCTCACCGGGCTGGGCATTGCGGCCATCATCGGGGCCGGTATCTTCAGCACCATCGGCCAGGCTAGCCTAAACGGCGGGCCGGCGGTGTCGCTACTGTTTGTGTTCACGGCCATTGCCTGCGCATTTTCGGCCTTGTGCTACGCGCAGTTTGCGGCGACCATTCCGGTCAGCGGCTCGGCTTATACCTACGCCTACACCTCGTTTGGCGAGCTGGCGGCCTGGATTATCGGCTGGGCGCTCATCATGGAATACGCGGTGGGCAACATCGTAGTGGCCATTTCGTGGAGCGACTACTTCACGGGGCTGCTCGATAGCATTGGGCTGCACATTCCGCGCTGGCTCACGATGGGCACCCAAAGCGCCCACGCCGGCTACGAAACCGTGCTGGCCCTCATGCAAAGTGGCA
>Ga0160427_10000284_pt1 | contig 32732 bp, 28 predicted proteins | sample SolpanmetagenomL_FD_108194 | JGI IMG/M metagenome (GOLD analysis project Ga0160427, IMG submission 108194) | Solar panel surface microbial communities from Lawrence Berkeley National Laboratory, California, USA - L | ecosystem: Engineered > Built environment > Solar panel > Unclassified ...
CTTCCGGCGTTACTTCCGAGGCTTCAACACCCAGCTTGTCGATAATGATGGCTTTTACTTTTTCGGCGATTTCAGACATTGCAGTCGTGGTTAAGGGGAAACTTGCCTGCAAAGTAACGCACCTTTTCGCAACTAGCCCGCGAAACCCTTCTTTAAGGCACGTGTAATATTTTGGCTTACCCCTAAAAAGAGGCTGCGTGCGGCCCGCCGAAAGGTGTAGCTTTGCAGTTCGCTCCTCAGCTATGAAAACCTTAACCCTGGAGGCGGATTACGACTGCGACTTTGCCCTGTTTGGCCTCGTGTCCAGCACCCGTGACTATACCCTGGCCTGGAGCCTCAACCGGAGCCTGCGCACGCGCCTGGTGCGCCAGCCCGATTTTGTGCTGAATCTGATTCAGCAAGGGGCACTGGCATTCAGCTACTACCAATATGTCACGGAGGTGCTTAGCCTGCGCTTGCTGCGCAACCGGGCGGCCCTGCCTTCGGCCCTAGCCAAGCCGTTTCTGGCCCCCGACATTCGGGAGTATGACTATCTGCTGCAAGTGCAGGGGGGCGCCGACGAGTGGGCGGGCACCGAATTGCTCGACCGCCTCACGGCTTCGCCACTGGTGCAGTATGCCAGCGAGTTTGACCCCAACGAATTAAAATACAAAGAAAACCTGATTTTTTAACCACCTTGCGCGGCGGCCGAAGGAGGTCTTGGCTACGGCCGCCGCGCACTTTCACCCCTAGCGGCGCGCTCGTGAGCCAACTTCTTCCGCGCGCCGCACTAGCTCAATTCGTATGCAACCGTCCCCCGTTTCCTTCAACAAAACCAAGATTGTGGCCACCGTGGGCCCCGCTTCCAACACTTACGAGCGCCTGGGTATGCTCATCCGCGAGGGTGTGGATGTGTTTCGCCTCAACTTCTCGCACGGGTCGTACGAGGACCACCTATCGGTGATTAACACAGTGCGCCGCCTCAACAAGGATATGCGCACCAACGTGGGCTTGCTGCAGGATTTGCAGGGACCGAAAATCCGCCTGGGTGAGGTAGAAGATGGTGGCGTGGAAATTAAGCGCGGTGATAAAATCAAGCTGGTTTGTGGCGAGAAGGAAATCAGCACGGCCACGCGCCTGAGCACGATTTACCTGGGGCTAGCCCGCGACGTAAAGCCCGGCGACCAGATTCTCATCGACGATGGCAAAATTGAGCTGAAGGTGCTGGCTACCGACCGCGACAAGGAAGTGGACGTGGAAGTTATCTACGGTGGCCTCGTGAAGCCCCGCAAGGGCATTAACCTGCCCGACTCGGAGGTTTCGGCCCCGAGCATGACCGAGAAGGACATCGAAGACCTGAAATTTGGTTTGGAGCACAACGTGGACTGGATTGCCCTGAGCTTTGCCCGCAAGGCCGAAGACATTCGCTTCATCAAAAACCTGATTGCCGAAGCCGGTAAAACCACCCGCGTAGTGGCCAAGATTGAAACGCCCGACGGCCTGCGCAATATCGATGAAATCATCGCCCTCACCGATGCGGTGATGGTGGCCCGCGGCGACCTCGGCGTGGAGGTGAAGATGGAGGAGGTGCCAATGGCCCAGAAGATGATTATCGAGAAGTGCAACAAGGCCGGTAAGCCTGTTATCGTGGCCACCCAGATGATGGAGAGCATGATAACGGCCCCGCGCCCCACCCGCGCCGAAACCAGCGACGTGGCCAACGCCGTGCTCGACGGCGCCGACGCCGTAATGCTCTCGGCCGAAACCGCCGTGGGGCAGTACCCGGCCGAGGTTATCCGCTCGATGGTCGCGACCATTCTGAGCGTAGAAAGCCGTAGCCCCAAGCTGTTTTACAAGTGGTGGCCCGTTGATGCTACTGCCCCCACGTTTGTGGAAGATAGCATTTTGTCGGCTTCGTGCCACTTGGCCAAGAACACTTCGGCGCGCGTGCTCACGGGCCTTACCGGCAAGGGTTACACGGCCTTCCAGCTAGCCAAATACCGCCCTAAAGCCGATATTTTCATCTTTACCGACAACCGCCCGCTGCTCACCGTGCTGAGCCTCGTGTGGGGCGTGCGCAGCTTCTACTACGACCGCTTCAACAGCACCGATAGCACTATCGCGGACATTAAAAACATCTTGATGACCACCGGTAACCTCACCCAGGGCAACGTCTTCATCACGACGGGCACCATGCCCATCAGCGAGCGCGGCCGGGCCAACATGGTGAAAGTAAGCGTCGCCTAACCAGACCGCAGATTTAACGGATTGCGCAGATACGCCCGCCTATGGTGGGCTGGCTAAGCCAGCGCTGGCCTAGCGAGTGACCGATAAAAAGGGCCGCCTCATAAAGAATGAAGCGGCCCTTTTTATGTGTTTGAAGCACGCACTACGTAGTTGCAACACGTAATGCCAAATAGCCTAACGCGCAGCGTAGAGGGGCGTCAGCCTGGCCAGCCCGCGCAGCGGGCGTATCTGCGCAATCCGTTAAATCCGTTAAATCTGCGGTCTAGGTACGCAAAAAGCCTCACTAGGGCTAGCGAGGCTTTTTGGTGATGAGCGCGGGACCGAACGGTGGGGCGGCAGAGTTCGGCCCCGCTAAACTCGTCTCGCGCTAAAGCGCGTTAACGAGTTTTGTCAGCTTGCTTTTGTTGTTAGCAGCTTTATTTTTGTGGATGATGTTCTTCTTGGCCAAGCGGTCCAACATCGACGTTACCTTCTTCAGCAGCTCCTGAGCGGCCGATTTGTCGGTGGTGTCGCGCAGCTTCTTGATAGCCGTACGAGTAGACTTGTGCTGGTAGCGGTTTAGTACGCGCTTCGCTTCGTTGCTGCGGATGCGCTTAATAGCCGACTTATGGTTTGCCATGACAAAAAAGAAAAATCTATAGAAGACAGCCGGACGGCTGCGGTTTTCGCGTTTGGGAGGGCAAAGGTAGGAAATAAAACCAAGATTTCCGAGCCTTTCAACGAATAAAATTATTGCCCCGCCAAGCCTACTACTAGGCTCAGCCGACGCCGGGCAAGCATCTTTGTGCCACCCTAGCGAGCTAGCGGCCACTCAGCAAAAGTAGCTGGCGCAGCTTCTGTTACCTAGCCAGCCAACGCTGTGGGCTGGTATTGATGCCAAATTTATGCCGCTTCTTACCTCTTCGGCCTACCGCCCGGCCGCGCTGCTAGCTAATGGGCACTTGCAAACCATTGCCGCCAGCACCCTGCGCCGCGTGCCGGAGGTGCGCTACCAGCGCGAGCGGCTGGAGCTGCCCGACGGTGATTTTCTGGACCTCGACTGGTCGTTGGCTGGCCGTGCGCCGGCGCCGCGGCTCGGCATTATTTCGCACGGGCTGGAGGGCGACAGCAGCCGGCCCTACGTGCGGGGCATGGCGCGGGCGCTCAACCAAGCGGGCTTCGATGCGCTGGCCTGGAACTACCGCGGCTGCGGCGGCGAAACCAACCGCCTGCTACGCGCCTACCACCTCGGCGATACCGACGACCTGGCAACGGTAGTGGCACACGCGGCGCAGACGAAACAATACCCGAAAATTTTCCTGACTGGCTTCTCGGCCGGCGGCAACGTGACGCTGAAATACCTAGGCGAGAACGCCGCTAGGGTGCCTGTGCAGGTGCAGCGCGCCGCCGTGTTCTCGGTGCCCACCGACCTCAAGGCCAGCTCGGTGCACATTGGGCGCTGGCAAAATCAGATTTACCTGCGGCGCTTTATGACCTCGCTGAAGGAAAAAATGCGGGTCAAAGATGCCCACCTGCCCGGCCAGCTCGACCTAACGGAACTCAATCAACTGCGTGATTTTCCGCAGTTTGATGAGCGCTATACAGCGCCGCTGCACGGCTTTGCCTCGGCCGATGATTACTACGAGCAGTCGGCTTCGGGGCGCTACCTGGGCGGAATTCGGCTGCCGACCTTGCTGGTTAATGCGCTGAACGACCCATTTTTACCCGCTAGCTGCTTCCCGCGCGAAGCCGCAGCGGCCAGCCCATTTTTTTTTCTCGAAACGCCGACCGGGGGTGGACACGTGGGGTTCAACGAAGGTGGCCCGGCGGGCACTTACTACTCGGAGAAAAGGGCTGTCGATTTCTTTACGCGCGCGGTGCCGGGGTAGGTTTTTGGAGATTCAACCAGAAGTAGGCAGACGCCAGCTCGTCGAAAGTGTCGGTTAGAATCCGCGTGGTAGAATGACGCCGCGGCTGCTTGAGCAGCTGCCGGCACGCTGCCTGCGAGGTTTGGCGGTTATATCCTCCGTATCAGTCGGCAAAAAGCCAGCCGTTGGTAGGGTCGTAGGAAATGGCGATTCCTGCTTGGTCGGCAAGCGGCGCTAGCTTCATTTCATAGCTCAGAAAAAGAGGAGGTAAGCCAAAACAACAGCGCCCATCTGCAGAGGCAGATGGGCGCTGTTGTTTTAAGCCTGGGCGGGCTAGGCCGTTTGCGGCGGCGAGGTAGCCTCGATAGCCGAGAACGTTTCGATAATCTTATAGGTGTGCGAAGCGCCTTGGGGTACGAGGTACGAAACCCCGGGCTCCAGGGTAGTCACCTTGCCTTCGAGGTGCAGTTCGGCGCGGCCTTTTAGCACGTAGCCCACGGTTTCGTAGGGGCGGTTGCTGAGGGGCTTGGGCTCGGCGGGCTCCTCATTTTCCCAGAGGCGCAGGGCTACGTGTTGGCCAGCGGCCAGGTGCTTGGCACCATCGGCCTCGGGCGTAACTGAGGCGGCGTTGATATTCGAAACAGACATGGTGAAAAGGAGTAAAGGTGCGCCCTTATGCGGGACGCAGAAAAAGGAAGAGATTCTGGCGATGACACGAGTAAGCTCACTGCCTGCGCAGCTAACGGCTAGGCCCGCCGGGCGGTTGTGAGCTAGCCCGCCAAAAACCTTCGGGCCCGCCGGCTAGTTAAGAAACCTGTGCTGCCGCCAGGGTACTTCCCTGCCGGCCGTTTTCCGCCCCTAGCCCATGATACTGCCGTGTCCACCGCCGCCTTCGAAACGTTTGCTGAGCAATTGGCACGGGCGCACGCGGCCGTGCCTTCGTCGCTGCCCGGGCCCGCCTTTTGCGCGCTAGCCGAGCAGGTGCTGGACGTGCTCTTTCCGGAGCGCGCTGCCCGGCCCCTGGCTGGCCCCGATGCCGTAGCCGCCACCCTCTACCAGCTGCAAGCCGATTTGGCGGCCCTGCTAGCCCAGGTGCCGACCCTAGCCGTAGCCCCGGCCGCGTTGGCCACTGACTTGTTTGCGGGCCTGCCGGCGCTGCGCGCCGCGCTGCTACTCGACGCCGAAGCCACCCTAGCCGCCGACCCCGCCGCCCAGGACCTGGGCGAGATTTTGAGCACCTACCCTGGGTTTTACGCCACGGCGCTGCACCGGCTGGCCCATGCGCTGCACCAGCGCGGGGTGCCGCGCCTGCCGCGTTTGCTGAGCGAGTATGCCCACCAGCGCACGGGCATTGATATTCACCCCGGCGCCCGTATCGGCCCGGCGTTCTGCATCGACCACGGCACGGGTATTGTGATTGGCGAAACGGCCGATATTGGGGCGCATGTGCAAATATATCAAGGCGTTACGCTAGGGGCGCTGAGCGTAGCCAAGACCTTGCAGGGCCTCAAGCGCCACCCCACTATTGAGGACCACGTGGTGATTTATGCCAACGCCACCATCCTGGGCGGCAGCACCGTAGTTGGCACGCGCAGCATAGTGGGCGGCAACGTGTGGCTGACGGAGAGCGTGCCCTCGCACTCGCGGGTGTACCACCGGGCGCAGCTGCACATGGCGCGGCAGGATGACCCGGCCGGCGAGCTCATGTTTTCAATTTAATGCCTATCAGCGCTGGGTCGAAAGCAGCCCCTAGCCAGTCGTTTTTCAGCAAAAAAAAACTTAGTGGCCGCAGGCAGTTTCAGGCCCAGCCAACCTTTCTAACTCAACCGATTCCCTAAAATTCCACCCCATGAAAGCTAACTCCGTCCTCGACGCTATCGGCCACACGCCGCTGGTCAAACTCAACCGCCTGTTCGCCGCCGAGCGCCCCGATGTGGAAGTGTGGGTGAAGCTGGAGCGCCAAAACCCCGGCGGCTCCATCAAGGACCGCATTGCGCTGAGCATGATTGAGCAGGCCGAAAAAGACGGTATTCTCACCAAAGACAGCCTGATTGTGGAGCCCACCTCGGGCAACACGGGCGTGGGGCTAGCCCTGGTAGCGGCCGTGAAGGGCTACAAAATTACGCTCGTGATGCCCGAGAGCATGAGCATCGAGCGCCGCCGCCTCATGTCGGCCTACGGGGCCAACCTGGAGCTGACGCCCCGCGAGGGTGGCATGAAAGCCGCCATCGCCAAAGCCCAGGAAATTGTGGACAGCACGCCCGGCGCCTGGATGCCCATGCAGTTTGCCAACCCCGCCAACATTGCGGTGCACGTAGCCACCACGGCCCAGGAAATTCTGGCCGATGCGCCAGAAGGCGGCTTCGATTTTCATATCACGGGCGTGGGTACGGGCGGCCACCTCACGGGCGTGACGCAGGTGCTGAAGCCCAAGTTTCCGCACATGAAAACCTTCGCCGTGGAGCCCGAGCTGTCGCCCGTTATCAGCGGCGGTGCGCCGGGGCCGCACCCCATTCAGGGCATCGGTGCGGGCTTCGTGCCGGAAAACCTGCACCGCGACCTGCTCGACGGCACCATTCAGGTGAGCCGCGACGAGGCCTTTGAGATGACGCGCCGCATGGCCCGCGAGGAAGGTATTTTGTGCGGTATCTCGTCGGGGGCTTCCCTGGCGGCCGTGGCCAAAAAGCTGGCCGAGGTGCCGCAGGGCGGCAAGGTGCTCACCTTCTGCTACGACACCGGCGAGCGCTACCTGTCGGTAGAAGGGCTGTACGTATAAGTGCCAGTAAGCTAGCCTAGTAAACGTCAGGAGCGCCGTATCCCGCTAGTTGGGGTGCGGCGCTCTTGGCGTTTGCTGCGTATTTGAGGGTATGGAAAAAACAGAATCTTCGGCCGACCGCTTTTGGCGCTGGGCGTTGCCCGTGGCAGTGCTAGCGTGCCTATACGTCAATTATTTATACAACGCTAATCCGCCCGAGGGCGCGCTCAGCAACGGCGCCATGTCGGCCCGTCATCCCACGCTGCTCACGCCGGCGGGCTACGCGTTCAGCATCTGGGGCGTCATTTTTCTGGGGTTGGTGGTGTACACCGGGTGGCAGTGGCTGCCTGCGCAACGCGGCGCGCGCTTGCCGCTAGCCCTCAACTCCTTGCTGACGCGGGCCGTGGTGATGACCACAGCCTGGACCCTGGTTTTCAGCTACGAGATGATTGGCTCTAGCCTCACCGTAATGCTCCTGCTCCTGCTGCTACTGTCCCAGGCCTACGGCCGGGCCCGGCAATTGGTGCTCTTGCGGGCGGCGCCCGGCTGGCCAGTGTGGTTTTTGAGTTTCTACCTGGGCTGGATTATCCTGGCTACGGTGCTCAACTTCATCTTCGGTCTGCGCGATGGGTTTGGCCTGAGTTGGTCGGCCGAGGCTAGCCTAGTGGGCTGCTACGCGTTGGTGCTCGTGGCGGTAGGGCTGGGGCTAGCCCTGGCCTGGCGCCACCTCGATGTGCGCCTGCCGCTGCCCATCGCCTGGGGTCTCATTGGCACCTGGCTAGCCCAGCGCGCCTCCCAGCCGGGGCTAGCCACCGCTGCGCTGGGGGCCGCCTCGCTGCTGCTACTGGGAGCCGCGGTGGTGGGCTGGCGGCGCAGCCAGCAAGTGCTGGCGGCTGGCTAGGGGCGGGGCAGAGCCCTGGCCTGTACTTTTGCCCTAGCCCACGGGGGGCGTTTTTTCTCTTTTAATCCTTGTTTCGATGCGCCAGAATTTTGTTGCCGGCAACTGGAAAATGAATCTCACCCTGCCCGAAGCGCAGGCCCTGACGTCGGAAATTGTGCAGATGCTGCACGACGAGCTCACCGGGCCCCGGCCGCAGGTGGTTATGTGCCCACCATTTCCGTTGCTTATGGGTGTGCACCGGCTGCTGGGCGACGGCGGCAACCCCGCCCTGGGTGCCCAAAACTTTCACCAGAAAGAAAGCGGCGCCTACACCGGCGAGGTGTCGGCCAAGCAGCTGCAATCGGTGGGTTGCGAGTACGTGATACTCGGCCACTCCGAGCGCCGCCAGCACTTCCGCGAAGACGATGCCCTGCTGGCCGACAAGCTCAATACGGCCCTGGCCGCCGGCCTGAAGCCAATTTTTTGCGTGGGCGAAACCCTTGAAACCCGCGAAGCCAACGAAACTTTCGACTTCATTGGCCAGCAACTGGCCGCGGGGGTGTTTCACCTCAGCCAGGAAGACTTCGCCAAAGTGGTGATTGCCTACGAGCCCATCTGGGCCATTGGCACCGGGCGCACGGCCAGTAGCGCGCAGGCCCAGGAGGTGCACGCCTTTATCCGAGGCCAGATTGCGGCGGCCTACGACCAAGCCACGGCCGACGATACGACGATTCTCTACGGCGGCTCGTGCAACGCCCAGAACGCCCGCGAACTCTTCAGCCAGCCCGATGTAGATGGCGGCCTGATTGGCGGCGCGGCATTGAAATCGCGCGATTTTGTTGAAATTGTAAAGTCCTTTTAGCTGGCTGGCACTGCTGGAAGGACGAATTGTATTTTAGGCCGAATTATTGCCTTAGCTGGCTTGCTTGGTGTTATAAATTCTAGTTCATCCTTTTACGCAGCTACCTCGTGCTATCTTTTTTTCTCTTCCTGATGCTGTTTTTCGCGCCGCCTTCTACGGGTGGCGCGGCTAGCCGGCCGGGTCTTGCCCTAGCGCACCCGGCCGGCTCGGTGGAGCCCTGTAAGGTTTATGGCTCCGTGTACCTCGAAAACGACCCGCGCCGCGCCAATTTGTGCTTCGCCGTGGTGTACGTCGAGCCCGAGCAGGCTTTTGCCGACGTGCTGGTTTTCAACGAAACCAACAAGCTATTTGCCGACAAGGCGGGCCTGTGGTGCCCGGCCGAAAACCGGGAGTTTGCCGATTACACGCTGTACGTGACCACCGACCGCAGCCGGGCTGATTTCGCTATTCACTACACCAAAGTGCGCTCGTTTGCGGGCTGCAAAAATTAATTGTGAACTAGAAATTACGAATTAGGAGTTGGCCTTGCGGCAAGCGGCCGATACGCAATTCATGCTTTCTAATTCATGATTCATAATTAATAAGAAATGGATTTTATTGAGTTGACAGTGCAGGCTCCGCGCGAGCTGGCCGAGATTTTAGTTGCCGAGCTGGGCGAAGTGGGCTTCGATACCTTCGAGGATAACGACGCAGGCTTTTGTGCCTACACCACCGAAGATGCCTTCGACCGCGACGCGGTGGCCGAGATTATGAGCCGCTACGAAGGCATCGGCGAACTGACATATGCTGACCGCGTGATAACGCGCCAGAACTGGAACCTGGAGTGGGAAAAGAATTTCCAGCCCCTCGTCATTGCCGACCGTGTGTCGGTGCGGGCGCCGTTTCACCCCAAGCCCGCGGGCGTGGAGTACGACATCGAGATAATGCCGCGCATGTCGTTTGGCACGGGCCACCACGAAACCACGGCGCTGATGATTGAAAATCAGCTCGATATTGACCACCAAGGCAAGCGGGTGCTCGACATGGGCTGTGGCACGGGCATTCTGGCCATTATGGCCGAAATGCTGGGTGCCCGCCAGGTGCTGGCCGTGGACGTGGAACCCTGGACCGTGGAAAACGCCCGCGACAACGCCGCCGAGAACCACTGCCGCACTATTGAGTGCCGCCTGGGCGGCGCCGAAACCCTAGCCGACGAAGCGCCCTTCGACCTTATTCTGGCCAACATCAACCGCAACGTGCTGCTCGAAGACATGCATGAGTATGCACGCCTGCTGCCCAGCGGGAAACCAATTTTGTTCAGTGGGTTTTACGAGGAGGATTTAGCCAAGATAACGGCCGAGGCCACCCGCCAGGGGTTGCGCTACGAGCGGCACCGCACGCTGCGCAGCTGGGTATCGGCCCTGTTCACCAAAGTCTAACGCTGCCCCGGATACCTGCCGGGGCCGCTCTGCCGGCTGCCCCGGCCTTTACCCGACCTTATGAAGCGATTGCTCGCCGCCTTTTTCTGCTTAAGTTTTCCCCTGCTGCCCGCCGGGGCCCAAACGACCAAGCCCGCGCCGGCAACTAAGCCGGGCGCGTCGGCGGCCACGCCCGCGCCGCCCCCCGATGGCCGGGCCCCCGGCACGGTGCGCCCGGCCCAGGCGGCGGTGCAGCGCTACACGGGCCACCTATCGCCCGAGCCCGAGCAGTTTATCATCGATGTGCGCACGATGATGCTAGCCAGCAATAATGCCGGGGCCAAGGCCCTGGGCGAGCAGCTGCGCCAGCTCTGGGGCAGCAACCAGCTCACGGCCAGCCAGCAGACAACGGTTGCTGCGCTTTCGCAGAAAATGCTGGACAAGAAGCTGCGGCCCATTCCGCACCTCACGGCTTTTTACAGTGCGCTAGTGACGGGCAAAACCAAGGCTGGCCTCAGCGACAAGCAGCTAGACCAGTACCTCGACGCGCTAGGGCAGTCGGTGGACAAAGACGCGGGTATTGAGGTGGAGAAATACCTACTCACCACGGCTAGGGTACTGAATGGTGGCTACCTCTACCGCTCGGGCTTTAACGCGCTGCGGATGACGGGCGGGCAGCTTTCATTTGCTTACAAGGCCACTGCTGCGCCCGACCCCAACGCCACGTTTGACACCGCCCCGGCTGTGCCCAAACCGGTTGAGTTGCCGGCGGCTAAACCTGCCGCCAAGGCCGCCGCCAAACCTAAGCCCAAGCCTGCCGCCAAAAAGAAGCGCGCCAGCGACGGCTGGGACACGGGCGATATGTGGAGCGGCACCAAGGCTAGTAAAAACGACGGCTGGAGCAGCGCTAACGATGGCTGGGGCCCGCCCATTGGCAGTACCCCCAAAAAGAAAGCTGCTAACGATGGGTGGGGTGCGCCCGTTGCCGACGACGGCTGGGGCACGCCCAGAAAAAAAACGCCCGCCAAAACCACCGCTAAGGCGACGGCTAAAACGACCGCTAAGCCCGTGGCCGCCAAGCCGGCTAGCCCTGCCACGCCCACCCCTAGCGCGGCCGACTTCGACCAGGCTAGCCAGCCGTTTGTGCCCTCGGCCAGCGCGGCTTACGATGCGTATTACCCGCCAGCTATTAGCGGGCCGGTAATTGAGTTGAAGGATGCCGAGCTGGTGATGCGTACGGCCAGCGACTCCATTGTCATTCATAAGGTGAGCGGCACGGCCGTCACAGTGGGCAGCCACTTTCTGGCTACGGGCGGGCAGGTGGCCTGGACGGTGAAGGGTAACCCCGTAACTGCCGACCTCGGCCCGTTCGATTTTGACCCTAGCAAGCCCGAGTTCACGGCCCAGCCCGTAACGTTGACTTATGCCGCTAGGCTCGAAGCGCCGGTAAAGGGTGCCCTCAGCTACAAAAGTGTGCGCCGCAAAGCAGGTGCCACCGAGAGCAGTTACCCGCGCTTTATCTCGCTCACAAACGATGTGCGCCTCAAGGATGTAGGCTCCGGCATCGCGTACCAGGGTGGCCTCTCGATGGCGGGCAGCAATCTGCTATCGGCCTCGCTCGATGGCTCACTTTCGCACCTCACTGTGCGCCAAGACAATAAGCTGAGGTTTCGCTCGGCCTCACGCAATTTTGTGCTCGGCGACTCCCTTATCACGGCTGGCCGGGCGGGGGTGGCGCTGTATGGCACCACCGGCGACTCCATCACGCACCCCGGCGTGGAGCTGAAATACCTCAAGAGCAAGGAGCAGCTCAAACTCTTGTATGAGAAGGGGTTGTACCATAATGCGCCGTATTCTGACTCGTACCACCAGGTAGATATCCGGGCGCAGATGCTGACCTGGAACCTGCGCGAGCCGAAGATGGATTTCAGCATCATCACCTCACCTACGCAGGTATCGGCTGATTTTGAGAGCAATAACTTTTTCTCCAACACCCGCTACCAGCAGCTCAAGAGCATCAACCACCTGCACCCGCTGCAAATGCTGCTAGGGTATAGCATCGACCACGGGCACGGCAGCGTGCTGAACGTGCACGACGTGGCTGTGGCCACCGGCACCAGCGAAGCTAACCTGCGCTCGGCCGTGAGTGGGCTGGCCCGCGACGGCTACGTGGACATTTTGCCCCAGACCGGCGAAGTGCTGCTGCTGCGCAAGGCCCGGCACTACGTGGGCGCGGCCCGCGAAAAAAAGGACTACGACCATATTGCTATTAAGTCGCTTAGCGGCTCGGGGCGTTCGGCCACCCTCAACCTGGCCAGCAACCAGCTGGTGGTGCGCGGAGTGAAGCAGTTCAGCTTTTCCGACGATTCGGCGGCCGTATTTGTGCAGCCCGACAGTGGTACCGTGCGCATGGAGCGCAACCGTAACCTCAAGTTTGGTGGGCGCGTGAAGACGTCCATCTACGGCTTCAAAGGGAGGGATTTCGTGTTCGACTACGACGGCTATTACATTGATATGCCGCGGATTGACTCGCTCACCATCCGCAACAAGCGCAAGAAGGCGACCAACAAAACCGTGGCCGCCGACGAAGCGCCGCCCAGCGACTTCGTGCTCACCAACAAGGGTAAGTACCAGAGCGGCCGGCTGTACCTGAACGACCCCAGAAATCGCTCGGGCCGCAAGAAGCTGCCGAAGTACCCGTCGTTCAACTCGGCGTCGGGCGCCTACGTGTACTTCAACAAGCCCGACGTGCTAGGGGGGGCTTACGACACCACCACTTACTTCGACGTGCCCCCCTTCAGCTTCGACTCGATGGGCGTGGGCAAGGCGCGCGGCAACTTTGTGGGAGTGTTTCACAGCCGGGCGCTGCCGCCCATCAAAACGGCGCTAACCACCCAGGAAGACGGCACCATGGGCTTTGTGCACACCGTGCCGGCGGCGGGCTACCCGTTGTACGGCGGCAAGGGCCGGCTCTCGCCGGGGGCCAAGGTGAAACTCAATAGCCAAGGCTTGCAATCGAATGGCACCGTGACTTACCTGGGCGCCACCATGCAGAGCGACCGCTTTGTGATGTACGGCGACTCGCTCACCGGCGAGGGCAAAACCGGCTCCATCGCGGCCAGCGCCACCACGCCCAAAGTGGTGCTACCGCCGGGCTACCTCATCAACTGGGGTGCCCGCACCGACAGCCTGCACCTGCAAACGCCGGCTAGCGGCGCCGCCGCCAAGCTTTATGCCGACCACACCTTTAAGGGTTCACTGCTGCTTACGCCCAAGGTGGTGGGCGGCGCCGGCCGCCTCGACGGCCCGCAGAGCTACGTGCGTTCCGAAAGCCTGGTGTTTAGGAATGATGCCTACTCGGGCCAGAATGCGCTGCTGAGCGTGAAGTCGGCCCAGGCGGGCAAGCCGGCCCTAGCGGCCAACGACGTAAACTTCACCTACGACCTCAAGAAGGGTTACGCTGAGTTTAAGCGCGAGGAGGGAAGCAAGGCCACCATCGACCTACCGTACTCGGCCTACCGCACTTCGCTCAGCAGCGGGCGCTGGGACTTCAAGCAGAAGCGCGTGGTGCTGCGCTCCAGCGGCACCGACTCGGCCCGTGCCTACCTGGCCTCGACCGCGCCCGAGCAGCACGGGCTGAAATTTCGAGCCAAGGCTGCTGACTATGACCTTACCAAGTACCAGCTGCAAGCTAAAGGCGTGCCCTACATCGCCACGGCTGATGCCTGGGTGGTGCCCGATTCGGGCCGCGTGGTGTTGGCCGGCGGGGGCAAGATGCAGACCCTGCGCCACGCCAAAGTGCTGCTCGACTCGCTGGGCAAGTTCCACAAGCTGGTGGACGGTAACATCCGGGTCGATGCCCGCGATGCGTTCAGCGGCGACGCCAAGTACATGTCGCGCACGGCCACCGGCGACTCGGTCGCCCTCAAGTTTGTCGATTTCAAATCGGACTCGGCCGGCCTGCTAGCCTCCTCAACCGGGCGCAAGCGCTTTGGCCTGCGCCGCCGCAAAACGGCCGACGTGGACGAAGTATCGCCCACGGCCAACCTCGCCACCACGGCCACCGCCAATGTGGAAGCCAATCAGAAGTTCCAGCTAGCCCCGCGCATCGGCTTCCGGGGGGGCATCAGCCTGAACTCGCGTCGCCGCGGCCTGCTTTTCGATGGCCAGGTGCAGCTGCAATTTGGCAAAACGCGCGGCGCGGCCACCGCCGAGTGGTTTGCGGTGAAAGACAGTATTGACCCCAAAAACCTCGACCTCGACCTGCGCAACCTCAAGTCGGACGACGGCACGGAGCTGGCCACCGGCCTGTTTGTGTCGGACACTGATAACCGTATTTACCCGCTCTACGCCGGCCCCAAGGGCAGCGCGGCCGACATTCCGCTGCTGGCCGTATCGGGCAAGCTGCACTACGACGCCAAGCGTGGCGAGTACACTATTGCCGACCAGGATTTCAGCGACCCCAACCACTACCAGGGCACGCTGCTTGCCTTCCGCGATTCGACCAGCCAGTTAATGTTTCGCGGCCCGCTGAGCTTTATCGCTAACTCTAAGAACTACAGCATTGCGGCCAGCGGGGTGGGCCAGGCCAACCCCGACAGCGCCCGCTACCGGGTGCGCAGCCTGCTGGGCATCGATGCGGCCATGCCGCCCAAGGCCGTGGAGCTAATGGCCAGCACCCTGGCGAAGGTCACCAAAAACGCACCCGAGGCGTTCGACGGTTCTACCGACGAGCTGTTCAACATTGCGCAGTTTGCCGGCGATAAGGGCGTGGATGCCTTCAACAACCGCCGGCCCGGCGTGGCCCCGGCAGCGCTAAGTACGCTGTCGCCCAAACTGCTGCACACGCTCACGCTCAGCAAGGTAAATCTAGTTTGGGACCCCAAGCAGCGCGCTTGGCACTCGGTGGGCAAGCTAGGCCTGGGCGGCGTGGGCAAGCAGGGCCTGAATGCCCTGGTGGATGGCTACGTCGAGATAAAGCGCGAAAACTCGGCCGACCTCGTCGAAGTATACATTGAGGCCGAGCCCCAGACCTGGTACTACCTACGCTACGCCAACAACGTGCTGCTCACTAAATCGTCGAGCGAGGAATACGATGCGGAGATAGCGGCCAAGCAAAAGGGCAGCGCCGAAACGGCCACCGACTACGGTGTCTTCCTCGGCGAATTTGACGACGTGGACCGGTTTCGCAGTCACTTCGAGCGCACGTACCTGGGCAAATCGGGCAAGCTAGCCCCGCGCCCGGCCGCGCCGACGCCCACCGGCAACTTCGATAGTTTTGATACCGAAAAGGGCAAAAAGTCGAAGAAAAAGCCCAAAGCTGACCCTTTCGGCGACAGTGAAAACCCGACCGAGCCCGCCGCCGAACCGGCCAAGAAATCAAAAAAGAAAAAGGAAAACGACCCCTTCGGCGACGGCGTTGTTGCCCCGGCTGCTGAGCCCGCCCCTGAGCCGGCCAAAAAGTCGAGGAAAAAGGCGAAGGAAAACGACCCATTCGCCGACAGCGAAGTGGCCCCCGTGACCCCTGCGCCGAAGCCGGCGGCTCCTGTTGCCCCGGTGGCTGCCCCAACGCCCGTAGTGCCTGCGCCGGCTAGCCCCTCCCCACCGCCCGTAGTTCCCGCGCCGGCTAGCCCCGCCCCCGTGCCGACAGTAGCCCCGGCCGCTACCGATTCTACACAGGCCACGCCGCCCGCCCCGGCTCCCGCTGCGCCAACTTCGGCTCCCGCTGCGCCGGCTCCTGTTCCTGCCGAGCCAGCCAAAAAGGCACCGGCAAAGGTGCAGGAGGCCGAGCCCGACCCTAGCGCCGAGCCTGGAGTGGAAACCGATAAGAAGTCGAAGAAGAAAAAGAAAAAGGCGGAAGCGGAAGACCCCTTCGGCGACTCGTAGCCAGTGAAAGCAAGCCGCCCCGGAGCTGACCTCCGGGGCGGCTTACTTTTGCGCCATGCTACTTATCATTCTGGCGCTGCTCGTGGCGTACTTGCTAGGCTCTATTCCCACGGCATTGTGGGTGGGCCGGGCGTTTTTCAATCTCGCCGATATTCGGGAGCATGGCTCGGGCAACGCGGGCGCTACCAATACCTTTCGGGTGCTGGGTAAGAAAGCGGGCACTTTCGTGCTCTTATTCGACGCGTTTAAGGGCTTCGCGGCGGCGTGGTTTCTGCCCAATCTTTTGCTTAGCCAGGGGCTCATTCAGCCCGAGCAGCTTTTCTATTACCGGCTAGCCTGCGGGGTGCTGGCAGTGGTGGGGCACATATTTCCGGTGCTGGCCCAGTTTCGGGGCGGCAAGGGGGTAGCCACCATTCTGGGAATGATGCTGGCCATTGCGCCCGCCACGGTAGGCATGGCGCTGCTGGTGTTTCTGGCGGTGCTAGGCACCACGCGCTACGTGTCGCTGAGCAGCATGACGGCCGGCGTAGCGTTTGCTTTTTTACAACTGCTGCCCGCCTTTCGCCCCGCCAACCCGCTGCAAATCTGGTTTGGTTTTTTGCTGGCGGCGATGCTCGTCTACACCCACCGCGCCAATATCGGCCGCCTGCGGGCTGGTACCGAAAGCCGGGTGCCACTGTGGGGTAAAAAATAAAATTCGGGGGCTATGTCTGCTGATTTTCCCCAGCTACTTACTCCGCGCCTGGTGCTGCGCGCCTTCGCGCTGGCCGATATGCCGCGCCTAGTGGCCCTGGCCGGCAACTACGAAGTGGCCAAAAACACGCTCAATATTCCGCATCCTTACAGCGAGGAAGATGCCCGGCGCTGGGTGCAAATCACGCAGGAAAACTATGCGCAGCAAACGGGCTACGCCTTTGCTCTGGTGCTGCGTGCCACCGGCGAGTTTGTCGGCGGCGTTGGCCTCACCGTGGCGCGGCGCTTCGACCGGGCCGAGGCGGGCTACTGGCTGGGCCAGCCCTACTGGGGCCAGGGGCTAGCCAGCGAGGCACTGGCGGCAGTGCTGCGCTTCGGCTTTGGCAAGCTAGAGCTAAATAAAATATACGCCACGCACCTTGCCGAAAACCCGGCGTCGGGCCGGGTGATGCTGAAAAACGGGATGGTGAAGGAAGGCGAGCTGGCCCAGCACACCAAGCGTGACGGCCGCTACCACGACCTCTGGCAATACCGCCTCACCCGGGCCGAGTATGCCGCGCTGGCCAGCGGCAGCTAGCGCCGCAGCGCGCCCTTCAGCGGCTGCCCGGCCGGGCCCGGGCTAGGGGTGCGTACCGTGGCCGGGCCCCGGCTTGTGCGTAGCAACCTACTTTTGTGCTAGCATTTATCCTTTTCCTCTTATGCCAGTACCTGCCTACCTCACGCAACACCAGAACCGCTTTCTCGAAGAGCTGATTGACTGGCTCCGCATTCCGTCCGTTTCGGCCGACCCTAAGTTTCACGGCGACGTGCTGCGGGCGGCCGACTTCCTGAAAACCAGGCTGGAAGAAGCCGGCGCCACCAGCGTCGAAATCTGCCCCACGGCTGGTAACCCCATCGTGTACGGCGAATACATGGCCGGCCCCGACCGCCCCACGGTCCTCGTGTACGGCCACTACGATGTGCAGCCCGCCGACCCCTACGAGTTGTGGACTTCGCCGCCGTTCGAGCCGGTTATCAAAGATGAGAAAATCTACGCTAGGGGTGCCTGCGACGACAAGGGCCAGGTGTACATGCACGTCAAAGCCCTGGAAATGATGCTGCGCGACGGCGGAGCGGGCGTGCCCTGCAACATCAAATTCATGTTTGAGGGCGAAGAAGAAGTGGGGTCCGACAACCTGGGCATCTTCGTGAAAGCCAACAAAGAGAAGCTGCAAGCCGACGTTATTCTTATCTCCGATACTGGCATCCTGGCCAACGATGTGCCGAGCATCGAGGTGGGTTTACGTGGCCTCAGCTACCACGAAGTGGAGGTAACCGGCCCCAACCGTGACCTGCACTCGGGCCTCTACGGCGGGGCCGTGATGAACCCCATCAACGCGCTCTGCGACATGATTAGCAGCCTGCACGATGAAAACCGGCACATCACCATTCCTGGCTTCTACAATAACGTGGACGAGCTGAGCGCCGCCGAGCGCGCCGACCTGGCCCAGGCGCCGTTCTCGGAAGACGAGTTCAGGCAGAGCATTGGCTTGCCCGCCGCCGTGGGCGAGGCGGGCTACACCACGCCCGAGCGCACCAGCATCCGGCCCACGCTCGATGTCAACGGCATTTGGGGCGGCTACACCGGCGAGGGCGCCAAAACGGTTATCGCCAGCAAGGCCTACGCTAAAATCTCGATGCGCCTGGTGCCGCACCAAACCAGTGCCGAAATCACGGCCCTGTTTCAGCAGCACTTCGAAAGCATCGCCCCGGCCGGCATCACCGTAAAGGTGACGCCCCACCACGGCGGCGAGCCCGTCGTTACGCCCACCGACTCGGCCGCTTACCGGGCCGCTGCTAGGGCCCTCGAAACCACGTTTGGCAAAAAGCCAGTGCCCACCCGCGGTGGCGGCTCCATTCCCATTGTGGCCATGTTTAAAACAGAGCTGGGGCTCGACTCGGTGCTGCTGGGCTTCGGGCTGGATAGCGACGCCATCCATTCGCCCAACGAGCACTTCGGGGTATTCAATTTCCTGAAAGGCATCGAAACCATTCCGGAGTTCTACAAAGAGTACGCTGCTGCCCGCTAGGGTAGCTTCCTGAAGCATCAAAAAGCCCGGTTCTCTACGAAGGGAACCGGGCTTTTTGCGCTGGCTAGGGGGCACGGGTTGGTTGAAGTCAAGCGGCGGCGCGCAGACCTGAAAGGCGCTGTTGCGAGTGCGCCGCTGGCACACCGCCGAGGTAGGCAGCGGCACCTTTTTGTAGGGGTTGCCGAAGCCAGCCTTGGGCAGCGGGAAGCGTGCGCATTACTTACTACCAAACAGGTAGGTTAAGTACAATTGGAAGGCGCCGTTGCGTAGCGCGTAATTGCTGCTCGTATTGTCTTTTGAAATATTGCTAAAGCCGCCGTTATAGCGCAGGCCAATACCTGGGCCATCGGTCACCTGATAGCCCAAGCCTGCTGCATAGCCAAAATCTAGTGTGTTGAAGCGAGTTTTATTATCATCAATACCAATGGAATAACCAGTTGTTGTTGACCCAAGAATTACGGGGCCATCAGCCGCTACTAAGAAGCCAACCTGCGGCCCAAGCTCGAAAAAGAGTCCATTGGCATCGATATGGGCAAGCACAGGCACATCGATGTAGTGAAGATTCTGCTTGTTGCCGGTGATAGAATATTTTGCGCCCTTCATGGAATAAAGCAATTCGGGCTGAATGGCAAGGGCGTCGCTAACGGCGAAATTTCCGAAAACACCCCCGTTAAAACCAACCTTGTAGTCGTTGTTGCCAACGCCTCTACCCGTAAAGTTGGTGAGCGAAACTCCGGCTTTCAGGCCAAATCGGGCACTTTGGGCTTGGGCAGTAGTTGCCAGGCTAGCAGCCAGCAGTAGAATGGGTAAGGTTTTTTTCATACGGGAAATAGGAGTTCTTCGGAAAACAAATTTGCCAACAAAGCTAGGTGGGCTTGCCCAAAAAATTAATCCGAATAAAAGCAAATAAAAAAGCCCTGGCTTCCGTGAGGAAGCCAGGGCTTTTTTATTTGCAATTGGCAATCTAGCTTTTGCCACCAAACAGGTAGTGTACCTGGAATTGGAATACGCCGTTATGGAAGTTGTTGTCGGGAGCTACTCCTGAAGCACCGGCACCAAAACCATCTTTATATGTGTGCGAAAAGTCGCCGGTGTAGCGTACGCCTAGGCCTAGACCGCTCGTAATCTGGTAACCGATGCCCCCTACGTATCCGATGCCTACGGGCACCATTGAGTTACGGTTAGTATCGATATTCTCTTCGGCGGGGCTACCGGCGCCCGAGCCTTGTGGCCGTACAAACTCGCGCTTGCCTACTGAGAAGCTAGCCTGCGGACCTACTTCGAAGAAAAAGCCTTTGCCCTCCTCACCGGTATTTACTTTAAACAGAACTGGTACATCAATGTACGACAGTGTTGAACGATACTGATTCTGGGCGTTAGCCTGAGTCGCCGTTTGGTTCGAGTAGCGGTAGTAATAGTTATCAACAAAGGCACCTTTTTGCGAATACAAGCCTTCGATTTGAATCGAGGTGTTATCCGACACCCCAAAGTTAACGAGCACACCAGCAGCAAAGCCCGGCTTATAGCCGGCGTTATAGCCAGCTACGTTGCCCGTGTACGAGCTAAGGTTGAAGCCGCCTTTTACACCGTATTTGATACCGGTCTGGGCATTGGCCGCGCCGGCAAAGCCGGTTAGAAGAGCTAGCGAAAGGAGTACTTTTTTCATGGCTGAAAAATGGTTTAGTTATCCCGGTTTCAGTTGTTAGGATAGAATAATTAAAAAGCCAAGCAACCGGGAATGGGCCTTATACTTGCCGGAGTGGGGCGGGGGTTACATTCTGAGGGTATTTTGATTTTTTCTTGCCCAGGTGGGGCTAGCGTCTGGTAGGCAGGCGTAGTTTTGGGATAAGTTTGCGCATCTCCTAATGTCTTGGTTCGGCCCGAGTTTGCAGTGTATTCAGTATTATATACTTAGCGGCGCGCTGCTGTGCGGCTGGGTCGGTGCCCGGCCGGCCGCTGCGCAGGCGCCACCGGCCGCCGATTCAATGAAAATGGTGGCGCTGCCCGGCCCATTTATTTTTGGCGTTTATGTACAGGGCGGGCTTATCATCAGCCACACGGCGCCCGTCAGCCACCTGGCGGCCTCGCACCCCACGGGCTTCGAGCTCAACGTGCAGCGCCAAACCACTGGGTCGGCGCCCTGGCACGGCTGGTACAAGTACCCCAAAGTGGGCTTGGCGCTGGTGTACTACGATTATCACAACCCCATTTTGGGCCAGAGCTACGCCGCATCGGTGTATTTGAGCAAGGCCATCAGCCGCACGGCGCGCCACGACCTGAGCTTTCGGCTGGGCACGGGGTTAGCCTACTTTCCGCGGCACTACGACCTGTATACCAACCGCAAGAATACGTTCGTGAGCTCGGCGCTCAATGCTACCCTGCAAATGCGACTGGAGTACGACGTGGCCCTCACCGACCACCTGGGCCTGCTGCTGGGCCTGGCGCTCAACCACTATTCCAACGGTGGCACGGCTAAGCCCAACTTTGGCATCAACCTGCCCACGCTGCAAGTAGGCGTAAACTACCACCAGTGGCGGCTGGGCCCAGCCAGCGGCGCGCCCGAGCCAACGCCGGCCGATGTGGGGCACAACTTTGTGAACATCAGCACCAGCCTGGGCTACAAGCAGCGCACCGGCGGCGATGCCAAGCGCTACCTCGTCAACTCGGCCACGGTGGCCGTGGGCCGGCGCGTAAACCGCAAAAGTAACCTGCTAGTGGGCGTGGAGGGTTTTTATGACCGTTCGCTGCTGGCGGTGCTGCGCGACACGGCCCGCAGCACTGATAATCTGCCCGACGTGAAAAAGGCCAGCGCCTTCGTGGGCCACGAGCTGCTATTCGGGCGGCTAGCCCTGGTTACGCACCTGGGGCTGTATTTCTACAATCCGTACCAGTCTAACCCCATCTACTACGAGCGTATCGGGCTGAAATACCAAGCCACCGACCTACTATTCGGGGCCATTGACCTGCGTGTGCACCGCGCCACGGCCGATGTTATCGAATTTAAGGTAGGCGTGAAACTGTAGCCAGCTGTCCTTTGGCCGGTTTGGCTAGCCCGTTGCGAAGGCCGGCCTAGCTACGCTGCTCCCGCGCCCCGGCGCTTACCAGGGCCTGATTAATTTGCTTCACCAGCGCGGGCCCTTCGTAAATAAAGCCCGTGTAAAGCTGCACCAGGCTGGCGCCGGCCGCCAGCTTTTCGAGGGCATCATGCGCCGAATGGATGCCGCCCGCCCCAATGATGGGCAGCCCGCCCTGGCTGTGGCGGTGCAAGTAGGCAATAACCTCGGTGGCCCGCGCCCGCAGCGGCCGCCCGCTGAGGCCGCCCGCGCCGTAGCCCGCCACTGTGGCCGCCGGGGTGGCTAGCCCGCCGCGTTCGATGGTGGTGTTGGTCGCCACCAGCCCGCTCAATTTCATCTCTTTAGCAATCTCCAGAATGTCGTCGAGCTGCGCATCGGTGAGGTCGGGGGCGATTTTGAGCAGCAGCGGCCGCGGCGTGGGGCGAGCCAGGTTGCGCGTCTGCACCTGCTGCAACAGGCTGATAAGCGGCTTTTTATCTTGCAGCTCGCGCAGGCCCGGCGTGTTGGGCGAGCTGACGTTGACCACGAAGTAGTCGACCACCTCGGCTAGGGCCTCGAAGGCGGCCACGTAGTCGTCGGCCGCGCGCTCGTTGGGCGTGTCCTTATTTTTGCCGATGTTGCCGCCGATGAGCAGCTGCCGGTTGGTGCGCTGCCGCAGGCGGGCCGCCACCACGGCCGCCCCATCGTTATTGAAGCCCATCCGGTTGATGAGCGCCTCATCCTGCGGCAGCCGAAACAGCCGCGGCTGTGGGTTGCCGGGCTGCGGCCGGGGCGTCACGGTGCCAATCTCCACGAAGCTGAAGCCCAGGCTAGCCAGCTCATCCGTCAGCACCGCGTTCTTGTCAAAGCCCGCCGCTAGCCCCACTGGGTTGGCAAACGTCAGCCCAAATACCTCCCGGCGCAGGCTAGGGTGCTGGTAGTCATAGAGGCCGCGCAGCAGCGCGGCCGTGCCCGGCACGCGGCTAGCCCGCTTCAAGTTGTTGAAGGTGAAGTGGTGCGCCCGCTCGGCATCGAGCTGAAACAGCAAGGGCTTGACAATGGATTTATACATCGGGAAGGCTTGGCTACTGCTCAAAAGCCGGGCAAAGTTACCCCGCCCAGCCTTCGCGGTCCAGCGAGCGGTACTGAATAGCCTCGGCCAGGTGCTGAATCTGAATTTCGTCGGTACTCGCCAGGTCGGCAATGGTGCGGGCCACCTTCAGAATGCGGTCGTAGGCGCGGGCACTGAGGCCGAGGCGCTCCATGGCGGTTTTGAGCAGTTCGCGGCCGGCCGGGCTTATCGCGCAAATGTCCTTCACCATCTGCGAAGGCATCATGGCATTGGAGTGAATATCAGCTTGTTCGCCAAAGCGCTTGGTTTGGATTTCACGGGCGCGTTCCACGCGCTGCTGAATGTTGTGGCTGGTTTCGGCCTTGCGCGTTTCCGTCATCTGGTCGAAGGTGACGGGCGTTACCTCCACGTGCAGGTCAATGCGGTCGAGCAGCGGGCCCGACACTTTGTTGAGGTACTTCTGCACCACACCGGGGCCGCACACGCACTCCTTCTCAGGGTGGTTGTAATAGCCGCACGGACAAGGGTTCATGCTGGCGATGAGCATGAAATTGGCCGGAAAATCAATGCTCACCTTGGCCCGCGAAATGGTCACGCGCCGCTCTTCCAGCGGCTGGCGCATCACCTCCAGCACGGTGCGCTTAAACTCGGGCAGTTCATCCAGAAACAGCACGCCGTTATGCGAGAGCGAGATTTCGCCCGGCTGCGGGTTGCCGCCGCCGCCCACCAGCGCCACGTCCGAAATGGTGTGGTGCGGCGCCCGAAACGGCCGCTGATTGAGCAGACCCTGGCCGGTGCCCAGCTTGCCGGCCACCGAATGAATCTTAGTGGTTTCGAGCGCCTCCTGCATATTGAGCGGCGGCAAAATTGTGGGCAAGCGCTTGGCTAGCATGGTTTTGCCAGCGCCGGGTGGGCCTATCATAATCACGTTGTGGCCGCCGGCCGCCGCTATTTCCAGCGCCCGCTTGATGTTTTCCTGGCCCTGCACGTCGGCAAAGTCGGCAGCGTACTGGTTGGCGGTGTGCTGAAAGATATCGCGCGTGTCAATACGCACAGGCGCGATGGTTTCGCGGCCCTCGAAAAAGTCGATGGCCTGCTGCATCGTCTCCACCGGAATCACGTCGAGGTTGTTGACGATGGCGGCTTCCTGAGCATTTTCCTTGGGCAGAATAATGCCCTTAAAGCCTTCTTTGCGCGCCTGAATGGCAATCGGCAGCACGCCCTTGATGGGCCGTAGCGCGCCATCGAGCGACAGCTCGCCCATGATAATGTAGTCGCCCAGGCGCTCCGTATTCAGCTGCTGCGAGGCGTGCAAAATGCCCAGCGCGATGGGTAAGTCGTAGGCCGCGCCTTCCTTGCGAATGTCGGCCGGGGCCATGTTCACCACCACCTTGGTGCGGGGCATGCGGTAGCCGCGCAGCTTTAGGGCTGACTCGATGCGCTGCTGGCTTTCCTTGATGGCGCTGTCGGCTAGGCCTACCACGTAGAACAACGTGCCGGCTGTTACAACTACCTCAATGGTAATGGTATACGCATTGACGCCCTGTACGGCCGAGCCGTAGGTCTTGGTTAGCATTGGTAGTAGTATAATGATTTATTCTGGCAAAGAAACGCTAAAGTACACTTAAAAAACAACGTCCTGCCGGGCAAATTGAAGCATCTGAACCACATCGCCGGGGGGAACCCTGAGGATGCGAGCCAGATGCTTCAATTTGCCCAGCAGGACGTTGTTTGCTAAAACGTTATATGGTGGGTTTCTCTAGCTTAGCACCAACTTTTCAATCAGCATAATGAGAATGTGAATTACCTTAATATGCACTTCCTGAATGCGGTCGGCGTAGCCAAAATGCGGCACCCGGATTTCAACATCGCTGAGGCTAGCCAGCTGGCCGCCATCCTTGCCGGTGAGCGACACCACCTTGAGGCCGGCGGCGCGGGCGGCCTCGGCGGCGCGCAGAATATTGGGCGAGTTGCCGCTGGTGCTAATGGCTAGCAGCACATCGCCGGGCCGGCCCAGCGCCTCCACAAAGCGGCTGAAGACGAACTCGAAGCCGAAGTCATTGGCCACGCAGGTCATGTGCGAGGCCTCGGTGAGGGCAATGGCGGCCAGGGCGCGGCGGTCATGTCGGTAGCGCCCACTCAGTTCTTCGGCAAAGTGCTGGGCATCGCAGAGGCTGCCGCCGTTGCCGCAGGTGAGGGCCTTGCCGCCGCTGGCGAGGCTAGCGGCAAATAGCTCGGCCGCCTGGGCAATGCGGTCGAGGTTGGCGGGCTCGGCCAAAAACTGGTCGAGTACCAGGCGAGCTTCGGTGAGCTCGGCGCGAATGAGGTCGGGGAGGTGCAAGCAGAAAAATTAGTAGGTGGGTGGAGTAGCAGGCGGCGTGTTGGGGTAAGAAGACGGGTAGGCCGTGGCCCCGGGCGCCGACGGGATGCCGGGCGCAGGGGAGATGGTAGGGGCCGCCGCAAGAGCCTTCTGGGCATCGAAAAGCTGGGCTTTCAACTCGTTGATTTTTTGCTCCTGTTTGGAAGCGCTGCGGCGCAGCAGCCCGCTGTCGAGGTTTTCAAACACGAGCAGCAGCCCCATAATGACTACGCTGGCCCAGGTAAAGCCCAACAGCAGGTTAACTTCCATCTGCAGGCTGTAGGCACTGAAAATGCTGACCGTTGAGTTGCGCACAAACGGAAAAAACAAAATGAGCAGGGCCAGCAGCAGGTAAACCAGGGCTAGCACGGTAACAATGCGTTTTAGAAAAAGCATGGGGGAAGGGCAAAAGGAGGTAAAACGCGAAAATTAAGCAAAGCCACACGGCTTGCTAGCTTCCTTACGTTCAGACCAGCGCTGCGTTGGTTTGCAGCTGGCTCAGGCGCTGGTAAAGGCCGCCGGGGCGGGCCAGCAGCTCGTCGTGGGTGCCGCGCTCCACCACGCGGCCGTGCTGGAGCACGATAATCTCGTCGGCGTGGCGCACCGTGCTGAGGCGGTGGGCGATAACGAGCGACGTGCGCGAGGCCATGAGGCGCGTGAGGGCTTCCTGCACTAGCTTCTCGCTCTCGGTATCGAGGGCTGAGGTGGCCTCGTCGAGAATGAGAATGGGCGGGTTGCGCAAGATGGCCCGCGCAATACTCAGGCGCTGGCGCTGCCCGCCGCTCAGCCGCCCGCCCCGGTCGCCGATGGTGGTTTGGTAGCCCTCGGGGCTAGCCATGATGAAGTCGTGGGCGTTGGCCGTTTTGGCGGCTTCAATTACTTCTGCCTCAGTGGCTTCGGTGTTGAATTTGATGTTATTATAAATGGTGTCATTAAACAGGATGCTCTCCTGCGTCACGATGCCCATTTGGGCGCGCACCGAGTGCAGAGTGCAGGCGCGCACATCGTGCCCATCGATGAGCACCTGGCCCGCGCTAGGGTCGTAGAAGCGGGGCAGCAGGTCGGCCAGGGTGCTTTTGCCGCCGCCGCTGGGGCCCACGAGCGCGATGGTCTGGCCCTTTTTTACGGTCAGGTTCACGTCGAACAGCACAGGCACGTCGCCGTAGTGAAAGCTCAGGTTGCGCAGTTCCACCTGGTCGGTAAACTCGGGCAGCTCGATGGCGCCGGGCTGGTCGCGCACGTTCGACTCGGTGTCGATGATACTGAGCACCCTGGCGCCGGCCACCAGCCCGCGCTGAATGTTGCTGAACGCGCCCGACAGCGATTTGGCGGGCGTCAGAATCTGCGAAAACAGGATGATGTAAGTGATAAACGCCGAGGCCGACAGCTCGGCTTGCCCGCCCAGCACCAGCGAGCCGCCGTAGTAAAGCAGCCCCGCCACCACCGTCACGCCAGCAAACTCGCTGAAGGGCGAGGCCAGGTCGCGGGTGTTGTCAATGTCCTGGGTGGTGCGGGCATATAAGTCGTTCTGAAACTGAAATTTACCGAAAACATAATCGCGGGCGTTGAAGGCCTTCACTACGCGCATGCCGCCTAGCGTTTCCTCAATCACCGAGAGCATGGCGCCCAGCGTAGTCTGGCTGATGGTGGCGTGGCGGCGCAGGCGCTTCGATACGCTGGCGATAATGCCGCCCGAGATGGGCAGCAGCACCAGCGAAAACAGCGTGAGCCGCGCCGACATCGAGAACAGCAGCACGAAAATACCCACAATGTTGAGGGGTTCTTTGAAGACGGCGGTAAGGGTATTGACCACCGAAATCTCGATTTCCTGCACGTCGTTGGTGAGGCGCGAGATGAGGTCGCCCTTGCGCTCGTTGGAAAAATACCCGAGTTCCAGCTCGGTGATGCGCCCGAAGAGCGCGCCGCGCACATTGCGCACCACCCGCGCCCGAACCCTGGCCAACAGCCGCCCGCCGAGGTAGCGAAACACGTTGCTCAGGAAAACCGACACAATGATGAGCCCGCACACAAAGGCTAGCGTGCCTTGCTTGCCGTGCGTGGCCAGCATCTGGGCAAAGTAATAGTTGAACGTCTCTTTGATGTAGTCAATCGAGAACGAGAACGCGGGCAGCACGGCGGGCGCCACCGCCGTGTGCGTGTCGGTGGTGCCGAACAGCACATTGAGCAGCGGAATGAACAGCGTAAAGTTGGCAATGCCAAAAAAGATGCCCAGCGTGGCGTACAACGCATACAGCGGCACAAAATCGGCGTAGGGCCGCGAAAAGGCCAGCAAACGGAGGTAAGTCTTCAAGACCGCAGATTTAACGGATTTAACGGATTGCGCGGATACGCCCGCTGCGCGAGCTGGCTGGCCGTTTGGCTAGCTGCGCTTGAAGGTATGGGTTACTTCAATGGGGCCGACGAGGTGGGTGTTGAACTCGGCCAGCTGCTCGGCGGGTACCCACAGTTCGTTGTGCTGGGCGTCCCCCACGTTTTGCACGGCAAATTGGGCCAGGTAGCCGGCGTCCACGGCAAAGCGGACCACGTGGCCCACGCCGTAGTACGGCACGTTCCAGTCGCGGCTAATCTGGATGGCGTAATCCTCGTTCAGCACCGGATAAAAAATAGGCTGCTCTGCCAATCGGGGCGGAAACGCCCGATAGCCGCTGGCCGCAATCAAATCCAGTTCAGCCTGATTGACGGGCCGATACAAAAAGACAGTGGCTACCATAAGTAGTTAAGACACAAGCAAAATTCAAGAAACGAACCTTAGCTACCTAGCAAAAAGCCTAGCCAGCCACCGCAGGTGGCGTATCCACGCCATCCGTTAAATCCGTTAAATCTGCGGTCTAGAATTCGTGGAGGCGCTGGGCGATGTTCCAGCGTAGGGCTAGCGAGGCATAAACTTCGGTGCCCGACACGGCGCCGTAGTAGGTAGGCTGGTCTAGCTTCTGGTTACGGGCGATGAGCGTGGCATCAACAAAGAAATTGAGAACAGGCTGGTAAGTACCCGTGAGGTCGAGGTGAAACAGGCGGTTTTTATCGCCGTTGCCCGTGCGGTAGCCATATTCCATGGCCCGCGTGTTGTAGGAGAGCAGCACGTTGCCCCCGTTGTTGTTGAGGGCCGTGGGCGTGCTGGGCAGCGCATCCAGGCCCTGCACCGAGTAAAACGCCTTGGCCACGAGGCTTAGCCGGGGCAGCGGCTGGTAGCTGAGCACCCCCAGCACCTCCGTAACATTGGCGCCCATGGGGTGGGCTAGCGGCTGCTGGTAATGCTGGTAGTTGGTGTACTCGTTTTCGTGCTGGTAGGTGAAGGGCCGGATGTAGTTGAACTCCAGCTGTAAATCGAGGTTCGATACGCCGGCCACATCCAGGTATTTGCCCCCTAGCTGCACGGCCTGCTTGTTGGCCCACCAGCCGTTGCCGGCCGTTATCTCGCTCAGCTTAAACTCGTCGAGCACCAGCTGGCCGTAGAGCTGCGCGCGGTGCTTGATGTTCCACTTAAAGTCGAGGCCTAGCAGGGCATTATCGGTCGAGCCTACATTCTGCTCGATAGCGCGGTAAAAAATAAGCGGGTTCAGGTACTGCAATTCCAGCCCGCGCCCGCGCCCGCCCGACACCTCCGACTCGAACACGCCAATGTTGAAGTTATTGGTCACATCGAGGCTCAGGTGGTGCAGCGCCAGGTATTTTTTGGGAAACAGCGAGTCGCGGCCCGAAAAGCTGCGGCGGGCATTAAGCTCGGCAAAAATGTTCTGGTAGTTGAACTTCCAAACCCGCGTGTTCAGCTTCAGAAAGAAATACGGCGCGCTGTAGTCGCTGAGAATGAGCGAGCGGTAGCCGTTGCCGATAAAATTGCGGTCGTGGGCAAACTGCACGTTGATGTGCTTGGTGGCCGCGTAGGTGATGCCGCCCCGCGCCGTAAAAAAGTCGTACTGGTCGGCTTTGTCCTTAAAAAGCTTGGTGTAGCCCTCGTGGGGCGCCACCGGCGAGCCAGGGTTGCTGTCGCGTATAGTGCGCTGGTACACCCAGCCCGGCACGGCCTCCTGGTTGTCGGTAAGAAAGCCGTAGAAGCCTAGCCGCTCGTCAATCAGCCCTTCAAACGACACCCCGCGCGTGTTCACGTAGCGCAGGCCATCGCGGCTGTTCTCGCCGCCGTCTTTGCCGGCTTGCAGCAGCAGCACGGGGTTCAGGCGGAAGGAAAAATCTTTGGTTCGGACGCTGTACAGGTCGGTTTGATTCCGAAACAAGTATTTCAAAAACGGCTGTTGATTCTGATTGAGGCTGTCGCCGAGCGGCGAAAACATCCAGTTGTCCTTAGCCAGGTACTGCGCATTGAACTGGTCGGCGGCCGACAGCCCGCTGGGGCTAGCCAGCAGGCGCTCGCCGAGGTGCGCTATGGCCGAGCGCGTGTAGGGCCGGGCGCTGGTGTGGGGGTCTTGCAGCGAGTCGGGCCCGTATTTAATGGCGTAGCGGTCGATGAGCCGGTACGTGTTGGGGTCGAGCGGCACGTAAAGCGGCCCCTGGTAGGGAGCGCGGGCCGCCCGGCCGGGGCTAGCCAGCGGGGCAGGTGCCGACCGGGGCGCCTCTTGGCGCACTACCGGCGGTGGAGGAGCGCTTTCGGGCAGCGGCTGGTCGGACTTGGGCAGCTTGGGGTCTCGCACCGCTTTCTCACCTTGCAGCGTGGCTGGCAGCGGCTGGTTGAAAATATACCAGTTGGCCGAGTTGGAGGCAGGCGCGGCGGCAGGCGTTGTTTGGGCCGCCAGCGGCCCCGCCAGGGCAAGAAGCAGCAAAGACAGGTAGTATTTCATCAATAAAAAAACTACCCGAAAGGGGGCAGGCTGGGCAAATTTACGTCGGCCGGCGCGGCCTCGGCTTTTCGCCCCGACCTTTGGGCCGTGCCCGCCACCCGGGCTACCCGCCCGCCGTGCTGCGCTTGCTTTCTTTCCGTGCCCTCGACCTTGCCCGCTGGGCGGCCTGCGTGGCCGCTAGCCCCGGCGCGCCGCCCTACGTGCACGCGTGGTGGCTGGCCGCCACCGCCCGCCGCTGGGCGGCCGTGGTGGAGCTGGGGCCGGCCGGCGAGTACCGCTCGCTGCTGCCGCTGCCCACCAAGTATCGCCCCTGGGGCCGGGTGGCCTACCAACCACTTTTTACCCAGCAGCTAGGGCTGGTGCTCACGGCCGAGAGCCGGCAGCGCGACCTAGCCGCTTACCTGGCCGTGGCCGCCCGGCACTGCGCCGAATTCTATCAGCAGCTGCCCCCGCAAAGCCCGGTGCCCGTGTTGCCACCGGGTTTCGGGGCTACCGATCGCCTTACTTATCACCTCGACCTGAGCCCCGGTGCCGAGGCTTTGCGCGCTGGCTACGCCGCCGACCATCGCCGCCGCCTGCGCCGCAATGCCAGCCTGGCCACGCCGCTGCAAGTGCAGTCCGGTGCTGGTCTGGAGGAAATAATTGCCCTTTTTTTAACTTATCGCGCTACCAGGCACACTGGCCTGCACCCGCACCACTACGCGCTGCTGCCTCGCCTGGTAGCCGCCGCCGGGGAGCTAGCCGAGCTGCGGCAGGTGCGCCACCCGGCCACCAATGAGCTGCTGGCCGGGGCGCTGTTTATGCGCCACGCGGGCGGGCTCATTTATTTGTTTGCGGCGGCCTCCGCGGCGGGGCGGGCGGCGGGGGCCCCGCTGCTGCTGCTCGACGATGCCATTGGGCGGCACGCCGGGCAGCCGGGGCAGGTGCTCGACTTCGAAGGCGGCAGCCAGCCGGCCATTGGGCGTTTCTTCGCCAATTTTGGGGCCCGGCCCGTAAGCTACCCGGCCCTCACGTTTACTTCTATCCCCTGGTTTTTAGCATGGATGCGCCCCTAACTTCTCCCGAGCCGGCCCCGGCCGCCGACCGCCTGCACGTGGTGTGCGCCGAGCCCAGCATTGCCAACCACTTCCTGGCCGAGCTGCGCGATGTGAACGTGCAAACGGACAGCCTGCGCTTTCGGCGCAACCTGCAGCGCCTGGGCGAAATTATCGCCACCCGCATCAGCGCCCAGCTCAGCTACACGCCGCAGGCCGTAAAAACGCCGCTGGGTGAGGCGGCCAGCCAGCTGCTGCGCGATTTTCCGGTGCTAGCCACCGTGCTGCGCGCCGGCCTGCCGTTTCACCAGGGCTTTCTGAATTATTTCGACCAGAGCCCCAGTGCCTTTGCCGCGGCCTACCGCATTGAGGGCACGGCCCAGGTGCAGGTGCAGCTCGATTACCTCACCGCCCCGCGCCTCGACGAGCGCGTGCTCATCCTGGCCGACCCCATGCTGGCCAGCGGCAAAAGCCTCGTGCAAACCTACCGGGCCATGCTGCGCTTTGGCACGCCGCGCCAGGTACACATTGCGGCCGTTATCGCCTCGCCCGAGGGTGTGGCCTACGTGATGCGCGAAATACCCGAGGCCAAGCTGTGGGTGGCTTCCGTGGATGAGAAGCTCAACGAGCAGGCCTACATCATTCCGGGCCTGGGCGATGCCGGCGATTTGGCTTTTGGCAGTAAAGTTTAGGACGCTGGCGGGCGGTAATTGCCGCGGGCTGTCGTACCTTCATTAGCAGGCGCTTTGCCCCGTGCCGGCTCGCCGCGTATAAGCGGCGAAGCTTTCATACTGGCACGAAAACAGCAGTGCCAGCCACGTAACCTAAATTTCCAGGCCTAGCGCGTAAACGAATACCGGAAATTGTCTATTTTTGCTACCATACCAGTCTGCCAGTGCAGATATGGCCGCTATTTTATTGTTATTCCTGTATTAGTGTTACACTTTGCCATGAAGCTTGCTTCGGTTTTCCTGCTCAGTACTGTGAAGTTTTTGGGCGGCCCGCTGGCGGGCAATACGATGGGCCTGGGTTTCTGGCCCACCCTAGCCCTCACTGTTGCGGGCATGATGACGAGCGTCTTCGTTATTTCGGGGGTGGGCCGGGCCTGGGTGCGCCACCGCCAGCAGCAGCGCCGGCTGCGCCGGGCGCCGGTGTTTTCCAAGCGCTCGCGCAATATCATCAAGATTTTCAAGCGGTTTGGAATGGGCGGCATCGCGTTTCTGACCCCCATTCTGCTCTCGCCCATTGGCGGCACCGTTATCGCCACGCTGCTCGGGGTGCCGCGCCCGCGCATCCTCCTGCACATGCTGTGGAGCGCCGTGCTGTGGGGCGGCGTGCTCACGCTGGCCAGCGCCCGCATCGGGCACCTGCTGCACCATTAACACGCTCGCCGGAAACCCAGGTAGTATAAAACACTAAATCAAGCATAAGCTTCGTCTAAAAACCTGCGGCCCCGTATAAGCCCAGCGATTTTGTCCTGCCTGGCGGGGCCAAGTCGCTGGGCTTCTTTTTTTCCTTTTCCCACCTTTCTTATGAGTACTACTTCTTCTCCGTTACCGCTGCTGTTGCCGATAGAGACGGCGCCCGTGCAAGCGGCTGTTTCGCGCCGGCTGGCCGTCGAGTTTGTGGGCACTTTCTGGCTGGTGCTGGGCGGCTGCGGCAGCGCCGTGCTGGCGGCCGGCTTTCCTAAAGTGGGCATTGGCCTGCTAGGGGTGTCGCTGGCTTTTGGCCTCACAGTGCTCACAATGGCGTTTGCGTTTGGCCACATTTCGGGCGGCCACTTCAACC
>Ga0160427_10000285_pt1 | contig 32698 bp, 36 predicted proteins | sample SolpanmetagenomL_FD_108194 | JGI IMG/M metagenome (GOLD analysis project Ga0160427, IMG submission 108194) | Solar panel surface microbial communities from Lawrence Berkeley National Laboratory, California, USA - L | ecosystem: Engineered > Built environment > Solar panel > Unclassified ...
CTTGGCAGAAGGCCTCTGGCTACAACTGGCGAGCGCTGGTGGAGGCCGACATCAGCCGTTTCAAACGGGTCGTCGGTGACGGGCTACGGTCCCGAACCGATCGTCGCCGAGTGACCGAGATCGTGATTGCCGTAAGCGCACTGAACCGGATGCTCGAACTCGGACGCCCGGAGTATGTCCGCCTACCGTAATGATGAGACGAGATGCCGAACTGCGGCCCTCCGCTGCCGGTCAGCAGCAGCGCCGGGTCGCCGCCAGTGGCACCGACCATCGAGTGCGTGGTCGTGCCGGTCATGCGGGGAAGCGTGCTGCCACCAGCGCCGAGGCGGCAGGCGCATACAGCGCCGTCGACAGCCCATGGTAAAGCCGCACCAGCAACAGCATCGGCCAGGCTGCGACGAACAGATACAGGAACGGCGCCGTCGCTTTGACGACCAGCCCGGCCAGCATCAGCCGCCGGAAGCCGAACAGGTCCGCCAGACTGCCGGCGGGCAGCTTGACGACGATGCCGGTGATCGTCACCGCGGCGACCAGCAGCCCGATCAGGGCGGTCGGCGCGCCGAGATGGTGGGCGAACAGCGCGGTAACCGGGCTGCGGATCATCTCGTAGCCCAGCCGCCCCAGGAACCCGGCGCCGCAAAGGCTCGCGAACATCGGACCGTTCAATGGTGCAGAAGCAGCGGCATGCGCGCGCCTTCGAGGATGTCCTGCGTGGCGCCGCCGAATAGACGTTCGAGCAGGCGCCGGTGCGTGAACGCGCCCATCACTAGCAGCCCGGCACCGGCCGACGTGGCAGCGTCCAGGATCGCGGTGCCGACGTCGCGATCGCCGAGCGTGAAGCGCTGGATCGCGGCGGGCTTGCCGCGACGGCGTAACGCGTCGAGCAACAGGGTGGGCGGGCTCGCGCAAGCATGGCCTTCCTCGGCCTCCAGCAGCACGACGCGCTCGGCGGCGAGCAGCAGCGGCAGCGCGGCGTCCACGGCCTCCTCGGCGGTCGGGCTGCGTTCCCAGGCCACGGCGACGACGCGCTCCGTGAGCAGCATCGAGCGGTTCGGCAAAAGCAGCAGCGGCGCGTCGGCGTCGAACAGGACGGCCTCGATCGCATCGCGGGCGAGCGACCAGCGGGCATGGCCGGCAGCGCCGGCGATCACCAACGTCGCATCCTTTGCAGCGTCGGCGACCACGGCACGAACGCTTCCGCGCCGTTCCACCATCCCGTCGTAGGGGAGTTGCTCCTCGGCGACCCGGCGCAGCGCGGCCGATAGCGCATCCTGGTCCGCCTCGAAGGCTGCCCGGCGCTCAGGCAACATCATCTCTTCCGTCGGCATGAAATCAGGCTCGACGTCGGGACGTGGATGCAGTGCCCGGATCGAGACATCACCGAGGATCGCCTGGAGCTCGACAGCAGCGCGGAGCACGGCATCGGCCGTTTCGGCGCGATTTAAGAGGGCCAGGATGGTCACGACGCTACCTCGTCTATCGTGACCTGTTCCATCTGCATCGATCCGCTACATGGTCCGGCAGCACCCAGATCCGGATGATCACCGGATCGATAATCTTCTTGAGGATTTGATGCGCAAAGTCGGAAGTTCAGAAACATGACGGCTCCTCGTTCAGCGCGGGGATATCCAGCGCCGTCTCGAGGAATCATCAGCTCATCCGATGGGAGCGGTTCGGCCAAGTGGCCCGGCAGAATCCATTGCCGTGCCTAACACTTGAACAATCAGTTGAGTCGAACAAGGGGGCGCTGTCGATTTTTTCGGAGGTGGCCGACAAACGCCGATGCCGTTGCCGCAATCAAGCAATGCCAACGCTGTCGCCGCATTGACATCCAGAATACAATGCGTCAATGCGCGTCTCAGGCAATGGATTTCTGCCTGACCGGTAACGGTCGAACCGCCCTAGCAATGGGCTGATGATTCCTACTCACATTTCGTGGGGAGGAGTCTGTCTTGAGTTCGGCTATTCGTCATTTACTTGTCCCAGCCCTGGCTAAAACCGCACCGCGCACTGCTCCCCAAGGTCTGGTTCAGTGCTGACGCGCGCCTTCATCGGTGAACGGGTTTCCCATGTCGGCGCGGCGCTGAAATGGGCGGCGTTGATTGTTCCCATGGCCGCGATCGTGGGAACCTTGTGTGCGGCTTTCCTGTGGGCGCTCGACCGGGCCACCGATGCCCGCATCGAGCATCCATACCTCCTGTTCGGCCTGCCGTTCGGTGGCGTTGCGATCGGGCTGATCTATCACTGGATCGGCCGCTCGGCCGAAGGCGGAAACAACCTCATCGTCGAGCAGATCCACGAGCCCGGCGGCGGCGTGCCGCTCCGTATGGCGCCGCTCATCCTGTTCGCCACCGTCGTCACCCACCTGTTCGGCGGCTCCGTCGGTCGCGAGGGCACCGCCGTCCAGCTCGGCGGCAGCATCGCCTCCGGCATCGCTCGCGCGCTCGATCTACAGCCCCGCCAGGTTCGGGTGCTGCTGATGGCCGGCATCGCCGCCGGTTTCGGCGCCGTTTTCGGCACTCCCGTCGCTGGAGCCGTTTTCGCGCTCGAAGTGCTGAGCATCGGCCGGGTCGAGTATGAGGCGCTCGTGCCGGCGATGCTCGCCGCCATCGTCGGCGACTGGGCCTGTCATGCCTGGGGTATCCACCACGTTGCCTACCACATCGCGTTCGCCGACACGGCCAGAGCGGCGCTCGGTATTAAGGTGTCGTTGCTGGTCAAGGTCGGGATCGCCGGAGTGGGGTTCGGGCTCGCCGGGTTGCTGTTCTCCGAAGCGTCGCATTCGGTCGGCGGCCTCCTCAAGAAGCTTTGCCCGATCGGCTACCTACGCCCGGCCATCGGTGGTCTGGCGGTGATCGGGCTGGTCTATGCCTTGGGTACGCGCGAGTATCTCGGCCTCGGTGTCTCGTCGGCGAACCCGGCAGACGCGTCCATCGTCAGCTTTTTCGGCCCGCACCACTTCGTCTGGGCCTGGGCGTGGAAGATCGTGTTCACGGTCGTCTCGCTCGCGTCGGGCTTCAAGGGCGGCGAGGTGACGCCGTTGTTCTTCATCGGCGCCGGGCTGGGCAACGCGATCGGGGGATTTCTCGACGCACCGCTCGATCTGTTCGCAGCCCTCGGCTTCGTGGCGATCTTTGCCGGCGCGTCCAACACCCCGCTGGCCTGCACCATCATGGGCATCGAGCTGTTTGGCGCCACCCACGCCGTCTACATCGCGGTGGCCTGCTTCGTGTCCTACCTCTGCTCCGGTCATTCCGGCATCTACCTCTCGCAGCGCATCGCGGTCCCGAAGACGGCGAACGGCCTGCTGCCGCCTGAGATCTCGCTGCGCCACGCGCGTGAGATCGGCCCGTCCAGTTTCGACCAGGCATTCGTCCGCTTTCGCAATCGTCGCTCTACCGCGTCTCACGCCGACCAGGAGTCCATCCCAGCCATGCCCCACACACATCACGTCACCCAGGCCGAGATTGGCATGGTCCGCATCTATCTCAAACCCAAGGAGCGGTACCGCAAAGACGGCGTCGGCCGGCTGAAGGCGGCCTTTTCGGGCCGTGCGCTCTACCAGGAGTTGGTGCTGCAGGCCAAAAGGGCCGGATTGGTGAATGCCGTGGCCCACCATACCCATTACGGCTTCAGCAACCACGGACAGGTTCAGCAGCATGAAACGGAAAGCATCAACGCCGAGCTGACGATGTGTGTCGAGCTTGTCGCGCCGCGTGTCCAGCTCGAGAAATTCTGCCGTGAGCATGGTGCGATGCTCAAGGACAAGATCATCGTCTACAAGCACTTGGAGCATTGGAAAGTCGGTGTCGGCGAGGACAGTCTGCTCACCGAGCAGGTGGACGACGAAGCCGAGCTAAGCGGCATCGCGGAATAACGGGAGTGCCGCCAGGGCCGGCGAGCGTGCCATTCGAGCGCCTCCGCGTGATCGCTCTGCGCACGCTCCATGCCGGACCATTCGAATTCGTGCTGGCGCCCGGAGATTGCCTGGCGATCACGGGCCCGTCCGGCGCGGGTAAGAGCTTGCTGCTGCGCATGATCGCCGACCTTGATCCGCATGAAGGCGAAATCCTGCTCGATTGCCGATCCTCCGTCTCGATGAGCGGGCCGGAGTGGCGATCCAAGGTCGTCTACAGCGCGGCGGAGAGCGGCTGGTGGCTCGACCGGGTCGGCGAGCACTTCCGTGAGCGACCCGTCCAACTCGCGGCCCAACTAGGATTGCGCCCCGACATCTTTGAGCAGGCCGTCGCATCCTGCTCCACCGGAGAGCGGCAACGCCTGGCGCTGCTGCGCGCGCTCGAACCGCAACCGCCGGTGCTGCTGCTGGACGAACCGACCGGCGCCCTCGATCCAGATGGCAAGGCGCAGCTAGAAGCCCTGCTCGAGACGCAGCTCGCCGCCGGCCTGACGCTCGTCCTCGTCACCCATGACCCGGCGCAAGCAACCCGCCTCGGCACGTTGCGCGGTCACCTGACCGCCGGACGCCTTATCGTGAGTGGGTAACCATGACCCCGATTTCGCTCGGCCCGTTGGACCTCGCCCTGACAGCCTCACTCATCGTGGCGGAAGCGGCGCTATCGCTGCTACTCGGACTGGGAATCCACAAACAAGTGACGATCGCGGCGGCGCGCATGGTCGTGCAGCTGCTGCTGGTAGGCTATGCGCTGCGCCTGATCTTCGCGCTCACATCTCCGGCGCTGACGCTGCTTGCGGTGGCGCTGATGGCGATCGTGGCGGTGCGCGAGATCGCCGTGCGGCCGGAGCAACGGCTGGCGCGCGCCGGCAACTACACGATCAGCCTGGCGGCGGTCACCGCCACCACGGCGCTGACCGCGATCCTGGCGCTGGTCACGGCCATTCGGCCGCAGCCCTGGTGGTCGCCGCAATACGCCATTCCCTTAGTCGGCATCGTGTTGGGCAGCGTGCTGAACTCTGCCAGCCTCGCGCTCGACCACGTGCTCGATGCCGCGCGGCAACGCCGTCCCGCGATCGAGGCGCAGCTCGCGCTCGGTGTCAGCTTCGCGGCGGCGACGCGACCCTTGTTGCGCAGTGCGATCCGCCGCGGCACGCTGCCGATCATCAACCAGATGTCGGCAGCCGGACTGATCACCCTGCCCGGCATCATGACGGGACAGATCCTTGCCGGGTTGGACCCGGTCGAGGCGGTCAAATACCAAATCCTGCTCATGTTCCTGCTCGCCGGCAGCAGCGTGCTTGCCGGAGCCATCATCGCCTATCTCGCGCTTCGCCGCCTCACCGACGAACGGGACCGGTTGAGGCTCGACCGCCTGATGAGCTGACGCTGACCCGCACCCAGTGCCGGGCGCCAGTCAGGGATCCCTTAAAGCTGCAGGTATCGTCAGCGCGGCTAGGCGGCAACAAGCAGTGCGAACCCTGGCCGCTTTTGCAGATCTCCCAACACACCGACTAGGTCACGGCAGGCGCAGGGTGGCGCGCAGCCCACCCTCGGGCCGGTTCTCCAGCGTCAGCGTGCCGCCCTGGTCGGCGGCGGCGTCGCGGGCAATGGAGAGGCCGAGCCCGACACCGGCGGCGGCGCGCGCCGGGTCGAGGCGGACGAACGGCTCCAGCACCCGCTCCATGTCCTCCGGCGGGATGCCGGGGCCGTCGTCGTCCACCGTGATCGCTGCGCCGGGCCCGGCGGTCAGCCGCACGCGGGCGCCCCCGCCGTAGCGCACCGCGTTCTCGATGAGGTTGGCGATGGCCCGGCGCAACGCCACCGGGCGGCAAGCGCGGTCGAGATGGGCGGGTCCCTCGTAGCTCACCGCATCGCCGCCGTCCGCGGCGGCGTCGCAGAGAGTGGAGAGCATGGCGCCGAGATCGGTCAGCTCGGGCGGCTCGGCGGTGGCGTCGCCGCAGAAATAGGCCAGGGTGGCGTCGATCATGGCCTCCATTTCGGCGAGGTCCGCCTCCATGCGGGCCTGCGTATCGGCGTCGTCGAGGAAGCCTGTGCGCAGCCGCATGCGGGTGAGCGGCGTGCGCAGGTCGTGGCTGACGGCGGCTAACGCCTCCGTGCGGTCCTGCACCAGTCGGTCGATCCGTGCCTGCATCGCGTCCAGCGTCGCGGCGAGCCGGCGAACCTCCTCCGGGCCATCGCTGGGGATCGCGACCAGCGCGCCGCGGCCGATGCGGTCAGCCGCCAGCGCCAGCCGACGCAACGGGCCGGTCAGCCAACGCACCAGCACGGCCGAGGCGATCACCACGCCGACCGCCATGATCGTGGTCGACACCGCTGCGTCAGCTCCGCCGATCCCCGTATGGCTGCCATCGTGCCCGTGCAGCCACAGACTGCCGAGATGAAAGACGGTCAGCACGGTCAAAAACACAGCCAGCGTGCGGCCGCCCATGCCGCCCAACAGCGCCCTCACGCCTCGACGTCCCCGGTGAACACGTAGCCGAGCCCGCGCACGGTCTTGATCAACCCGGCCTCTTCGCCGTCGCGGTCCAGCTTGCCACGCAGGCGGCTGACCTGCACGTCCACGCTGCGGTCGGTCGCCACGATGGAGACGCGGTTGCGCGCCAGCTCCAGCAGCCGCTCGCGCGACAGGGCGCGCTTGGGATGGTCGAGGAACACGGTCAGCAGGTCGTATTCCGCGCCCGACAGATCCACTTGCGCGCCACTCGGAGAGAGCAGGGTGCGCCGCCCGCCATCGAGCGCCCAGCCGGAGAAGTGGATGATCCCGGGGCGGCTGGCCGGTAGCGAGCGCCCGCTACGGCGCAGCACGGCGGCGATCCGCGCCAGCAGCTCGCGGCGGTCGAACGGCTTGGGCACGTAATCGTCGGCGCCCAGTTCGAGGCCACGGGTGCGGTCCACCACCTGGCCGCGCGCGGTGACGATCACCACCGGCAGCCCGGCCCAACGTTCCTCACCGCGCAGCTCGCGCAGCAGCGTCAGCCCTGGCCGGCGCGGCAGCATCAGGTCGAGCAGCAGCAGATCGGGCTGTGCCGCCTCCATCGCCTGCCACATCGCATCGCCGCCGGCCACGCCGGTGGCCCGGTAGCCGTTCTCGCGCAGCAGCCGGACCAGCAGTCGTCGCGTCTCGCCGTCGTCCTCGACGATCAGGACGTTCGGTTCCTGGCGGGACGGGACTTCGTTCAGGGATCGCTCCTAGAAGAACAGGCGGATGCCGGCTACGGCGCCGAGGATGTCGCGGTTATCCCCGGCCCGCCTGATGTAGCGCGCCGTGTCGCCGAACGCGCTCTCGTAGTTCACGCCAACATAGGGGGCGAACTCGCGGGTGAACTCGTATCGCAGCCGCAGCCCGGCCTCCAGCCGCGTCAGCCCGGCGCCGAGCCTGGCTTGTGGGTCGGCATTGGTGGCGAGGTTGAGTTCCAGCCGCGGCTGCAGCACCAGGCGTTGCGTCAGGTAGGCGTCGTAGGACGCTTCGCCGCGGGCCGAGACGGTGCCGCGATGGTCCAGGAAACCCTGCAGGTTGACCTCGAACAGCCCGGGAAGCAGGCCCTCGACGCCGAGCACGAGGTGGGTGCGCGCCGGGGTGCCCTGGTCCGGTCGGATCGGGAAATCCTGCCGCACGCCGACTTGCGCGTCGAAGAAGTAGCCGATCAGGTGCGAGTAGAGCAGCTGCAGCTCGGCGCGCTCGAGCGAGCGGGCGCGGTCGTTGTATTCGCCGCGGGTGTTTACCCAGACCTTGTCGTAGTCGCCGCCGTAATAGGCCTGGCCCTCCCAGGCGGCGAGGTTGGTGCCGTTGCCGCCGCGCCATTCCAGCTGGTCGATCAGCACGGCGCCGTAGAGCGGCTCGTGGTGGCTCATCGCAGCCGAACTGGGGGGGGCCGGACTGGTGGAGAGCGGTCCGACGTCGACCCGCGGTGCCGCGTGGTCCATCTGCGCGCGGGCCGAGCCGGCGGCGAGCACCAGTGTCACGGCGGTCGCCAGGAGGCGGATCACGCCGGGGTCCCTGCCCGGCGCACCACCACCTTGCGCATCATCCCGGTCTCCATGTGGTAGAGCATGTGGCAGTGGAAGGCCCAGCCGCCCTCCGCGTCGGCCACCACGTCCACGTCCATCGACGTGCCGGGCTTGATGTTGACCACGTGCTTGAGCGGGTTCTGCGCGCCGTTGCCGACGTCCGGCACCATCCACAGCCCGTGCAGGTGCATCGGGTGGTTCATCATGGTCTCGTTGACGAAGTGCAGCCGCACGCGCTCGCCGGTGTTGAACACGATCGGCTGCGCCTCGCTGAACTTGCGGCCGTTGATGGACCAGAAATAGCGCTCCATGTTGCCGGTCAGGCGGATCAGGATCGTGCGGTCCGGCTTGCGGTCGCCCCAGGGGTTCGCGAGCGCGCGTAGGTCGCGGTACGACAGCACGCGCGCGCCGGCGGGAGCGCCGACGTCTTGGGTGAACGGGTCCGGCATCGCCATCGCCGAGTGGTCCATGCCGGGCATCGACATAGCCGAATGGTCCATTCCCGGCATCGCCATCGCGGAATGGTCCATACCGCTTATGCCACCCATGCCGCCGCCCATGTCGCCCATCGGGGCCACGTGGCCGGGCCGATCGGTCTCGGGGCGGTGCGTCCCGCGGTCCGCGCCCGGCGTGCTGGCGGGCATGCCCATGTCGCCCATGGTTAGCACCGGGCGCGGCCGGTGCGCGGGCAGCGGCAGCGGCGGCAGGCCCTCGCGCGTGGCCAGCGTCAGGCGCGCGAAGCCCTGCCTGCCCATCGACTCGCCGAGGATCTGGAACTGCTCGGCGCCGGCCGGGCGCACGATCACGTCCAGCGTCTCGGCCGGCGCGAGGCGGAACTCGTCGACCACCAGCGGCTCGACGTTGTTGCCGTCCGCCTGCACGACCGTCATCCGCACGCCGGGAATGCGCATGTCGAAATGCGTCATGGCGGCCGAGTTGATGAAGCGCAGCCGAATGCGCTCGCCGAACCGGAATTGCGCCATCCAGTTGCGCTCGGGAGACAGGCCGTTGACCAGGAAGGTGTAGCCCGTCACGTCCTCGATGTCGGTCGGGTCCATGCGCATGTCGGCCCACATCAGCCGGTCCTTGACCAGCGCGGCTGGGTCGGCGCTGGGTTTACCTATGTCGCGGACTAGCGAGGCGGCGGTGCGGCGCGAGTAGTTGTAGTAGCTCGGGTCCCGCTTGAGGTTGGCGATCACGGCAGCCGGGTTCTCGTCCGTCCAGTCCGACAGCTCGACGATGTAGTCCCGCTCGTAGCCGAACGGGTCCGGGCGGCGGGGCTCGATGACGATCGGGCCGTAGATTCCGGACTGCTCCTGCGTCGCGGAATGGCTGTGATACCAGTAGGTGCCGGCCTGGATCAGCGGGAACCGATACTGGTGCGTCGCGCCCGGCGCGATGCCCTGGAAGCCGTCGCTGATGCCGGGCACGCCGTCCTGCCCGCTCGGCAACAGCAGGCCGTGCCAATGGATGGAGGTCTCCTCGCGCAGCCGGTTGGTGACGTTGACGATCACCTCCTCACCCTCGCGGAAGCGCAGCGCGGGGGCCGGCAGCTGGCCGTTGATGACCATGGCCGGGCGCCTCGTGCCGGTGACGTCCACCGTGCGGTGCTCAAGCACGAGGTCGAACACGCGCGGTGCGCCCGCGGGGTCGGGGCGGCTCTGTGCCCAGCTGCGCGACCCGGCGAACAGGGCAGCGGCGGCGCCGAGTGCGGTGCGGCGGGTCAGGGTCGGTGTCGGCATGGGGGAAGCTCCGGTGATGCTTCGGGATATTGACCGCACCCACCCCCGGTCAACGACGCGCGCCGCCGGGCAATCTTACGTCACATTCGGGGGCGCCCGGCCCGCGTATTCGGCTCGCGTTACATGATGGACCCATGCGCTTCCTCCTCACCCTGTCCGCAACGGCCTTGATGTTCACCGGCGCGGCGCTCGCCCAGCCTTAAGGAGCACCGGTGTCCAAGATGGACATGAACGCGTTCATGGGCCGTTGCGCCCAACTCCGGCAGCAGCCCGGCACGGCGCAGAGCCCGCAGGGCCGCCAGGTGCTCGACCAGTGCGACCAGATGGACCGCAGCATGGGCATGACGCCGCCGGCCCGGCGCTGACGCCGATGCGGCCCCCCGTGAAGACTGGCATGAAGACTGGCGTGAAGACCGTCGTCGTCACCTTGCTGGCTGCCGGCGCCGTGGCCCTGGCCGGCGGTGCCGGAGCCATCGCCGCCGGCGCCTTCGACGTCGCCGCGACCACGCCGCACTGGCCGGTGACCACCTGGGTGATGGAGCGGGCGCGGACCCACTCGATCCAGGTGCGGGCTGCGGGTCTGCTGCCACCGCCGGGCTACGACGAAGCGGCGGCAATCGAGATGGCGACCGGGCATTTCGTCGAGCATTGCTCCACCTGCCACGGCGCCCCGGGCACGGCGCGCAATGTGGTGATGGACGGGCTGTATCCGCAGCCGCCCAACCTGGTAGAGGCGGCGCGGCGTTACACGCCCGGCGAGATGTTCTGGATCCTCAAGAACGGCATCAAGATGACGGGCATGCCCTCCATGGCCAGCGACGGCGACGCGCTGCTGTGGAACACCGTGGCCTTGCTGCAACGCCTGCCTGACATGACGGACGAACAATTCAACGAGCTCTGGATGGCCGCGCAGGCGAAGGGTGGCATGGAAGGAATGAACCATGGCAGCATGGTGATGCCGATGGGCGCCGTGCCCGACCCGAACGCGACGGACACCGGGACGAACGCCAAGCAGTGACGGTCCGGGAGGACGAGACGCAAGCGCACGATTCGTTCCTGAGAATCCTGCTGGTGTTCCTTCGCCTCGGGCTGACGTCGTTCGGCGGCCCGGTCGCCCATCTCGGCTATTTCCGCAAGGAGTTCGTTACGCGGCTCCGATGGATCGACGAGAAGGGCTTTGCCGATCTGGTGGCGATCGGTCAGTTCCTGCCCGGGCCGGCCAGCAGCCAGGTCGGCTTCGCACTCGGCGTGCTACGTGGCGGGTTCAAGGGCGGCTTGGCGGCCTGGCTGGGCTTCACCATGCCATCCGCGGTCGTGATGCTGCTGGCGGCCTACGGCGTCGATGTCTTGAGCGGGCAAGTCGGGACCGCTCTGGTCCATGGATTGAAGCTGGTAGCCGTCGCGGTTGTGGCGCAGGCGGTGTGGGGCATGGCGAACGGCCTCTGCCCGGACTGGCCGCGGGCCACGCTGGCGATCCTCGCGGCGGCAGCGCTGCTGCTGCTGCCAGCGGCCGGCACACAGATCGGCGTCCTGCTCGCGGGTGCGGCGGCTGGGCTGGCGCTATACGGAGACGCCGCCTTGAGCGCTCCCGACGCCGTCCTGCCCTTCCGAGTGCCGCGTGCGGCAGCGGTGCTGGCCCTGGTGTTGGTCCCCGTCCTCCTCGTGAGCTGGTGGCTGCTGGCGACGGTCACCGGTTCGCATGCCATGGCGATGGTCGAGGCGTTCTACCGCGCCGGACTGTTGGTCTTCGGCGGCGGGCACGTGGTGTTGCCGCTGCTCGAGCGTGCCATGGTGCCGGCCGGCTGGATTTCGGCCAACGATTTCCTGGCCGGCTACGGCGTCGCGCAAGCCGTGCCGGATCCGCTATTCACCCTCGCCGCGTTCCTCGGGGCGGCGCAGTCCCCTGGGCCGAACGGCGTTCTGGGCGGCATGCTGGCGCTCGTCGCGGTGTTCCTGCCAGGCCTCCTGCTGATGTATGGGATGCTTCCTTTCTGGGACTCATTGAAAAGCCGCCGGGCAGTGCAGGCGGCGCTGATGGGTGTCAACGCCACCGTCGTCGACGTCCTCCTGGCCGCGTTGTTCAGCCCGATCTGGATCTCGGCAGTGCGCAGCCCGGCGGACTTCGCCATCGTGCTCCTGGCATTCGCGGCGCTCGTCCTGTGGCGGGCGCCAGTGTTGCTCGTCGTCGTGGCGACCGCCTGTGCGGGTTTGGTCTCCATGCTTGCTCAACAGCCTTCAAACGGGCGCAGGTCACGATCCCCGCGGGGCGGGACGCGGCCTGCGCGTCGCCTCTCAGGCTGGGCTGGCGAAGCGCGCTGAGACCGGCTTGCCGTCCACCTTCAAGGAAACGGCGGCGACCAGCTTGCCCGTGACCGGGACCGGCAACTTGCCCTCGAGACCGTTGCCGGCGCCCGGCGACAGCTCGACCTTGTAGCTCTTGCCGCCGACGAGCACGGTCGCCGACCCGGAGACCGATTGCGCCGGAATCGGCCGATGGCCCTCGCCGACAAGGAGGACGCCGACGTCGCTGCCCTTGACCGCCAGCTCGATCCAGATGCCTTGCGCGTCCTGCACCTCGCCGCCATGGGCCGCCACAGGGCGCTCGCCGTGCGCCAGCAGCGGGACCGGCGACAGCAGCAGCGACGCGAGGACCAACGCGCGAGCGGCGGGACGCATGGCGGTCACCGCCGGGCCGGGGGCGTCATGCCCATGCTGCGGTCCATCTGGTCGCATTGGTCGAGCATCTGCTTGCCTTGCGCCGTCTGCCCAGCGCCGGCCTGCTGCCGCATCTGGGCGCAGTGGCTCATCATGGTGCCCATGTCCAAGTTTTTCATGTCCATTTTCGTCATGTCCATTCCGGGCATGTTCATGCCGGAGTGATCCATTCCTTTCATATTCATCATCGCGGAATGGTCCATGCCCGCCATCGGCGCGCCGCCGGCGTTGGCCGGGCCACTCAGGCTCGCACTCGGGGCGGGGCCAGCCATCCCGGCCGAGGGCGGGGCGCAAGCGGCGGGAAGGGCGGCGAGCGCGAGGCCGAAGGCCGGAAGCGGGAAACGAGCGAGCATCTACTTTCCTCTCTAGAGCGGGATATGCAGACAGCCATGCCGGCCGGCGCCCCAGCAAGCGCCGGAGGCCGGCAGACATGTTTCGTCACGAACCGGCCATCTCGGCCCGGCGTTCAAGCGGCATCTCCCACTCCGAGGCAATGATGATCCCCACTTGGCTGCACGCCCTCTCGATCGTCTCGTTGGCGCTGGGCGCGATCTGTGCGGCAATCATCGCGATCGACGTTGCCCGTCGGCCGCAGCACATGTGGATCATGAGCGTGGTTTGGCCGGTGACTGCGCTGTTTGGCAGCGTCGCGATCCTTTGGCTCTACTTCGCGCATGGCCGGGCGGCGGCGCATGCCGCCATGCACGGCGACATGGACATGTCCAAGCCGAAATCGCCGTTCCCGATTCTGGTCGCCAACGGCGCGCTGCATTGCGGCAGCGGCTGCACGCTGGGCGACATTATTGCCGAGACGCTCGCCTTTCTCGCGCCGGCGGCCGCGGTCTGGTTCGGCTACGGCAGCGTCTTCTCCGACAAGATGTTCGCCGTCTGGGTGCTGGACTACCTGCTCGCCTACGCGTTCGGCATCGTGTTCCAGTATTTCACCATCGCGCCGATGCGGAAGCTGGGCGTGGCGGCCGGGATCTGGGCGGCGATCAAGGCCGACACACTCTCGCTCTCGGCCTGGCAGGTCGGGATGTACGGCTTCATGGCCATCGCGCAGTTCTATCTGTTCGACACCCTGCTAGGCACGCGGGTGGAAGCCAACAGCGTCGAGTTCTGGTTCGTCATGCAGATCGCCATGATCTGCGGTTTCGCGACGGCCTACCCGGTCAACTGGTGGCTGATCCGGATCGGGCTCAAGGAAGAAATGTAGCGAAGTCGAAGGATGCGACACAGTTCGTAAAAGTCCTCACCGCCATTCGGCACTAAATGGCCTCTCGCCGCTGCCAGATCTTCACCCGCAGTCGGCAGAAGGAGTGTAGAATTGCGATGATTGATTCACCTGTCCACGGTTGTAGCCGTGTTCTTCTCGCTTGCTGGCGCGGCTGCGTTCGCCGATCCCGTCCGCAATCCCGAGACCGGCTCCGAGCAGGGACTTTTCATCCCACACGCCTAGCCCTCGAACGGGGTCGCACGTCACGTTGACACGGCCGGGCCGCATCTGTCCGCACCGGCCCTGCTCGGCCCGGATACCGGAGCGGCGGCGATGCCCCGCCCCGCGCCACTGGACGAGCGCTTTCCACATGCAGATGTGACGTCCCCACCCAATCGGGTGCCGCAGACGAACGAGGGGGCGCCAGGGTAGCCTGACGCGCCGGCGACGGCGGCCCAAGTTCTCGTTGAGAGCGGATGGACGGTCGGTGACCGCCCATCCCTTCCACGATACACTTCGTCACAATCCAGAGCTGAACAGCTCCTACCTTTGAGGCGGACATGAACGCTCGCACTCCTGACAATCAGCAGACGCTCACCCTGTCCCGCCGGCGCCTGCTCGCGGGTGCGGCGACCCTGGGCGCCGGGTCGGCGCTGGGCTGGCCGGGGCGGGCGGGCGCCGTGACCGCGGGCGAGGACGGGCCGCCGGTGCTGCGCGGCAACAGCTTCGACCTGCGGCTCGATCGGGTCGCGATCAACAAGACCGGCACGCCCGACTGGGCCAACGTCGTCAACGGCAGCATGCCGGCGCCGGTGCTGCACTGGAAGCAGGGCGACGTCGTCACCCTTCGCGTCACCAACAACATGCCGGAGATGACCGGCATGCACTGGCACGGCATCATCCTGCCCAACGGCATGGACGGCGTGCCCGGCCTCGAATTCCCCGGCATCATGCCCGGCGAGACCTTCACCTACCGCTTCCCCGTCGTGCAGAGCGGCACCTACTGGTACCACAGCCACATGGGCTACCAGGAGCAGAAGGGCCTGGCCGGCGCCCTGGTGATCGAGCCCGACGGCGAGCCGCTGATGAGGGCGGATCGCGACTACGTCGTGGTGCTGAGCGACTGGATGGATGGCTCGCCGCTGCTGGTGCAGAACCGGCTCAAGCACTCCGCAGACATGTACAACTACAACCGGCGCACGGTCGGCACCTTCTTCAGCGACGTGGCGCAAAGCGGCCTCGGCACCACCATCTCCGAGCGCGCCACCTGGGCGAAGATGCGCATGGACCCGAGCGGCATCCAGTCACCCACCGCGGCGCTCTACACCTATCTGATCAACGGCAAGACCGCCGGGCAGAACTGGACCGGGCTGTTCCGGCCCGGCGAGCGCGTCCGCCTGCGCTTCATTAACGCGTCCGCGATGACCTACTACGACATCTCCATCCCCGGCCTGGGCATGACCGTGGTCAATGCCCACGGCAACGACGTCGACCCGGTGCCGGTGGACCAACTCCGCATCGGCGTGGCCGAGACGTTCGACGTGATTGTCCGGCCGACGGAGGGCCGCGCCTACACGCTGTTCGCGCAGGACATGGAGAGCTCCGGCTGGACGCGCGGCACGCTGGCGCCGCACTCGGGCATGCAGGCGCCGATCCCGCCGATGACGGCCGCGCCGATGCGGACCATGGCCGACATGGGCATGCCGCACATGATGCCCGACCAAGTCGGCGCCTCGAATCCCGACCGCACCCGCATCGACGGCATCGACGGCAAGCTCGGCGGCCTCAGCCCGGCCGAGGCGGCACGGCGCGCCGGCAACCAGCCCATGGCGCCGCTCACGGCCGGGACGAAGTCCCTGCAGCTATCTGTCGAACAGAACTACGTCATGCAGATGGCCACCAAGCGGCTCGACCGACCCGGCGACGGGCTCGACCACCTCACCGGCCAGCACCGCATCCTCACCTACGCCGACCTTCGCTCCGTCCATCCGGGCGTCGACCCGCGCCCGCCGACCCGCGAGATCAGCCTGACGCTGACCGGCAACATGGACCGCTTCATCTGGGGCTTCGACGGCAAGAAGTTCTCGGAGGTCGGCCCCATCGACGTCACGCTGGGTGAGCGCTTCCGCCTCACCTTCCAGAACAGCACCATGATGGCGCACCCGATCCACCTGCACGGCATGTGGATGGAGCTGGAGAACGGCCACGGCACCCACAACCCCTATTTGCACACGATCAGCGTGCTACCGGGCACCAGCGTCAGCGCGCTGGTAACGCCGCTGGCGACCGGTCAGTGGCCACTCCATTGCCACCTGCTCTACCATTTCGAGGCCGGCATGTTCAGGACGTTGCGCGTTCTCCCGAGGGCCGCATGAGGCGTCTTGCCCTCCTGCTGCTGCTCCTCTTGCCCGGCGCCGCCCACGCCCAGCTGGCTGGCAGCAGCTTCTTCGGCTCCGGCCTCGGGTCGGATACGCTGAACGGTGCCGCGCCCTGGGGCAGTCCGGTGGCCGACAACCGGGTCTACCTCCATGGCTGGTTCGACCAGCTCGAGGGCCGGATCGGCAGCGGCAGCTATCTGCGGTGGGACAGCCAGGGCTGGATTGGTACCGATCACGATCGGCTATGGATCAAGTCGGAAGGTCGCTACAACGCGGACAATCGCGGCCGCATGTCCGATGGCGACCACGAATTCCTCTACAGCCGCCCGTTCAGCCCCTATTTCGACCTGCAGGCCGGCGTGCGCGTCGACCTGGATAGCGGCCCTACCCGAACCTGGGCGGCGCTCGGCGTGCAGGGGCTGGCGATCGGCTTCTGGAACGTCGCCGCCACCGTTTACGCCAGCGACAACGGGCATTACGCGTTCAAAACCAACGCCTCCTACGACCTGTATCTCACCCAGCGGCTCGTATTGCAGCCGCAGTTCGAGACCAACTGGTATACCAAGCAGGATCGTGGGCGGGGCGTGGGCGCCGGGCTGTCGGACATCGATAGCGGGTTGCGGCTGCGCTACGATGTCACCCGGCAATTCTCTCCCTATATCGGCATCTCCTACCAGCGCCGCTTCGGCGGCACCGAAGGCCTGGTCCGGGAAAGCGGCGGCAAGATCAACGACACCCGCTTCCTGGTCGGCTTACGGACCTGGTTCTGAACGGGAAATCTCAGATGGACGCAACGAACACGCGCCACGCCACGCTCTACCGAATGGTGATGGAGAAGCATCTCTGCCCCTTCGGCCTACAGGCCAAGCATTTGTTGGAGACGAAGGGTTTCACCGTCGACGACTGCTGGCTGCGGACGCGCGAGGAGACAGACGCGTTCAAGCGCGAGCATGGCGTGCAGACCACGCCGCAGGTGTTCATCGGTGGCCGTCGGGTCGGCGGGTTCGACGACCTGCGCCGCCATCTCGGCCAGCACGTGCCGGAGAAGGGCGAGACGAGCTACAAGCCAGTGATCGCGGTGTTCGCGGTGGCCGCGCTGATGGCCCTGGCGGTGAGCTGGGCTGCGTCCGGGACGCTGCTGCCGATGCGCAGCGTCGAGCGGTTCATCTCGATCTCCATGTGCATCCTGGCGATCCTCAAGTTGCAGGACCTCGAACGCTTCACGTCGATGTTCCTAAACTACGACCTGCTGGCGCAGCGCTGGGTGCCCTACGCGCAAGTTTACCCGTTCGCCGAAGCGGGGGCGGGCGTGCTCATGCTGGCGGGCGCGCTGACCTGGATTTCGGCGCCGGTCGCGCTGTTCATCGGCGGTGTCGGGGCGGTCAGCGTCTTCAAAGCCGTCTACGTCGACAAGCGCGAGCTGAAATGCGCCTGCGTCGGCGGCTCGAGCAACGTGCCGTTGGGCTTCGTGTCGCTGACGGAGAACGTCATGATGGTGGCCATGGCGCTGTGGATGGGCGGGGCATGGCTGCTCGCGCGCTGACCCTGCGCTACGACGGCGTCGCGCAGGCATTCCACTGGACGGTGGTGCTCCTGGTCGTGCTGCAATACGCGACCAAGTGGCTGTCCCCGGGCGACCTGCCGTTCGCGACCAAGCAGGGCCTCAACGCGTGGCATCTCGGGATCGGCCCGGCGGTCCTGCTGCTCATGCTGGCCCGCCTCGCCTGGCGACTGACGCACACGCCCCCGTCCGCGCCAGACGACATCCCACCCGCGCTCCAGTTCGTCTCGCGCGGCACCCACTGGCTATTCTACGCCCTGTTGGTCGTACTGCCGGTGCTGGGCTGGATCGCCGCGTCCGGCTTTGGGGCGGGCGTGACGCTGCTTGGGCTGGTCCCGCTTCCGGCCCTGGTCGGCAAGGACCGCCCGCTGGCCGAAGCCATCGGCAGTGCGCACGGCGCGCTGGCCTGGGTCGTCCTGGTGCTGATCGGATTGCATGTCGCCGGCGCGCTCTACCATGCGCTGGTCAAGCACGACGGCGTGCTGTCGCGCATGCTGCCGGGCGGCGAGCGCTAACGGACCACCGTGTTGCCGGGCTGGTTCTGCATGGTGGTGTGCAACTGCCTGCACGACGCCGCCATCTCGGGCGAGAACGGCGTGCGGCAGCGAGCGACCTGGGCGGACAGGCTATCCGCCTCTGCGTCCGGCATGAAGCGGGACACGCCAGGCGTCCCGTAGCCGGACAGACCGGATGGCGCCTGTGTCGAGCACCCTGCGGTCGCGACGACGCTCAGCATCGAGAAAACCAGCCACGATCTCATCATACGCCATCTTCCGAATCGATCGCTTGAATAGCAGACGAGCCGACGCGAACCGTGTCGAAACATTGCCGGACATACCATGTCGCAAGGAGGACTCAATCGCTTGCTGCAGGGCGAGCATCATGCCATGCGGCGCGTAGTTCGTCGCGCGTGCGGGTCAGCACGTCGAGACGCCGCTGGAGCCACTCCGCCAGCAACGCGTCCGCACTCGCCTCGTCGAGGGCGGCGGCCAGCTTGAGCGAGAAATTCGGATCGTACTCCTCCGCCGCCCACATCGCGGCGTCGCCGCTTTCGCGTAAGGTGCGCAGACGTTCGACCAATTCGTGGTTCGTCGTACCGGATAGCGCGCTGGCCCGACCTTCCTTGTAGTGCTCTCCGGTCATATCACCGCTCCTTCGTCTGGCGTGGAATCATCATTGCTTGCCGCCTCGTCACTGACCGGCACAGCCGGTCAATCGCGCGATCGTCGCGCGCCGGTCCGGCGCGCCGATCGTCGCGACGCTGCCGGAAGGAAGCCACTCCGGTAACGGCAGGAGCAGATGACGGGACAATCCGACCAGCAACGGGTCGTATGTCGCCCGCAACGTGTCGACGGCGGTTCTGGTTGCCGGATCGGCCTGCCACGGCGTGTAAATACGACCCACGGTTGCCGAGATCGCCGCGAATTGGGCGTCGGTCAGCTTCGAGCGCATTGCGGCTGCCTCGAGGCCGAGCGCGCCGCAGATTTCGATCAGCACGCGCCGTGCGGCGAAGAACGTGCTCTCCGCCTGGTGGAACACGCTTTCTTCGAACCCGGCCAGCACCAGCGTGCAGCAATCCAGCACAACGGCGAGCGAGGCGAGCCAGGAATGTTTCTCGTGCTGCGAGCGGTAATAGGCCAGCATGGGATAGGAGCAGTGGCTCTCGATCAGGTCCGAGCTCCACCGCTCCCAGGATCTCAGCCAGCCCTCGAACCTTTGCAGGTCGCCGTCCTCGATGTGCCATAGTAGCACGGCGAGCGAGGTCGCCGGCGAACCGGCCTGGGTGGCAAGCTGGATGATCTGCACGTCGCGCGCCGAGAAGCTCTGATGCAGGACTGGCAAATAGCTGATCGTGACCGCGATGAAGCTGAAGCCCACGCCGGCTTCGAGCAGGACGAGCGCGTGCAGCCAATTGGCATGGAAGGTCGCCGGGTTGTATCCGAGTGTGAAGAAGGCATCGCCGCTACCAAGCATGAAGTCGGCCAAGGTCCCCAGAGTGGGATCGAACTGCCGCGCCAGCGCCCATTGCAGCAGCCCGAATCCGGCCATGATGCCGAGCGCCCAGAGGCCGAACAGCGCCATCATCGCCAGCGGCCCGTAGACGCCGAGGAACGCCTCCCGCCGGCGACCCGGCGGTGCGAGCCGCCCGAGCGCCGCCCAGGCGCCCCAGGTGACGGCGAAGAACGCCCGCATGATCCTGACCCGGCGGCGGACGCGCCGCGGCAACAGCACCACCTCGAACGTGTCCTGCAACATCGCCAGGATCAGCAGCGCGCCCGCCAGCGCCAGCAGCACGTTCAGCATCCCGCTTGCGCCTGTCCGTCGGGTTGAGCCAGGTCCGCCTCGCGCGTGAGGCGCGCCTTCGCCCGGCGCAGCAGGACGGTGACCGTCGCCGTCGCCGCCACCGTAAGGAGGATCAGGCCCGCCGGATGCAGGACGGTCCGCGCGTGCCGGCTCAGGGCGAACGCGGCTAGGCCGTAGGCCGTCACCCAGCAAACGCCGCCGGCGACGTTGAAGGCCAGAAAACGGCGCCAGGGCATCAGATTGGTCCCAGCCAGCACTGCGCTCAACGCTCGGAGCACGGCCGTGAAACGGCCGAAGAACACCACAGCGCCGCCGTGACGGAGAAACAGGTAGCGCCCCAGTCTGATGCGTGCCGGGGTGAGCCGCAGCGCCGAGCCGAAGCGGACCAGGAGCGGCGGCCCGAAGCGGCGGCCGAGCCAATACCCGACGGCATCGCCTGCCACGCCGCCGAATACCGTTGCAGCAATCACCAGCGGCAGATCGAGCTGGCCCGTCACTGCCGCGTAGGCGGCCGCCGCGACCAGCGTGACCTCGCCCGGAACGGGAAGGCCGAGGCTTCGGCACCGACATCCACGGCCACGGCCACGTAGCCGTGACGTTCGATTGCGAGCGAGACAGCGTCCGTCATCGGTCGCGTCCATCGGGTCTCACGGGCGAACGCGTGCCGGTCAGGATCGCGGGACGGCGTCGATGTGAGCGGTCTCGTTCAGGCTGTGCAGCGACCATCGGCCGTCCTGATGGCGGAGCATGGAGACGGCGCAGGGGTCTTGTGTGATGTCCGCGTAGCGATGCTCGTCGATCCCCATCAGCCGGGCGACGAGAAGCTGACTGGTGGTCTCGTGGTTGACGATGACTGCGACCTGTCCGGGGTGCTGGTGCAGCAATGTAGTGACGACGCCGACTGCGCGGTCCGCCATCTCGTGCAAGGTCGGGCAGTTCGGGATCAGAGCTGGCTCCGGCTTGGGCTGGAGCCCGCATCTCTCACCGATGATGTCGGCGGTCGAGCGGCAGCGATCGGTCGGGCCGGTCACGATCAGGTCGGGCCTCCAACGAGACGCGATCAGCTCCGCGGTGCGGTGGATCGCCTCGACGGATGCCGCGTCGCCGCCGGTGGCGTGGCCGTGCTGGACGAGGATGAGGGTTTCGGTCATGGCGGGGTTCCTCCACTGAATGCTTGACGATGAACGAGCGCTTCTCCGACCGTGCAGCCAACGAGCGGACCTACCTGGCCTGGATGTGCACCGCGATCGCGGTGATGGCGCTCGGCTTCCTGGTCGAAAAGTTCGATCTGTTCCTCGAGGTCGCGACCCGCACGTTGGAGGGCCGGGCGGCACCGGTGCGGCACGAGGCTGTGGGCGATGTCCGGGCTGCTGCTGATCCTGCTCGGGGGTGCGATGATGGCGGTTGCGACTGTCCGCTTCCGTGAGATCGCCTGGGAGATCGATGCGATCGAGACGATGCCACCCGGTGGGCGGCGGCTCGACATGGCGATGGTGGGCATGCTGCTGCTGCTGGACAGCACGCTGTTTGCCTATTTGCTCTACACCGTGCTGCGGCGGCTGGTATGAGGGGCGCATCTCTACTCAGCCGAGCTTGAGATCGGAGAACAGCAGCAGGCCGCGTTCCGAGTCGAACATCGTCCGCGCGCTTTCGCCGAGCAGCTGCAGCACGGCCTTCAGCTCCGCCGCATGCATCGGCAAAATGTGTTCGGCCGCGCCGTGATCGAGGATCAGTTGCAGCTCGAAGGCGCCCTCCTTGCCGGCCTGCGCCCGCCAGGAGGCCTGGGCGTTGGTCACTTGGCGCACGTTGAAGTTGCTGGGCGCCGGCGCGGGCCTTGCGCGGGGTTTGGGCGCGGTGCTCATGCGAAGATCCTGTCGTAGAGATCACGGCCGAAGCTCTCCGCCAGCGGCTTGGCCGGTAGAAGCTTAAAGCTGCGCAGCCCGCCCTCGCCGCGCTCGGCGCGCAGAAAACAGGCGCGATCGTCGTCGAGAAAGGCGCGGGCGAGCTCGAACATGTGGGTGACGAACACGATCGACACGTCGCTCTCCAGCAGCGCGGCGACGATCTGGCGCGCCACCTCGGCGCCCTCGCGCTCGTTGGTGGCGGCGAACGACTCGTTGAACAGCACCAGCCCGCCGGGCTCGACCGCGGCGGCGATCGCGTCCATGCGCACCAGCTCCTCGTCGAACTTGCCGCTCTGCATCGTGCGGTCCTCCTCGCGCCGGTGATGCGTGAACAATCCGGTGCGTAGCGGGGCGGCAAAGGCGTCCGCTGTAACGAACAGCCCGGCTTGCAGCATCGCCTGCGCCAGACCGAAGCTGCGCAGGAAGGTCGACTTGCCTCCCCGGTTGGCGCCGGTGATGACGATCAAGGGCCTCCCGCAGGCGTCCACATCGTTGCCGATCGGCCGATGCCCGAGCGTCAGCGCCAGGCTCGGGTCGCGCAGTTCGCGGCAGCACATCCCGTCGGCAATCTTCGGCAGGCACACGCTCTCGCCGATCGCGGTCAGCCGGTCATGCAAATTCAGCGCGCCGACATAGAAGGCCAGCTCCGCCCGTGTCGCCGTAATGAAGCCGAGCACATGCTTGGCCGCGTCGAACAGCGCGTCCGAGATCAGGGCGAGCCCGGCGTTCTGCAACTCGGCGAATGTGCGCCCGCCCGCGTCGTCGCGTGGCGCGAGCTGAATCGTCTCGCTCGGCCCGCCGGGGTCGAGGAGGGAGTGGAACCAGCTCAGGTCCCGCTTCTGCGGCTTGCGGAGGACGATGCCGGTCGGGGTGCCGCCGCCGCCCACCTCCGCGCTGAGCAGCACGCCGCGGCGGAACATCAGCGTCTGCAAATCTGCCTCCGCCTCGACGAGGTAGGCGTCGCTGAGATCCCGCTGCAGCGTTTCGTGAAAACCGCGCAGCCCGGCCGAACGGAAGCCGGAAGCCAGCGTGGCGCAGCGGTCGCGCAGTCGGCGCAGCACGGCTAGGCAACTCCGCAGCGTGCGTACGGCGCTCGACACCTTGGCCGAGGGCTCCGTGCCGTAGAGGCTGTATTCCCAGTAGTGATCGCGGCCGAACGGCTCACAGGCGATGGCATAGAGCGCGCGCAACCCGACCGGGTCGGCCAGCACGTCCTCCAAAACGCCCTGGCGGTGCCGCACGGTGGCGGCATCGTTACGCCAGACGCGCGCGAAGGCGGCGGTCATCACGCCACGGAGGTATTTGTCGCCGCCGGCGGCGGCGTCCAGCAGCACGGGCAATTCGAGATCCCGCTCGAACGGGATCGGGTCGTTCGCCGCCGCGTCGAAGCCGCGGTCGGGGTGCAGCAAATGCGCTCTCATCGGACCAGCCTCCGCCGGAGTTGCTCGAAGGTCAGCCCGCGCCTCTCCGCCAGCGCGCGGGCATAGGCTAATCCGTCGGCGGGGCGGCGAATGATGCGGAAGGTGCGCACGGATGGATCGGCCGGATCGACGTCGCTGACCAGGCTGACGGCGCCGTCCAACCCGGCCAGCGCGTCCAGAAACGTCACGCAAACGCCTATCGCGCCCACGGCGAGCACGCGGCGCAGCACTTCGGTGCTGAGAAAGAGCTGATCGTCCAGACCGGTCGAGTTGAATACCTCATTAAGCACCACCAGGCTTTCGGTCGTCATGGCGGCGCAGGTCGCGTGGAGGTCCATCAACTCGTCCTCGAGCTTGCCGCGTAGATTGGCGACGCTCTCCGACCGCTCGAAATGGGTGAAGATTCGGTTCGGCAGGAACAGGCGCGCCAGTGTGCCCGGCACGGGGCAGCCCAGGGCGGCCAAGTAGTGCGCCTGGCCGAAGGCGCGGGCGAAGGTGGTCTTGCCGCCCTGGTTCGGCCCGGTGACCACCAGCAAACGCTCCGCGCCCGACAGCGCGAACCCGTTGCGCACGATCGGCTTGCCCGCCGGGACCAGCTTGGCCGCCAGCGCCAGGTCGAACCCGTCATCGAGCGTCGTCTCCTTGTCGGTGGCCGACACCGCCGGCGTGCAGAACGGCAACCCGGCGCGGCGGAGTGGGGCGATGTAGGCGAGATAGGACGTGTAGAAGCCGACCTCCCGGTCCAGCCTCGCGACGAGGGGATCGATGAAGTCCGGATGCGCCGCCACGAAGCGGGAGAGTTCGGCGAAGGGCGCGGGAAACTGGCGGGACACCGAGCTGAGGATGCCGGCCTCGATGTGGTCGAGCCCTCCGCCGTCCGCGGCGGCCTTCGGGCGCGGTGCCGGGCCGTCCGCCTCGCGGAAGCGGGCGAAGCGGCCGTGCACCGTGTCCGTGTAGTCGGGCTCGCCAGCGTGGCGGCGGATGACGACGCTGTCGCCGCGGAACAGCAGCCCGTACTGGACCGTCGCCAGCGCGGCCCTGCAACGCGCGACGCCACCCTCCAATGAGGCGAAACCCGCTCCGCCAATAAGCCCCTCCAGATAGGCGAGGCAGGCCAACAGCCCGGCCGAGCGTGGTCCTTCGTCCCGCCACGCCGTCGCCAACGCCCGCACTGTCCCGCAGTAGCGACCAGCCGCGCGCAGCGTAACGGCATCGCGATGCGCCGCCCGGTCCACCTTGGACGCATAGGCGAGGTCCGCGCGGACGAGCCGCATCGCGTCCCGGAACGGTGCCACAGGTGTCAGCAGCCCAGGGTGGTCCAGATCGCTGAATACCGCTTGTCGAAACCGCACGACCGCCTCGTCGCGCCGCGCGCTCCAGAACACAGGGCGAAGCACGTCCGCATCCACAAGGGGCACGAGCGCGTCGATGACCTGGTCGAGGTTGAGGTCCACGAAACAGCCGGGCTGCGCGGAGGTGAACGCGTCGAATTCGCGCGGCGCGAGTATGCTGGTGAAGGGGGTGGGACAACCGTCGAAAGGCATGATCTTCCTCCTGCTCAAAAGCCAGAGGAGTCATCGGCCCGTGGTCGGGCGGTTACGGGGAACTCCATCCCCTGCCGGTCCATTGGGCCAGCGTCGTCAATTATGTTGGTCGACGACCAGCCGGTTTCCAGAGGGCAACCCTCTTTCCTGCCGAGTGGCCGGAAATTAGGCATATCATTGCCATCTTGCAGAGAGGTCATGGAAATTCCCGCTACAAAATTTGCTACCGGGTGCAGCAATTGCGTCCGGGGTTAAAGCGAGTAGATCAGGTTAATTAGCCGGCAATGTGACGCATTCGATCTTGTCCACTGAGGGGTAGAACTTCCGAATCCTCGGAATGGCCTTTTGGCAAGCAGCGAGACTGTGAAACCCCTGTATCGCGGATGCACCTCCCGTGAAGCCGTAACTACCGTGCAAGCTAAAGAGCATTACAAACATCACCATTCAATGAGCCTTCCTGCTGGTAATATTTAGCGTTATTTACGTTTTGCGAGGTTGGTGACCTCCGCGTGCTATGAGGTGCTCTCGGGCTGATCCGTCGTGAGAAGCCATAACGTTACCAACGCAGGTGGTATAGCGGCCGCGACGCCACTCCACGGCCCGGCGACGAGATGCAGCACTGCGCCGGCGAGCGCACCCGCGACGAAGCCCAGGATCGGGAACGCCGCACTGACCATCGTTTCCCGATCCGGTGAGACCAGCACCTTGCCCGTGGCCACCCCCGCCCACCCCCGCAGTCGCATGCCCAACTCGCAGCCGAAATCGGTCATGTTGCTGGTCACGTGCGTCGTCCGCTCGTGGGGCGAGAGCAGGTAGGTGGACGCCGCGTTCTGCACCCCCATCGCTGCCGCGAAGCCGCCGATCACCGCCATGGCGTCCCACGGTCCGGCCGGCAGCAGCGCCATGACGAGGCCGCCTATCAGGATCAGCGCGGTTTCAGTGCCGACCAGCACGGCGAGCGTCGCGCTAGGACGGCGTGCGGCAGGATGCGTCAGCACCACGCCGGCCCCGATCGCGCCGGCGAGGAAACACGCTACCGCCAAAATCCCGAAAACCAGAAGTCGATGATCACCGCCGACGAAGCCAACCATCGAATGCGTCGTCGTGCCCGTCATGTGCGACGAATAGCGGCCGACGCCGGCCAGCCCGGCTGCGTCCACTACCCCCGCCACCGCGGCCAACACCACGGCCAGCCTGCCTTTCCAGTTCATATCGTACTCCCGATGCCGCGTGAGAAAACGAGGAACGTGCCGAGAGCCGCCACCATCACGGCTCCCACGATCGCGAAGGCCGTGCCGTAGCCCAGCACGCCGATCAGCAGCCCGGCCAATAGTGGCCCGCCCGCATGGCCCACATCCCACAAGCTGCCAAACACGCCCATGGCGGCTCCGAACGCGTTGCCTCGCGTCAGGTCGCCGATCGTGGCCGTCGTGGCCGGCGTCACCAGCGCGGTCCCGAGCCCAAAGACGATGCCGAGTGCCAGCAGTGGCCAGAACCCGGCGACATGTGGAATGGCGGTCAGCGTGCTCGCCGCCAGCAGCACGCCGGCGATGATCGGCGGCCGTCGTCCGATCCGGTCCGCAACCCCGCCCAGCAGCGGCCGACCTGCCACCGACACTACCGCCTGCCCGGCTGACAGCACTCCAATGTACGTCACGGGGATACCGATCGAGAGCGCGTAGAGCGGCAGGTAGGCCTGAAGCGTACCGACGCCTGCGTACAACGTGCCCTCGACCAGGCTGACCAGTCGGATCTGGGGATCGCCAGCGATCTGGCGGATGCCGGCCACCGCATCGCGCCAGACCGGCTTGCCGCTCGAGGCAGCGGGCGCGTCATGCGGGAGCGGCAGGATGGCGAGCAGCGCCGCGATCCCGATCACGCCGGCGACGAGGAACGCGGGCGTGAACCCGCCATGCGCGAGCACGAGCGCGCCGAGCACCGGCCCGAGCACCACGCCGGCATTCTCCGCCGCACCGTAGAGGCCAAGCCGCCTGCCGCGCTCGCCAGGGAAACTTTTCGCCACCAGGGCGGAGGCGGCTGGAGCGTAGAGTGCGGTCGAGAGGCCGTGGTAGAGCCGCACCAGCAACAGCACCGGCCAGGTCGCGACCGCGAGGTAGAGGAACGGCGCCGTCGCCTTGACCAGCAGCCCGGCCAGCATCAGCCGTCGGAAACCGAACAAATCCGCTAAGCTCCCCGCCGGTAGCTTGACGAAAATTCCGGTGATCGTCACCGCTGCGACCAGCAATCCGATCAGCGCGGTTGGTGCGCCGATATGGCGGGCGAATAGCGCAGTGACCGGGCTGCGGACCATCTCGTAGCCGAGCCGCCCCAGGAACCCGGCGCCGCACAGCAGCACGAAGCAACGTGGCCGAAGACTCATCGCGCCTGCCCGATCACGAACGGAGGAGCAAGACGACATCGGCCCAGCCCGGCCCCCACGTTCGGCCTTGGCAAGCAGCCAAAGGGCGATCGACCTTGGACTACAACGACCTCCACCCCGGCAACGGCGGCGAAACCCATCAGGTAGCGGATGCCGACCATCCGGTCTTGACGACCAACCACGGCATGCCGATCAGCGACAACCAGAACCAGTTGAAAGCAGGCCGCCGCGGTCCCGTCCTGATCGAGGACGAGGTTTATCGTGAGAAGATGAACCATTTCGACCACGAGCGGATTCCAGAGCGCATCGTGCATGCGCGCGGGACCGGGCTGCACGGCTACTTCGAGTGCACCGACAGCCTGGCCGACATCACCTGCGCCGACCTGTTTAGCAAGAAGGGCCAGCGGACGGAGGTGTTCGCCCGCTTCTCCACCGTGACCGGCGGCGCCGGCTCGGTCGACACCCCGCGCGACGTGCGCGGCTTCGCGGTCAAATTCTACACCCGCGAGGGCAACTGGGACCTGGTCGGCAACAACATCCCGATCTTCTTCATCCAGGACGCCATCAAGTTCCCCGACCTGATCCACTCCGTGAAGATGGAGGCCGACCGTGGCTACCCGCAGGCCGCCACCGCGCACGACACGTTCTGGGACTTCATCTCGCTGATGCCGGAAGCCACCGCGATGGCGATGTGGATCATGTCCGACCGCACCATCCCGCGCTCGCTGGCGACCATGGAGGGGTTCGGCATCCATACCTTCCGGTTCGTCAACAAGGACGGCAAGTCGACCTTCGTGAAGTTCCACTGGAAGCCGAAATACGGCCTGGCCTCCTCGATCTGGGACGAGAACGTCAAGATCACCGGCGCGGACCCCGACTTCCAGCGCCGCGACATGTTCGAGCGAGTGGGCCGTGGCGACTACCCGGAGTGGCAACTGGGCGTGCAGCTGTTCGACCAGGAGTTCGCCAACAGCCAGCCCTACGACGTGCTGGACGCGACCAAGATCATCCCGGAGGAGGTGCTGCCGATCCGCTTCATCGGCCGCATGGTGCTGGACCGCTACCCGGACAACTACTTCGCCGAGACGGAGCAGGTCGCGTTCTCGCCGGCGCATCTCGTGCCCGGCATCGACAACAGCGACGACCCGCTGCTGCAAGGCCGGCTGTTCTCCTATCTCGACACGCAGCTGAGCCGGCTCGGCACCACCAATTGGCCACAGATCCCGGTCAACCAGGCCAAGGGTCGACCCGGCGGCTGCCCGTTCATGAACCTGCAGCGCGACGGCACCATGCAGATGACGGTGCCCAAGGGCCGCGCCAACTACGAGCCGAACTCGCTTCATCTGGCCGGCGAGCCCGGTGGTCCTCGCGAGGATCAGGTCAATGGCTTCCATACGTTCCCGGCGGAGGAGAAGGGCCCCAAGCTCCGCATTCGCGCCGAGAGCTTCGCCGACCATTACACCCAGGCGCGGATGTTCTGGCGCTCGCTGGACAAGGCCGAGCAGGACCACACGGCGTCCGCGTACGTATTCGAGCTGTCGAAGTGCTCGCTCGAGCACGTGCGGCTGGCCATGATGGCCAATCTGCGCAACGTGGACGAGGACCTGGCCAAGCGCGTGGCCGCCGGTTTGGCGATGGAGCTGCCGCCGGCGTCGCCAACGAAGGTTCCGGTGCAGGAAATGGCGCCGTCGCCGGCGGTGCGGATCATCAACGGACCGATGGACAAGAAGTCGCTGAACGGCAAGCCGGTCGGCATCCTGTTCGCCGACGGCACGGACGCGGCCGAACTCGACCGGGTCAAGTCGTCGGTCAAGCAGGCGGGCGGCCATCCGGTGCTGATCGCGCCCAAGGTCGGCGCGGTGAAGCTGTCCGACGGCAGCACGGTCAAGGCCGACGCGCAGCTCTACGGCGCGCCGTCCGCCTCCGTCGAGGCGTGCGCGGTAGTGTTGTCGGACGCCGGATGCAAGGCGATGCTGAAGGAGGGCGCGGCCGTGCAGTGGGTGATGGACGCGTTCGGCCACGCCAAGGCGATCGGTTACAGCGCCGCCGCCAAGCCGTTGCTGGACAAGGCCGGCGTCGAGACGGACGCGGGGATCACCGACCTCGCCGGCTTCGTCGAAGCCGCCAAGACCCGCTACTGGGCCCGCGAGGAGAAGGTCCGCACGCTGGCCTGAACGAGTGTGCATCAGCCGGGCCGAACGGCCCGGCTGACCGTTCAATGATGCAGGAATAGTGGGATGCTCGCTCCTTCGAGCACCTCCTGCGTCGCGCCACCGAACAGCCGTTCGAACAAGCGCCGATGCGTGAACGCGCCCATTACCAGCAACTCGGCCCCGGCCGCGTCCACTTCCTCAAGCAGCGCCGACCCGATGTCTCGGTCGGCCAAAGCGAAGCGATGGAGATCCGCCGGCCTGCCGCGCCGCGCCAGCGCCGCCATCAGCTGTTCCGGTTGGCTGACCCGGTCATGCCCCTCCTCGGCTTCCAGCACCACCACGCGTTCGGCCGCCTCCAGCATCGGCAGCGCGGCCTCCGCGGCGGCCTCGGCCGCCGGGCTCCGCTCCCATGCCAGCGCGACCACGCGGTCCCGCAGCGCCACCGCCCGATTCGGCATCAGTAGAAGCGGGGCGGCGGCATCGAACAGCACCGCCTCGATCGCGTCGCGTGCCAGCGACCAGCCAGCATGGCCCGCCGCGCCGACGATCACCACCGTCGCGTCCTTCGCCGCCGCCGCGACGACGGCCCGAACGGTGCCGCGTTGCTCGACGAGGCCCTCGTATGGAAACTCTTTGTCCGCCGCGCCGCGCAGCTTGGCGGTCAGTGCGTCCTCGCCGCCCTCGAATCGCGCGCGGCGTTCGGGCGACATGATCTCCTCCGTCGGCATGAAATCCGGCTCCACGTCCGGCCGCGGCCGCAATACCCGGACGGAAATGCCGTCATAGATATGCCGTAGCTCGCGCGCGGCCTGCAGAACCGCCTCGGCCGTCTCGGCCCGGTTCAGGATCGCCAGGATCGTCATGCTGTCTCCTCCTCCATCACGTTCTGCGCGATCGGCACCGCATCGCCATTGAGCCCGGCCGCGGCGAAGGGGAACTGCCGCGCGCCAGCGTCAGCGTGCCGAAGAAGCTGATGGCGACGGAGCCGACGATGTTGATGCCGATGGTGCCCAGCGGCAGCGTCCGGCTCCAGGGCACCAGCCACAGTGCGACCCAATAGCGGGCGCCGCTACCGAACGCGCCGCCGGTGGCGACGGCGAAGGTTTCGATCATCGCCGTGCTCCGAAGACGTTGCCCGGGCGCGCCATGTCGAGGTGCGCGGTCTCGTTCAGGCTGGCCACCTGCAGCGCTTCGTCGGACAGCAGGACGTTGACGCAAGCCGGGTCCTGCCGGAGTCGGCGATAGTGGTCGAGGCCGAGCCCGAGCGCGTGCAGCAGCAGCGCCCGGTTGACGGTGTCGTGCCCGACGATGGCGACGGTGCCGCCCCCGTGCCGGCCGACGATGCGCTTGAAGGCGCTAATCGCGCGGCACGACAGGGCGTCGAGGCTCTCGCCTCCGGGTATGGGGGCAGTCGCCGGGTCGGCGAACCAGGCGCGGGCGCGCTCGCCGTCCTTGGCCAGAACGTCGTCGTGGCTCCGGCCCTGCCACTCGCCGTAATCGAGGTCGATCAGATCCTCGTCGGGCTGCGGTGCCAGGCCCTGTGCGTTGCCGATCGTGGTGGCCGTGGTGATGCAGCGTGTGAGCGGACTGCTGTAGACCGCGTCCAGGCGCGCGCGCCGGGCGATCAGCGCCGCCGTGTGCTCGACCTGGCGCATGCCCGCCGCGGTCAACGCGAGGTGCTGACGGCCGCGGAAGCGGGGCTGGTCGATGCCGTCCACATGGCCGTGCCGCACGAGGATGATCATGGTCTGCATGTGCCAGCTCCTGTCTAGTGCGGGATCGATACGATGAACGTGTAGACAAGCATGGCCGCGATCAGCAGCACGAACACGCGCACGGCCCAGAGCAGCGCAGTGACGGAGCGGCTGGCATGGTAGCGGCCGAACGGGCGCGCGGCGGCTGCCACGGTCTGGTCGGGCTCCAGCCCATCGATGAGGGCGTGATCCGGATGACCGCCGCCCCGCAGCGCTGGATCGTCGAGGCTCACTGGAACGTTCCCACGAAGGCGACGATCGCTGCCACCGATCCGGCCAGCGTCACCAGCACGGCGATGGCGATGGCGACGGCGTTGGTCGACCGCCGGTTCACCCGCGCACCCATCAGCTCGCGGTCGTTGGCCATGATCAGCAGGAACAGCAGCGCTGGCGGCATCAGCACGGTCGCCAGCAAGTTCGCGTTCAGAGCGAACGACAGCAGCGGCATGCCGGGGATCAGCACGATCGCCGCCGCCACGGCCGCCATGCCGACATTGGCCAGGTGGAACGCCGGCGCGTCGCGCAGCGAGCGGTTGAAGCTGTGCCCGGCCCCACCGATCACCTCACCGACCGCGTAGGCGGTGCTGGCCGAGATGGTCAGCATCGCCACCGCGCCGGCCTCGATCAGCCCGATCGCGAACAGCGTCGCCGCGGGCCGACCGACCACGGGCAGCATCGCCTCGGCGAAGCCGGTGCCGCCCTGGAGGTTGGTCGTGTCGACCCCGTGCGTGAACAGCGGCGCGGCTGCGACCACGGTCGCGCAACCGGCGAGTGCGGCGAGCACGGTGCCGATGCCGGTGTCGATCCGCCCCTGTGCGATGTCGCGCGGGGTCATGCCCTTGTCGGCCGACGCGCTCTGCTGGAAGAAAAGCATCCAGGGCGTCACGGTTGCGCCGATGTTGGACGCCAGCAGTAACAGGATGTCGCTGGCCTTGCCGGTCGGCAGCGGCGTCCAGGTGGCCATCGCGTGGGCCATCGCGTCCACGGACGGATGGGTCAGCCAGGCGGCGGCCACGAACAGCAGGTTGAACAGCGCGAGCGCCATCGCCACCCGTTCCCAGCGCGAGTAGCGGCCGCCGCTGGCACTGACGCCGACCAGCAGCACCGCCGAGAGCGCCGCGACCCAGGCGGGCAGGCCAAAGTACGCCATTCCGGCGCGAATCGCGATCACTTCCGTGATCAGCGTGATCAGGTTGGTCACGACCAGATCGCCGGCAGTGAGCCAGCCCCAGAACGGGCCGAAGCGCTGGCACACCAACTCGCCGTAGCCGCGATGAGTCACCGCGCCGAGCCGCATGGCCATTTCCTGGACGACGTAGGCCGCCCCGAATGTCACGGCAATGAAGGGGAGGAAGAAGCCGATGCCGTATTGTGCGCCGCTGGCAGCGTAGGACAGCATAGACGGCCCGTCATTCTCGCCCAGCATCGCCAGAACTCCGGGTCCCAGCAGCAACCAGACCAGCGTGACGCCCCGTCCGCCTTGGCGCGCCGCAAAGACCCGCTTCCGGTCTCGGCCACGCGCGGCATCTTCAGTGGTCAGATTATTCGACGGCGCGCTGGTCAAATTCAGACTCCTCAGGCGTCGCGAACCATCCGCGACGATGCTAGAGGAGTCATCAGCCCATCCAACGTGGGCAGTTCGGCATTACAGCCCGGCAGATTCCATTGCCGGAACAAGAAA
>Ga0160427_10000286_pt1 | contig 32618 bp, 27 predicted proteins | sample SolpanmetagenomL_FD_108194 | JGI IMG/M metagenome (GOLD analysis project Ga0160427, IMG submission 108194) | Solar panel surface microbial communities from Lawrence Berkeley National Laboratory, California, USA - L | ecosystem: Engineered > Built environment > Solar panel > Unclassified ...
AGATAGGGCAGAGGCTGCGCTTTTTGACCTAGGATTTACCACTTAGTGAATTGAAACATCTACGTAACTAAAGGAAAAAAAATCAACCGAGATTCCGTAAGTAGTGGTGAGCGAAAGCGGACAAGGCCTTTTCTTACTTTTTGCCCGTCTTTCAAAGAAAGAACATCATCTCTATTTTGTCGCGTTGCAAAAATGTATTTTTGCAACGCACTAAAGTCAAAATGATGTGAAAAACGTTGAACCCTCCTGGAAAGGGAGGCCAAAGAGGGTGACAGCCCCGTAAGCGCTTCACGTGGCAAAAGGCAAGAAAAGTTAAGAGTAGGGCGGAGCACAAACTTTGCCTGAATATAGGGGGACCACCCTCTAAGCCTAAAAAAGCTGTTCTGACCGATAGTGAACAAGTACCGTGAGGGAAAGGTGAAATAGAACCCCAACTGGGGATTGAAAGAGAAACTGAAACCTGGCAACTACAAACAGTCGAAGTCTGCTGTGTCTTCTTTTTTCTAAGGTGCCCTTCTATTTGAGAAAGGCACTCTAAATAAAAAAAAGACACCTGATAACGGCGTACCTTTTGCATAATGGGTCAGCGAGAAAGTCTATGTAGCTTGCTTAAGCCGTTAGGTGGAGGCCTAGTAAACGCGAGTCTGAAAAGGGCACATTGCAACACCTATTACTCTTTGTAAGTTTTCTCCTTGTTTTTCTTTACTCCTCTCTTTACGTGTGGAAACTAAAGATATAACAAAAAGAAAGAAAGAACAAATTTTTTTCTTGCGTTCCTGATGCTGATGCAAAAATGGCCTCCGGCAATTGCCGAAGGCACTGCATTTGATGCCAAAATCTATTTTGGCGTTGTTTTTGACCTTGTCAAAAACACAGCGTACATTTTGTTCTACAAAATGTTCAGCATCAGCATCAAAAAGAACTAGAGGAAAAACGCAAATAGGGTTGTTGGGTGACATGGACTTGACCCGAAACCGAGTGATCTATCCAAGGGCAGGTTGAAGAAAGGATAACACCTTTTGGAGGACCGAACCCACGTCTGTGGCAATAGGCGGGGATGACCTTTGGATAGCGGTGAAATGCCAAACGAACTCGGAGATAGCTGGTTTTCTACGAAATCTATTTAGGTAGAGCGCGAAAAAAAAGGGGGGAGGTAGAGCACTCTTTGGGAAAGGGGGGCCCAAAGCCTTACTGATTCCAAGGAAACTCCGAATGCCCCCTCCTTTTTTACAAAAAATTAAAATTTTGTAAAAAAGGTAGAGCAGACAGACTTTGGGCGCTAAGGTCCAAAGTCGAGAGGGAAAGAGCCCAGACCGTACGTTAAGGTCCCAAAGAGGTTGCTTAGTGGGAAAGGATGTGGTGGACTGATGACAACCGGAAGGTGGGCTTGGAGGCAGCCATCCTTTTAAGAAAGCGTAATAGCTCACCGGTCTATGGTTTGACTGCACCGAAGATGTAACGGGGCTAAAGCAACCCACCGAAGCGACGGCTTATAAAAATGATGAATTTTTATAGGGGTAGTAGAACGTTCTGTAACTTGCCGAAGGCGACTCGTGAGAGGTTGCTGGAGAGATCAGAAGTGAGAATGCTGACATGAGTAACGAAATTTCCTGTGAAATCCAGGATCGCCGAAAGCTCTAGGGTTTCCGTACAATGTGAATCATTGCGGGTTTAATCGGCCCCTAAGGGGAAAGCAAATCGCTTTTTCTCGATGGGTTAGTTGTTTTATTCAAAACAATCTTATTGAGTGACGAGGCCTAAATCAGGCCGTACAAAGTGCTAAATCTTGTGCTTTCTTTTCTATTTGTTTTTTGACAAAGTCAAAAAATACTAAAAACAGGAACAAAAAACAAGATGGTTTTCTCGCTTTTTGAAAAAAAATAGGATTTTTTTCAAGTAGAGAAAAGGCCTCCAGGAAACAACTTGATATCTCCGTCTTCTCTGAGAAATTTGATTTTCGCTATGCTTTTCACAAGATGTTAGAGAGAAGACGGAGAGAAGACCGTACCTAAACCAACACAGGTGAGCTAGTTGAGTAAACTAAGGCGATGGAGAAAACCATGTTGAAGGAACTCGGCAAATTGCCTCCGTAACTTTGGAAGAAGGAGGACCTTTCTTTAAGAAAGGTGGCACAAAACAGGGGGTGGCGACTGTTTATTAAAAACACAGGACTCTGCAAAGTGGTAACACTAAGTATAGAGTCTGACACCTGCCCGGTGCTGGAAACTGAAAGGGAGGGGTGAACTCTGTTTGAAGGAGCTCCAAACTTAAGGCCCAGTAAACGGCAGCCGTAACTCTGACGGTTCTAAGGTGAATTAAAGCTGCCTTACTTTCTAAGAGATTAGAAACATTCAACCCTACCATATGCGAGAACACCCTAAAGGCTTGGGTACCTAGATTTATTTAATGGAAAGCAGGTAACAATCCCAAGTATAGAGAGTATAACTCTTGATGCGGTGCCTGATGCTGAACATTTTGTAGAACAAAATGTGATGCTTTGCAAAAATAGATTTTTGCACAGCAAAGCAAAAATCTATTTGATGCAAAAATGGCCTGATGCAAAAATGTATTTTTGCACAGGCAATTGCTTTGTTTTTGACTTTGTCAAAAACATAGCACTGCATTTTTGCGTTGTTTTTGACCTTGTCAAAAACACAGCACCAAAGACATTTTTGCATCAGGCATTCTACCACAAGTGCTTATTGAATGGGCAATTCGCAGGAAAGACTAAACTCTAACCCCCTATTTCAGGGTGTGGTTGTTTAGAATCCTCAGAGACTTCACGTAGGGAGGCTCAAAAAATCAAAATTTTATGCTGATTACAAAAGATTGGATTACAGGTTTTGTAGATGGCGATGGCTGCTTCAATATTGAGAGAAGGGTGACAGAGAAGGGAATTTCTATAGTGAGACATCGGTTTATAGTTAGTCAAGACAAAAGATCGAAAGACGTGCTTTACGCATTAAAAGGGGCGTTCGGATGTGGCAGTGTACACAAGGGCGGCTCCAACATGTTTACCTTCCAAATTGGCGACAGGAAGAGCATTGAAAACAAAGTTATTCCCTTTTTTAAAGAGCACCCTCTTCAAACAGAGAAAAGGAAAAGTTTTTATTTATTTGCAGAAAGTGTTCTCGATTGTGAAAATTTTGGGAGAGAAGAGGAAGAAAAATTCTCCTTTTCGATAAATGATGGCTGGTTAACAGGTTTCATAGACGCTGAAGGCTGTTTTTCAGTTTCAATCGTCAAAAACTATCCGCGACCGCAACTACTTATAGGTGCTGCACAACAGGAGAAACCTCTCCTAGTAGCGCTGCAACTTTATTTGCAATGCGGAACGATACGGCTTCGTAAAGACGGTTTTCTTATTTTTCAGGTTTCCAGCACCAGGGATCTTAAAGACCGTGTGTTTCCCAAACTGTTTACACGAGCCGCCAACCCGTTGCTCCGTACAATTAAGCGCATCTCTTCTCAAAAATTTAGAAAAATTGTTCTTCTCTTCTTGGAAAAGCAGCATCTCACACAAGCTGGTATGGAAAAGATTGCAAAATTAAAGGCAAATTTAAACACCTAAGATTTTGCTCTTTTCTTCAGCAACGAGTCTAAGATAAAGTCCGGCCTTTACGGAAACGTAAAGTATTCTCACATTTGTTTTCCCTTCAAGAGAAAAAGGTTGAATTCAAATGCCCACTTTTGCCTGTTTTTGCAAGGAAAACTCCAGCCTTGTAAAAAAACAACAAGAGGAGTGGCAAAAAAGGTGAGAATAGAAACAAAAGCAAGCGAAATTCCTTGCCACCTAATTAGTGCCCCGCATGAATGGTGTCACGACTGCCCCACTGTCTCCAACATGGACTCCGTGAAATTGAATTCTCCGTGCAGATGCGGAGTACCCGAAAAAAGACGGTAAGACCCTATGCACCTTATACTGTAGCTTGCCATTGAAAAGAGGTGTTGAATGTAGAGAATAGGTGGGAGTATTTTGTTTTTTTTGTTTTTTACAAAATAAAAAACACAACAAAAAACAGAATGCGTCAGTGAAATACCACCCTTTCAACCTTACTTTTCTAACCCCTCGCTGGGAACATTGGCAGGTGGGCAGTTTATCTGGGGCGGATGCTTCCCAAAGAGTAACGGAAGCGTGCGAAGGTAACCTCAAGCTGGTCGGAAATCAGCTAGAGAGCGCAATGGTAAAAGGTTGCCTGACTGCAAGACCTACAAGTCGAGCAGGAACGAAAGTTGGCCATAGTGACCCGGGAGCGCCGCGTGGAAGGGCTCTCGCTTAACGGATCAAAGGTACGCTAGGGATAACAGGCTGATGACCCCCTAGAGTTCTTATCGACGGGGTCGTTTGGCACCTCAAATCGGGGTCCAGACTTGGTAACAATTCTGTGGAAATTTAGCTATATGCTGGAACATCCGGGAATCTCCAGCCGACGAGGCAGTCTTTACTTGGAGTTAAAGACTGCCCGTGAAACTGGCGGAGTGCGGACAATCAGCAGGGAAGTTTGTCCCCTTTTCTACTCCACTCTGGTGTTCACCAGAGCCAAAAGAAAAGGGTATAACCCCTCAACGACTCTACGCTAGACATTCCCTTACAAAGGAAATTTGTTGAGGGATGATGATATAGTCTGATCTGCACAGCGATGTGCAGGCAAATCCTTGCAAATAATCTATTTGCATCAACCCTCCACTTTTCTTTGTGGCCTTGTTCTTTTTGGTTTTTGATTTTATTGTTTTTATTGTCTTTGGTGTTTTTTGACTCTAGTGTTTTTTATTTTATAAAAAACAAAAAAAAACAAATATAAAAAACACGTGCAAAAATGTATTTGATGCTGTGTTTTTATTGTTTTTTATTTTATAAAAAACAATAAAAACAAAGCAATTGCCTGTGCAAAAATCTATTTTTGCATCAGGCCATTTTGGTATCAAATGCAGTGCCTGATGCAAAAATGCATTTTTGCATCAGGCCATTTTTGCAACGCAACAAATCAAAAATAAGGGCCAAACAAACAAAAGATGAGGGGCATTTGCGTTAAACTTGTGAAAAATATGACATCTTTCGAATGCATAAAAGGGGGGGTAAAATTAACTCTTATGCAACGTGAGGTTTTAGTTGGGATTCTTTTGGGAGATGCCTCTCTTCGAACAGATACAGAGGGGCGCAAGTATCGCTTACAGGTGTCACAATCGCAACAACACAAGCAATACCTCTTTCACCTCTACGAGATTTACAAAAATCTCACCACCTCTCCACCAACTTGTCTCTCTTTTAGTGACTCGCGAAATCCTGGCAAAACAGACGTTCGTTGGACTTTCTCGACCACGCAGCAATCTTGCTTTCGTTTTTATGGGCAGCAATTTTATAGCAAGCAGGGCAAAAGAAAGTGCCCTCGGCTAATTGAAAGGCTCTTGTCACCCCGCTCCATTGCCTATTGGTATATGGACGATGGCGCACAGAAATGGAAGGGAAGATCAAAAGGCGTACGCTTTTGTACGGACAATTTTAGCCACACAGAATGCAAGTGGCTGGTTAGCGCGCTAGAGAAAAGATATGGATTGCAAACAACCTTACAAAAAAAGGGACGGCGTTATAGAATTTACATTAGCAGTCACTCTTACATCAAGTTGAGAGAGATTGTGTTTTCTTTTCTTCTCCCAAGTATGGTTTATAAGTTTCCCTAAAAAGTCACACGAAAAACAGAGGCTGTGCTATCGTCTGATGCTGAACATTTTTTGGACATTTTGCTCCCTTTCTTACAGAGTAAAAAACAAGACAAAATGTTCAGCATCAGACCGTCAAATGAAAACTCTGTCACACAAGTTTAATTAACATTTTGCGATGTCGACTCATCCCATCCTGGGGGTGAAGAAGCTCCCAAGGGTTCGGCTGTTCGCCGATGAAAGGGGTACGTGAGTTGGGTTTAGTGCGTTGAGAAACAGTACGGATCCTATCTTTTTTGGGTGTGATACGTTTTTGGTCTTTTTTTTTTAGTGTTTTTGGTGTTTTTTGACCCGGTCAAAAAACAGATATAAAAAACAAGAAAAAGCAAAAAAAAATGTAGAAAACTGAGAGAATTATTCCTTTGTACGAGAGGACCGGGAATAGTGAACCTCTGGTGTTCCAGTTGTCGCGCCAGTGGCAGCGCTGGGTAGCTACGTTCAAATCGGAGAACCGCTGAAAGCATATCAAGCGGGAAACCGTGTCTCAAAACAAGTTTTAGACCGGTGCAAGACAAGCACCTGATAGGCGAGAGGTGCAAAAAGGGTAACCTTTCAGCTTACTCGTACTAAGTCATTAACTTTTCTCTATCTCTTTGCTGTGTTTTTTATTTTGGTGTTTTTTATAAAATAAAAAACAAGAAAAAACAAAAAAAAACAAACACAATCGTCTAAAAGACGCATAGCCTGCAGCAATTGTGGGTGTGCAAAAGTGTGTTTGGTGCTGTGTTTTTGACAAGGTCAAAAACAACGCAAAAATAAATTTTTGCAAAGCATCACATTTTGTAGAACAAAATGTTCAGCAAAGCAAAGCCACCATGACTCGTAATACAGGCGGAGCCTGTTTAAAATCATTATTAGAGTGAACAGTAAAAGACAAGAAAAGTCCCTTTCGTCTAGTGGTAAGGACATTGCCTTTTCACGGCAAAAACACGGGTTCAATTCCCGTAGGGGATAGGAGACGCTCCATTTTGCGTACATTTTGCTGTGTTTTTTGTGAGACAAAAAACACAGGCGAGGGATCTTTCTTTTTTTTTACAAAAAAACCTTGTGTTTCTAGCGTTTTTTACAAGATAAAAAGCAGCTGCTACTCTTTAAACAGGATTCCTTAGAGTTTTTTCTTTATTTTTTGCAAAAAAACAAGAACCAAGAGGTCTTTTTTTGTAAAAAAATGTCAAATTGCAAGATAATTAAACAGGCTGTGCAAAAATGGCCCCATGCAAAAATTTATTTTTGCAACGCAAGGCCTCTTTTATAAATCAGATAGACTTTGTCTATATTTTAAATAAGATATTATTCTTTGTATGTATTCAAATTTTTTAACGATTCTTTCCATATTATCCAAGGTGCTTGCCATTACAGTCCCCCTCTTACTTGCGATAGCATTTTTAACCTTAGCAGAGCGCAAAGTCTTGGCTTCCATGCAAAGAAGAAAAGGGCCTAACGTTGTAGGCATTCTAGGCCTTTTTCAGCCCATTGCTGATGGCTTAAAATTATTGGTAAAAGAGCCTGTTCTACCAAATAGCGCAAATTTAGTTATATTTCTATTTGCACCCATCCTTACCTTTCTATTAAGCAATGTTTCTTGGGCTGTAGTTCCTTTCGGAGAAGGTCTTGTGTTAGCTGATCTCAATGTAGGGTTACTTTATCTATTTGCAGTTTCCTCTCTTGGCGTCTATGGTATTATTACGGCGGGCTGGGCTAGCAATTCCAAATACCCCTTTTTGGGAAGCCTTCGATCTGCCGCACAAATGGTTTCTTACGAGGTTTCTATTGGGCTTATACTGATAACAGTTCTCCTTTGCGCAGGATCACTCAATATTACGGAGATTGTTTTAGCCCAAGAGAAGATTTGGTTCTGTATTCCTCTTTTCCCTTTACTCTTCCTTTTTTTTATTTCTTGCTTGGCTGAAACCAACAGAGCCCCTTTTGATTTGCCCGAGGCTGAGGCAGAGCTTGTAGCTGGATACAATGTTGAATATTCTTCCATGGGGTTTGCTCTTTTCTTCCTGGGAGAATACGGCAACATGATTGTAATGAGTAGCCTTTGTTCCCTTTTCTTTTTAGGCGGATGGTTGCCTCCAGCCAACTGGTTAGTTTTTCTTTGGCTTCCCCCTATATTTTGGTTTGGGCTTAAAACAATCTTTTTTCTCTTTCTCTTTGTGTGGGTACGAGCAGCATTTCCTAGATATCGGTACGACCAATTGATGCGATTGGGTTGGAAGGTGTTCCTGCCTCTCTCGCTGGCTTGGGTGGTATTTGTGTCCGGCACCCTGCTAGCCTTTGATTGGTTGCCTTAAAAAAGGTTTTGGCATACTAAAGTCAAGGTGTTTTGCAAAAATGCTCCGTTTTTTGTATGCATTTTCATTGTTCTTGACAAAGTCTAAGTTTGTAAAAAGTCAAACAAAAACGCATGTAAAAAGACATGCTAATCTTTCCGATTTTCTCTCACATCTTAATTGTTTTTATTGTTATTTTGGTGTTTTTTATTTTATAAAAAACACCCAAATAAAAAACACCAAAGTGAAAAACACAGCAAAATGCGTAAGTATTGCCTTGCGTTGCTGAACATTTTGTAGAACAAAATGTTCAGCAACGCACCAAATGTGTTTTCGCATCAGGACATTTTTGCAACGCAATAAGAAAAAAAAAACAAAAAAAACACAGACTTCTTTGTAAAGTAAGAAAAACACAAAAAAGAAAAGCACACAAACATTTATATCGTTAGGCTTCGTGTGTGTGTTTTTTGGATTGCAAAAAACAGTAGATTTTGTAAATAAAATGTAAACGTAAAGATCTCCTTCTTTTTGACTTGTTCTATAAGAAAAAAGACAAAAAAACCATGCAAAAAGCAGTCTTTTCTCCTTTTTTTTGAGCATTTGCAGTTTTTTCGAGGGCAAAGTGCAAGCATTAAAAAAAGGAGAAAAGATAAAAAATAGGGTAATAAAAAGAAGGGAATGTAGTTTAGAAGGTTAGAATATTGGCCTGTCACGCCAAAGGTCGCGGGTTCAAGTCCCGTCGTTCCCGTTGTGGTGTAAAGTGACATGGTTTTATAAAAAAAGGGAAAACACCTTTTTTAATAGGCCAAAAATAACTTGCTTGTTTACAAATCAAAAAATTCAAAAAAGGTTGTTGTAAGGGGGTGTTTTTGATGTTTCTCCATTTTCATCCTTTTGTAACTTGGTGAATCTATCCCTTTTATTTGTTTAGAATGTGTTTTACAAAAACAAAATAGAGAAGATTTTAAACAAAAAAACTCAACCCTTTTCCTATGGACTTGTTTTCATTTTCATCTAATTTGTTTTTCTGATGCTGAACATTTTGTAGAACAAAATGCTTAGCACAGCCAAACACAAGGCCAGAGATTTTGCGTGTTTTTTCTTAAACAGCGAATAAAAAAGAGGATTAGAGTAAAACTCAATAGTATTAACAAAGTGGTAGGGTTTGCTCCGCATCACATTTTGTTCTATAAAATGTACGCGTTGCTGAACATTTTGTTCTACAAAATGTGATGCTTTGCAAAAATTTATTTTTGCAAACCACCAAATGAAAGAAAATAGAGGGCCATCAAATGCGAGTAAAAGTACTGAAAGCGCGGGCATGGTGAAATTGGTAGACACACCAGGTTTAGGCCCTGGGGCTTTATGTCATGCAGGTTCAAGTCCTGCTGCCCGTAAGGGCAATCTTTGATTTATTTTTCAATTTTTTAAAAAGAGGGGGAAAAAAATAAAAAGGCAGACCAAAAAAGAAAAAAGAAATTAGAGGCCACAAAAATCAAAAACTGTTTGGGCGATTAGCTCAATAGGTAGAGCATCTCGCTTACAACGAGCAGGTTAGTGGTTCAAATCCGCTATTGCCCAGTCCATACCACTTTGTTAAAACGGTGTCAAAATAGGATCTTTGGCAAAACTTGATATTTTTTGACCCCCTTTTTTTCTCTAAGAAAACCTTTATTTCCAGTGCCTTTTTGAATAAAAAGAAGAAAAAAGAAAATCAATACAGTCCCTGTGTTTTTTTCTCTACTTTTGTGTGTTTACTGGCGGATATAACTTAGGCGGTTAAAGTGTCAGACTGTGACTCTGAAAACACGGGTTCAACTCCCGTTATTCGCCTTTATCTTTTGCCAATCTTCCTGGTCTCGATTTCTTTAAGAGACCAGCAAAAAAAGGGTGGAGAACGGAAAATGAATAAAACAACCAAATCTCGTTTGCCTGCTGTGCATTACATTTTGTAGAACAAAATGTAATGCATCGGGCCATTAACATTTCAATTTTATATGATTACGCTTAATCAACTTGTTAGAAAGAAGGGGGGGAGGCGCAAAAAGGTTTCTTTAAAAAAAAAGCCTGCTCTTGCTTCGTGTCCCCAAAAGAAAGGGATTTGTATACGTGTCTATACAAAAAAGCCTAAAAAGCCTAACTCAGCTCTACGAAAGGTCGCCAAAATAGGATTGACTACTCGGTCTAAAATTATAGCTTCTATTCCGGGAGAAGGACACAATCTTCAAGAATATGCAATGGTTCTTGTGCGTGGAGGGCGCGTAAAAGATTTGCCCGGTGTAAAATATCGCACCATTCGCGGAGTGCTAGATTTACAGGGAGTAGTGACTCGCAAACAAGCTCGGTCTAAATATGGCACAAAAAAGAAAAGTTTATTGTAAACCTTTCTTTTTAAGATCAGACGTACGCAAGATTTTGGAGTATTTGGTGCGCTGCAAAAATAGATTTGGTGTACTAAATCCATTTTTGCAGCGCACCAAATGCAATACCTCCCCTTTTTGTAAAACAAAATGCTGTGCGTTGCCAAAATCTATTTTGGCATCAAATAGCATTTTTGCATCAGGTATTGTATTTTTGCATCACGCCATAAAACATAGGAATTGATGCACATAAAATAGAGAATCACGTAGGCGTGCTCCTAGAGGATTTAAACTCTTTAACTTGTTGTTTCTACTAAATAGAAAACAGACAAACCTAATTAAAACAAATTATCCAATGTCTGCTGTGCCCAACATTTTGTTCTACAAAATGTGATGGTTTGCGTGGTTTTTGTTTTTTTGGTGCAAAAATAGATTTAATGCCAAAATGGCCCCATGCAAAAACGCATTTGATGCGTTGCAAAAATGCATTTTTGCATCAAATCTATTTTGGCAACGCGTACATTTTGTAGAACAAAATGTTCAGCAAGGAAAATAAAAACACAGCACCAAGTGGAGAAAAATATAGGGCCATTTTTGCATCAGGCCAATAAAAAAAAGAGAAAATATGAAAAGATTATCTATTGTAAAACAACCCCTTTTATCGGTATTAAATCAACACCTAATAGCTTACCCCACTCCAAGTAACTTGAACTACTTTTGGGGTTTTGGGAGCCTTGCCGGTTTAAGCTTACTAGTGCAAATAGCAACTGGTATTTTTTTAGCAATGCATTACACACCTCACGTGGACTTAGCTTTCTCTAGCGTGGAGCATATTATGCGAGACGTTGAAGGCGGTTGGCTCCTTCGTTATATGCACGCAAACGGAGCTAGTATGTTCTTTATTGCAGTTTACTTGCATATGTTTCGTAATCTTTATTATGGCAGCTATGCTAGCCCTCGTGAATTGGTTTGGTGTCTTGGTGTGATTATCTTGCTCTTGATGATTATTACCGCCTTTATCGGTTATGTACTGCCATGGGGTCAAATGAGTTTTTGGGGTGCAACAGTTATCACTAGCTTGGCTAGTGCAATCCCCGTGGTAGGGGACTCCATAGTAACTTGGCTTTGGGGTGGATTCTCTGTAGATAATGCCACATTAAATCGTTTTTACAGTCTTCACTACCTAGTTCCCTTTATCATAGCCGCGACTTCTTTAGTTCACATTGCAGCCTTGCACCAGTATGGATCAAATAACCCTTTAGGAACTCACTCCGGAATTGATAAAATAGCTTTTTATCCTTATTTTTATGTGAAAGACCTAGTAGGTTGGTTGGGGTTTGCACTCTTTTTCTTTTTTCTTGTTTACTTTTATCCTAACCTCTTGGGGCACCCTGACAATTATATCCCGGCAAACCCTATGTCTACTCCAGCACATATTGTGCCTGAATGGTACTTTCTATGGGTTTACGCGATCTTGCGTAGCATTCCTAACAAATTAGGTGGAGTAGCAGCGATTGCCCTAGTTTTTATTGCACTATTAGCACTTCCTTTTATCAACACCGCGCAAACACGTAGCTCCACTTTTCGCCCAATACATAAAAAACTCTTTTGGCTGCTTGTAGCTGATTGTGTGATACTGGTTTGGATTGGTCAACAACCTGTAGAAGATCCCTATATTTTGATAGGGCAGCTAGCCACTGTTTATTTTTTTCTTTATTTCCTAGTGTTTATTCCATTTCTGGGAGTATTTGAGAAAAAATTAATACAATATAAAACCAACCAAAACATTTTAACGGATCATGCAGTTACTGCATAACTGCAAAGCGTACATTTTGTAGAACAAAATGTTCAGCAAGGCAATTGTTCCGTATTTTGTAAGATAAAATGCCTTGTTTTTTTTTGTTTTTTATATTTGTTTTTTGACAGAGTCAAAAAACAAATATAAAAAACAAAAAAGATGAAACTGCATTTTTGCAAAAACAAAATTCCTTAGTTTTTTGCCTTATTAAAGAAAAAACTTTTTATTGTTTTGCAAATCTTTTATTTTACCCCTCGTCGAGATTTTCTCTTCTCTTTGTTTTTATTGTTTTTTGTGTGACAAAAAACAATAAAAACAAGTGGAGAAAAACAAGGTGATTCTTGTGTTTTATTCCCTTTTTTCAAAAAAAAAACAAAAAGACAGGAGGGCGGAAACAAGACCCTGTTCTTCTTTTTTATCGAGCCCTTTTTTATTTCGGAGAAACTCCAAAAAAATCAAAAACACCCCAAGAAAAGCAATCTGCAAAAGAAAAAAGTCTTGATAGTAAAGCACAGAGATTCCGCCTGTTTTTTTTTAGGCTAAAAAGAAAAAAACAAACACCGAGAAACTTCTGAGCAGCCCAGTTAATCTTAGAATGCTGTGCATTTGATGGCCCGATGCAAAAAACATAGGACTCCATCAACCAAGTGGTAGGCAGTGTTGCAAAAATTGCCTCTGGCAATTTTTGCAACAAATAGATCTTTGCAAGGCATCACATTTTGTAGAACAAAATCTTCACCGCAGCATACTCTAACACTTTGTCTTCCGTTAATGCAAAGTCTTGGCGAAAGTAGCTCAGTGGTAGAGCGTTGCCTTGCCAAGGCAAAAGCCGAGGGTTCGACCCCCTTCTTTCGCTTCTTTAAGGTTATGAGGTTGTGGTATGCTGTGGTGAAGATTTTGTTCTACAAAATTTCATGCAAAAATTGGTGCTATGTTTTTGACTTGTTTTTCTTGTTTTTTTTTCTACAAAAAAAAATTAAAGATAAGAAACACACTTACAAAGAAAATAGCGCTCGCTTGGTGAAATAGGTAAACACTGCAGACTTAAAATCTGTTCCTTTTTGGTTATCGGTTCAAGTCCGATAGTGAGCAATCATTTTTAAGCGGGCCCTTTCTAATTTTCTTGTATGTTTTTTTTTCAACGTGGGTTTTCTCTACGCTTTGTTCGTATTACAAAAAACACTCCAAACCAACCATAAAAAAACCCACACTGAAAAAAAGGAAAAGCGGGGTGGTAGTTTAGGCTAAAAAAAAATAAAAAAGAAATCAATAAAAGGTGGAGCAGATGTAAATTAAAGAATAAATACAATCACAAGAAAAATAGACTCCTCGGAAAGACATTCTTAGCTCAGTAGGCTAGAGCAACAACCTTCTAAGTTGTGGGTCGCGGGTTCGAGCCCTGCAGAATGTACTAAAGATCTTCATGCCTTGTTTTTGTTATAAAAACACATACAAAATCTTGTGCTGTGCTCAACATTTTGTAGAACAAAATGTTGAGCATCAGACGATTTTTGCACCAAATGGAGGAAAAAACCAGTCCCCCATATTTTGCAACACTCCCTACCACTTGGTTATGGTACCATGCACAAGATTTCTGTAAAGCAAATAGACAGGGCATGTAACTCAGTAGGTTAGAGTATACGCCTGATAAGCGTAAAGTCGGGGGTTCAAGTCCCTTCTTGCCCAACTCACAACCCGGCCATTTTGCTGCGAGATGGTCAAAAAATTGAGCGCCTCTTGCAACTTGCTTTTTCTCTATAAGCCAAAGCTGTGCAAAAATGTATTCTTGCAAGTGTTTTTTATAATACAAAAAACAAAGAGCGAGGAGATAGGTGGTGTTTTTACTCCTGGTTCCTTTTACAGAGTGACAGAAAGGTCAAATTTAAAATGAAAACAATCAGATAGAAAAAAAGAAAGAGGTCATGCAAATCTGGCTTTTTTCTTTACTAGTCTTCACTCTATTTGGTGTTTTTCTTTTTGGATTCCTCTTTCTTTTTTGTTGTTTTTTTCTTGTAAGTGGAGGATAAAAAATAAAGGGGCAGAAAACCTTATAGTCCATACTAAAGAGACGGCATTATAGCACTTTAATTTTTTTTATAGGAAATTCTCTTTTTTTGCAAAAAATCAAAAAAGTTGAGTAAATCTTGCAGTCTCCGTTTGTTTTTGACTTTTTTTGTAAAACAGAAAGAAAAGATCTTTGCGTGTTCTTAGAAAAAAGATCAAAAACACTCCAAAGACATACAACAAGAAAAAAAAGAGCGATGGTGTCTGTTTTTTATTTTGGTGTGTTTTATTTTGGTGTTTTTGGTGTTTTTTTGACTCTGTCAAAAAACAAATATAAAAAACAAAAAAAAACACAGGCACTGTGCTGTGGATTTACAAGGTATTGTATTTACAAAATAAATACAATACCTTGTAAATAGAAATGCAGCGTTGTAAGCCTTGCATCTACCTTGTGTTGCAAAAATAGAGTGCCTGCTGTGCTGAACATTTTGTAGAACAAAATGTTCAGCATCAGGCCATTTTTGCACAGCAGGCACTCTATTTTTGCAAGGAAAACTTAGACTTTGTAAAAAAACAACACAAAAAACAATAAAGATAGCGCCCCTTGATTGCCTTATCTTCCAAGGAGAAGAGCGTAAAAAAAGTGACATTTTTAAAAAGAAAAGCAATTATATTTTTATGACGCCATACATCAAATTTTTAACTAATCACTCCACATTTTTTCATAAGGGAAACCCGCTTGTTTTTCTGTTAACAGCAGCTTTCTTTATTTTCTCTTTGTTGACCCCTACTCTGGCAAGATCAGATGCTCCTGAGCCGTGGCAATACGGATTTCAAGACCCGGCAACTCCTGTAATGCAAGGGATTATAGATTTACACCACGATATTTGTTTTTTCATGTTGGTTATATTGGTGTTTGTGGTTTGGGTTCTTTCGCGTACTTTGTATCATTTTGACCAAAAACGAAACCCTATAGCAGAGAAAATTATCCATGGCACTTTTATTGAAATAGCCTGGACAGTAACCCCCAGCTTGATCTTAGTTTTGATAGCCATACCGTCCTTCGCTCTTCTTTACAGCATGGACGAAATAGTAGATCCTGCTGTGACTGTAAAAGCGATTGGGCACCAATGGTATTGGTCCTATGAGTATTCTGATTATAACCAGTCAGATGAGCAATCTCTAGCTTTTGACAGTTATATGATTCCTGAAGATGAGTTAGAGGCAGGGCAGCTTAGACTTTTAGATGTAGACAATCGGGTAGTTGTGCCAGTAAATACACATATTAGAATGATTATAACATCTGCCGATGTTTTACACAGCTGGGCGGTGCCTTCATTAGGCATTAAATGTGATGCCGTGCCCGGAAGACTAAATCAAGTCAATTTATTTATTAAAAGAGAAGGTGTCTTTTACGGTCAATGCAGCGAGCTTTGTGGCGCAAACCACGGATTCATGCCTATTGTAGTTGAAGCAGTCTCTTTAGAAAACTATATCTCTTGGGTTTCAAACAAATTGCAAGAAGAATAAGTCACCCTCCTATAAGGCTCTCTGCTCGTTTTTTTTGTTCTTTCTCAGTGTTTTTATTGTTTTTTATATTTGTTTTTTCACCTTAGTGTTTTTTTTGTTTTTTATAAAATAAAAAACAAAAAAAACACTAAGGTGGAAAACAAAGCAATTGCCTTGCTGAACATTTTGTTTTACAAAATGTGATGCTTTGCAAAAATTTATTTTTGCACAGCAAAGCGTTGCGTTGCCAAAATAGATTTTGGCGTTGTTTTTGACCTTTGTGTTTTTTATAAAATAAAAAACAATAAAAACACAGCATCAAATAAACTTTTGCATCAGGCCATCTTTGCACCAAACGCGTTTTTGCACCAAGCATATTTTTGCACAGCCAAAATACAAGACACTTGTGGTAAAGGCACCAAGCAAAAAAACAAAAAACACAAGACTTGCTTTTCTCTACTTTTCCTAATATTAATCAAAAACCGAGAATTTATTTAAAACTTATGAGAAACCATCCTTTTCACTTAGTAGACCCTAGCCCTTGGCCATTGTTTGCGTCTTTTGCCGCTTTTACATCTACAGTTGGTGGCGTCATGTGGATGCATGCTTATATTGGTGGGGGACTTGTACTCTTTTTCGGCTTAAGTATGATCATATACTCGATGTTCGTGTGGTGGCGAGACGTTGTGAGAGAGGCCACTTACCAGGGGCATCACACCTCTTTTGTAGAGGCAGGTCTTCGTTACGGCGTGATATTATTTATTATTTCTGAGGTGATGCTGTTTTTTGCATTCTTTTGGGCTTTTTTTCACTCAAGTCTGGCACCCACTGTGGAGATTGGTGCGGTGTGGCCCCCAAAAGGAATACAAGTGCTAGATCCATGGCAAATTCCCTTTTTAAACACCGTCATTCTTCTTTCGTCTGGCGCCGCTGTGACTTGGGCGCACCATGCGATTCTTGCAGGATATAGACAACAAGGAATCGCTGCCCTTATAGTTACTGTCGCTTTAGCCGTTTTGTTTACTGGCTTTCAGGCATACGAGTATTTAGAAGCGCCTTTTACAATATCTGATGGTATATACGGCTCCACCTTCTTTTTGGCTACCGGCTTTCACGGTTTTCATGTATTTATAGGCACCTTGTTTCTCGGTGTCTGCTTGTTTCGCCTAATCAATTACCATTTTACCCGCCACCACCACTTTGGTTTTTCAGCAGCTGCGTGGTATTGGCATATGGTAGATGTGGTTTGGCTTTTTCTTTTTGTATGTATCTATTATTGGGGAGGGAGCTAACCGCTATTTGATTAGATAGAGTTTTCTTTGCAAAAATGCAGTGCTTTGTTTTTGCACCAAGAAAATCTATTTAGAAAATAAGGTATCAAAAAGCCACTCTACTGCTTTGCACATATTTGCAAGATCAGCTGACAAGAAAAACCTCCTTTTCAAAAAAGGAGCAAAAAGTGGGAGAGTGGCTGAGTGGCTAAAAGCGGCAGATTGTAACTCTGTTGAAATCTTTTCTTCGTAGGTTCGAATCCTGCCTTTCCCAACTTCTAGTGGGCTTGTCCACTTTGTTAAAGTGGACACAATTGCCTCCTTTACAAAATATTAGACGATGCGTCCTTTGAACAATGGCTAAACATTCTGCTTTGCTGAACATTTTGTTTTACAAAATGTGATGCGTTGCAAAAATACAGTGCTATCTTTTTGACAAAGTCAAAAACAAAGCAATTGTTCTGCAAAAATAAATTTTTGCATCAGGCCATTTTTGCACCAAATTTATTTGATGCCAAAATCTATTTTGGCGTTGTTTTTGACCTTTGTGTTTTTTATTTTATAAAAAACAATAAAAACACAGCATCAAATCCATTTTTGCAACGCAAAGCAATTACTTTGTTTTTTGCACCAAATCTGTTTTTGCAATAGAGCGCACGCGTTTTTGATTTCTTAAAAAAAATGGAAAATCAAAGATTTACAAAGCAAGTCACTTGTAGACCTTGAGCCCAAAAACTTTCTTTATCCCTAGCCAAGACCTGCAACCTAATCCTCTTGGTGTCTTTTTTTCCTTTTAGTTTGTTTTTTATTATTTTCCATCCTTTTTTCGTCTTTAGAGCCCTTTTTTCTTGTAAAAAACAAACTAAAAGGAAAAAAGAACTTGAGATGGTACATTTACAAGGTAAATGCAAAGCGGCGAACCTTTTCACATTAAAAAAAAAGATAAAAATGCCTCAATTAGATCAGGTTACCTTTTTTTCCCAATATTTTTGGTTATGTTTTTTTTTCTTTACCTTTTATTTGTTTTTGTACAAACATTTTTTGCCTAAAATGAGTCGAATTCTCAAATATCGCAAAAGAAAAGTAGAACTTTCCCAGCAAGGAATGAGCACAATGGAGCAGGAAAATGAAAAGGCGGGTTCTAGCTATCAAACCTTACTTTTCTCTGGACTTTCCCATAGCGCTTCTCTTTTTGACGGCAGCTTAAAACAGGTGGATTCTTGGCTTTCTCAAGTGGTCACAAAGAGTAATCGTACCCAGTTAAGTAACACCAACAAAAATTACATTTATTCTCTAGGAGAAAAAGCTCTTTCTAATCAATTAGCTCTCTCCCACCCTTTTGCCGCTCTTCCTCAAAAACTTTTTATCTCCTCTCTATTAGGAGGGCCTTTGTTTTTTCCCAGAGGTTCCGCTAAAATCTCCGCAGCGACAAAAGAAAGTGGTGCGCAGCTAAAATCGCAAGAGTCTCTTGCCAATCAAAAAAAAACAAGCACAAGCAAGAAAAATACTCGTCGAAACAACACTCAATCTCCTCTTTCTTCTTCTAACCAAGCAGAAAAACCCGTAGCTCCGGCGAGTGCAGGAAAAGGAGAAAAGGGAAAAAGAAGGACTGACAAAAAAGCAAAATAAATTGTTTCAATTTTGTCTTGAAAAGGGAATAGAACCTCAATCTTTGTAAGGCTACCTTGTTTTTATTGTTTTTTATTTTGGTGTTTTTTCTTGTTTTTTATTTTATAAAAAACAAGAAAAAACACCAAAGTCAAAAACACTAAAGTGAAAAACACAGCAAACCATCACATTTTGTAGAGCAAAATGTTCAGCCGCACAATTCCTCGCCTTTGGCCAAAATTTGCCGCAAAATTGACCATCTACATCTTCTACCTGTTAACCTTTTCAGCTTTACCCCCCCCCCCTATCTCTGCCTTGTGCATTTGCAAGGCAAATGCACAAGGCATCAAGATTAAAATCACTTTCCTTTTTACGGAGTAAAAAGGACAAAAAACAAACCTTTCTTAGTGCGTTGCAAAAATCTATTTTGGCGTTGTTTTTGACCTTTGTGTTTTTTATTTTATAAAAAACAATAAAAACACAGCACCAAATCTATTTTTGCATCAGGCGATTTTTGCAAAGAAGAAAGAAAACAACTCAAAAAAAACGAAAACAGTAAAGAAAAAGAAATTCTCGCCAAAAGCGGGAGTTTGACATAAAAAGTAAAGGACCGTATGTTTGTTGACCAAAAATGGAGGGTTTATCTCTTTGTCTTTTTAGCCTTTTGCGTGTTGAGTTCAAAACATATTTTTATTTATAATGAGGAAACATTAGTTCTCTTAAGTTTTGTAGCCTTTCTTTTCTTTATTTCCCATTATTATGGCAATACCATTAAAGAGTCACTAAATGAGAGGGGGTTGGCTATCAAGGGAGAAAGAGAAGATTTTATTGTTAGAAAAGAAAAATCTCTCCAAGAACTCTTACAGGAATATCAGAAATTACAGGCTGTGAAAGAGAATTTACAGCCTCTTTCTGGGTTCACCAATCAGCAGCTCAGCTTAGCTGGTAAAAGTGGATCTCTGCGATTGGATTTTGCTTTTTCCCAACAATTAAATGAAAAGCTTTCCACTTTGTTGGGCTCTAAAACGAATTTGCAGCAAAGATTGCAACAAGTAATGGCAGCTAATCTTTTTGATCTGGTTTTAGTGCAACTTTACCGCCTAAATAGAAAAGGTGGAAAAAAGAGAGGGGGATACGCCTCTAAAAGCGTGAAAAATGCAATTAAATTGGTAACAAATAAAAGATCAATAAAAAATTGAGGCTTGCGTCTGTGCATTTGCTTTGCACTTGGAAAGCGTTGCATTTACTAAGTAAATGCAACACCTTGTAAATGCACAGCCCGTGTTTGCTGCGTTGCGTTGCTAAACATTTTGCCTTGTTTTTAGTGTTTTTTATATTTGTTTTTTCGCCTTGTCAAAAAACAAATATAAAAAACACTAAAAACAAGGCAAAATGCACGCGTTGCGTATCAAAAATAGATTTAGTGCAAAAATTGCCAAAGGCCTTTGGCAATTTTTGCACTAAATCTATTTTTGTACGTGTTTTCTCTTCTTTTTTTATAAAAAGAGACCAAAAAGAAAGAAAGAAAAGAGATATTCTTTTTTTCCTTTTCTCCTTTTTCCACAAGAAAACAGCAATAAGAAATAAACATATGATACCCACCCCTTTAGAGCAATTTTCTATTTTAAACTTGATACCAATACGTTTAGGAAATGTTTATCTTTCATTTACCAACTCCTCTCTTTTCTTGGTTTTAACTTTGGGACTAGCCTCCCTTCTTTTCTACATGGTTACAGAGAGGGGTGGTTACTATGTGCCTTCTAGATGGCAGTCTATAGTTGAAATGATTTACCAGTTTGTTGTGGGTCTTGTAACGGAGCAAATAGGGGAAAAAGGGAAAAAGTATTTTCCACTTATATTTACTCTGTTTACTTTCTTGCTCTTTAGCAATTTGATTGGAATGATACCTTACAGTTTTACTACCACGAGCCATTTGGCTGTCACTTTTGGGCTTTCTTTTTCACTCTTTATAGGAATCACAGTGGTGGGTTTTCAGGAGCACGGGTTACATTTCTTTAGCTTTCTTTTGCCTAAGGGAGCGCCCCTAGCTTTGGCCCCTTTACTTGTGGTTCTCGAGTTGGTCTCTTACTGTTTCCGAGCAGTCAGTTTAGGTGTGCGTCTATTTGCTAACATGATGGCGGGGCACACACTTGTAAAGATTTTAAGTGGCTTTGCCTGGACTATGCTTTCTTTAGGTGGCGTCCTTTCAGCAGCCTCTTTGATACCTTTCGCGATAGTTTTTGCTCTCACCGGGCTTGAAATTGGGGTTGCTTGCCTTCAAGCTTATGTGTTTACAATATTGACGTGCATTTATCTAAACGACGCTATACATTTGCACTAAAAACTTCAAGTTTTTTTTGCTCAACATTTTGTAAAACAAAATGTTGAGCAAGGCTGTTGCTTTGTTTTTATTGTTTTTTTTGTTTTTTATTTTATAAAAAACAAACACCAAGGAATACAAAAAAAATACACGTTTAACCAGAAAAAAAGAAACTGATAAAAATGGCTATCGAAAAAGGAATCACTCAAAAGAAAGTTAAAAACTTTACAATAAATTTCGGTCCCCAACATCCTGCAGCACACGGAGTGCTTCGTTTGGTTTTAGAAATGAATGGGGAGGTGGTAGAGCGTGCCGATCCACACATTGGACTTCTACATCGAGGAACTGAAAAACTGATAGAATACAAAACTTACTTGCAAGGCCTCCCTTACTTTGATCGTTTAGACTACGTTTCCATGATGTGCCAGGAACATGCTTACTCCTTGGCCATAGAAAAGCTGGCTAATAGTGAAGTTCCCTTGCGGGCACAGTACATACGAGTTTTATTTGCAGAAATAACCCGAATACTGAATCATCTTCTAGCGGTTAGCACTCATGCTATGGACGTGGGAGCCCTAACACCTTTTCTTTGGGCTTTCGAAGAGCGAGAAAAATTAATGGAGTTTTATGAGCGTGTCTCTGGAGCACGCATGCACGCCGCCTATATTCGGCCAGGTGGTGTGGCGCAAGATTTACCCTTAGGGCTTTGTGAAGATATCTATAGATTTGCACAGCAATTCTCCTCTCGCATCGACGAGATAGAGGAAATGCTTACCACTAACCGTATATGGAAACAACGCCTTGTAGACATCGGAGTTGTTACGGCAGATCAGGCTCTTAGCTGGGGTTTTTCTGGTGTGATGATTCGTGGATCGGGCGTACAATGGGATCTTCGTAAAACACAGCCATACGACGTTTATCAACGGATGGATTTCCAAACAGCTGTGGGATCGCGTGGAGACTGCTACGATCGTTATTGTATTCGGATTGAAGAAATGCGCCAAAGCTTGAGGATTATCAACCAATGTATAAACCAAATGAGTCCGGGGCTTTTCCGTTCGGAAGACCACAAAATTACCGCCCCTTCGCGCTCTCAAATCAAGCAGTCAATGGAATCACTAATACACCATTTTAAGCTTTATACGGAAGGATTCTCTCTGCCTGCGGGAGAAACCTACACTGCGGTGGAAGCGCCTAAAGGAGAATTTGGGGTTTACCTTGTAAGCAATGGGACTCATCGTCCTTATCGTTGTAAAATAAGGGCACCTGGATTTGCACACTTACAGGGCTTAGATTTTATGTCAAAAAATCACATGTTGGCTGATGTGGTCACCATAATAGGGACCCAAGACATTGTTTTTGGTGAGGTAGATAGATAAAACCCCGCTCGATTTTTCCCTTCACTTTTTGTCCTTTTTGACAGAGTCTAAGTTTTCTTTGCTGAACATTTTGTAGAACAAAATGTTCAGCATCAGGCCATTTTGGCAACGCAAGGAAAACAAAAACACAGCATCAAAAAAACAAAGAGAAAGCCTGTATTTCATTGGGAATCTTGTCGAAAATACAGAATAAAATGCCGGCATCTTGTGACTTTGCGGCTTTTTCTTTGTAAAAAGAAACTCTTTTTTTAGACTTGATTCTTTGTTTGCCTCCTTTAAATGTAAAAAAACACTTTTTTTGTTGAAAGTGTTTTTTTATAAAACAATAAAAACCACACAAAGGCTAAGAAGAAAAACACTCTTCGAAAAAAAGGTAGAGAAAACAGAATAAACTAAAAAAGACTGGGGCTTATAGTTTAACAGGTAGAACACGTTGCTCATAACGACGTAGTTGTAGGTTCGAGTCCTGCTAGGCCCAATACAGAGCAGACTTGTCCTTTTGTTTTTCTTTCTCTTTCTTTTCGCTGGATTGATGAGCAGCAAATCTTTTCTACAAAGTTTGTTGTGTAGATTTTGATCTTATTTACAAAAAACCCTTTATTTTCGTTGTTTTTATTTTTTTATCAAAGAACAAGAAAAGAAAAACAGATAGGGAAAAACAAAAAAAAAGTGAAACATGTCACGTTTGATTTTTTTTGTAAAGACCTGATAAGCAAAACTCTTAATCGGCGGTTATCTTTTTTTTGACAAGGGCCTGCAACTTTGCATTAACCCCCGCCTCTGGCGAGAATTTCTTTGCCCTCGTTTTTTGTTTTACAAAAACAAAGCAATTGCCTTGCATCACATTTTGCATCACATTTTGTAGAACAAAATGTGATGCAAAATGTGATGCAAGGTGAATCAAGTGGTAGGGAGTAAAGGCACGAGAAATAGACTAAAATCTGTCAATCAACCCAAAAAAACATGGAGGATATTTTGATTCTTATAGGTTAAAAGGAACCACCCGAACCCATACCGAACTCGACTAGTGAAACTTTTAGCCGCCGCATGTACTGTTTCTCACGGGAGACGCGGTTAGAATCAAATTGCTTGTTTGTTTTTTGCAACGCAAGGCAATTGCTCTGTTTTTATTGTTTTTTATATTTGTTTTTTTTTTGATTTTATAAAAAACACCAAAATCAAAAACACTAAGGTGAAAAAACACCAAAAACACCAAAATCAAAAACACTAAAGTGAAAAAGATAGCACTGCATTTGATGCCAAAATCTATTTTGGCAACGCACAGTCTTTTTTTTAAGCAATCCAAAAAAGGGGGTCAAAAAAAAGAGGAAGTGATCGTACTAAATCAATAGGCGGGATAGTTTAGTGGTAAGAACAATGGAATCATAATCCATATGTCGTGGGTTCAAATCCCACTCCCGTCCTCTTTTATATTCACCGGCTGTGTGTTTGACTTAGAAACCCTCATGGTTCCTGTGTTTTTCTGTTTCACGAAAAAAACACAACAAAAAACTATAAAAAGAAGAAATAAAAGCACAAGAACTGATCTCCTAAAGAGGAGCAGGCCATCAATTTGCTGTTGCGAGACGAATAGAATAGAAATTTGTTTTTACAAATGTTAGACGGAGCAAAACTTATAGGGGCAGGCTGTGCAACTATTGCATTAGCAGGTGCTGGCGCAGGTATTGGCATAGTTTTTGGATCATTAATCAATTCTGTAGCACGAAACCCCTCACTAACTAAACAACTTTTTGGTTATGCCATTTTAGGGTTTGCTTTAACTGAAGCAATTGCTCTTTTCGCTCTTATGATGGCTTTCTTGATCTTATTCGTTTTTTAAAATCACTCCAACTTCTCTATATAGGGGAGGTGGAAGCGGATGTAAACTTTAAACCTGCTTGTTTTTTGTTTTTCTTTTTCTAAAACAAAAAACAAGCAAATACGTTGTTTATAGACATCTGTTTTTCTTTGTCTCCATTTTGTGTTAAGAAAACACAAAGTGGAGACAAAGAAAAACAGAGCCAATAAATCGCACTAAAACCGCCTTTCAAAGATCTAAATCCAAGTCCATACTGCTTTTCTTCTTTTTACACATTTTGTTTTTTAAATTTAAAAAACAAAATGTGTAAAAAGAAGAGTACAACAGATTTTTTTTACTTGATTATGAACCCAAATTATTTACAAGAAATCATACGTACCGACATGGTGCTCGCAAACCCAGTTTTAAACGTAATGCAGATAGGCCAAATAAGAAAATGCATGATAAGCTCGAGTTCTAGCTCCTTTTTATTAGATCAAAAGAAGCTGATACTTACTCTTTCCGCCTTAGAGCTTCTGTGTGGGCAAAAGTTTCAAATAACCCGAGCGAAAAAATCGATCGCTGCATTTAAGTTGAGAGAAGGCGCCCTAATTGGGTGCAAATCCACGTTGAGAGGGCACAAGCTTTGGGCCTTTTTAGAAAAATGCGCCACAATAGTTTTGCCTCGAATGCGCTCCCTTCCTTATACTTTGCATGGCCAAAAAGACGGCAATCTAAACTTCTCTCTTTTAAATTTATTGCTCTTTCCGGAGTTAGAGAACCATTTTGAGCTGTTTGAGGGAATATCCGCAATTAATGTAAATTTCATTTACCACGGTAACTCAAAAAGAGAAAGTGAAAAGTGCAACTCCTTCTTCTCGGCTCTCCAGGTTGTACGTTTGCCTGACAACCATTAAATTCCTTGGTGCCTTTGGCGTAAGTGGCTTTGCTTGTTTCTTTCTTTTTTTTTTGTAAGTGGTTGTGTGTTTTTTACAAAAAAACGCCAAAAAGAGAGAAAGAAGAATCTAAAACACAACATTTACAACACCTTCTATCCGCTTTGCAAATTAAAGATCTCTTGTTCCATGGCCTAATGTAAAAATGTCCTTTTACATTAGGCCATGGAACAAGAGATCTTTAATTTGCATTAGCCTGCTTGGCTGCAAATCTACCCTATTTTTAGTGTTTCTCTTTAGTGCTTTTCTCTAGTGTATTTTTTTAGAAAAAAATACACTAGAGAAAAGCACTAAAGAGGCGAAAAAAAGGTTGAGACCTAAAACAATGATAAGTGAGTGCCTGCTGTGCATCACATTTTGTAGAACAAAATGTGATGCAAAATGGAGGAAGAATGCAGTGCTTTGTTTTTGGTGTTTTTTGACTCTGTCAAAAAACACCAAAAACAAAGCACTGCATTTTTGCAACGCATCAGGCCAAGAGTGTATAAAATGAAAAAAGCCACAAATTTGAACAAAAACAAAGCCAATCTTCTATTTTTTAGGCATTTAAATAAAAAGCAAATCAAAAATTTGCAAACACCTTTATATAAACACAAGGGCAGCATTGTAGACCCCACTGTAGAGAAACGCGGTAAAGCTATTGGCTGGGACGGGGGGTCTATTTTGCCAAGCAAAACAGAGAGCTCACTTTTAAAAAAAAAGAAAAGATTGCACAATCAACTTTTACAATTTTTAAAATCTTCTAGTCACTTTGGACGAAAATCACGACACCTTGATTTTGCTTTCCCGTGGCACGCCTCGATGTGTAACCAATTTTCAGGTATTAGGAACAAAGTTGCACACATAAACGCTCGACAAACTTTCCAATCTTTAGTGGAAGCATTTTACTGCATTGCCTTGGTTCTGCGGAAAGGGGGAAAGGTGTTGGTTATAAATAAAAATAGTGAATTTTCATCTCTTTTCTATCCTCATAATCTCGATGGTACTGTTTTGCAAGCAAAACACACGCCGTGTTTTACAAACAACAGTTCCTTCTTTGAGAATGGGTTAAGGAAAGATTTATCGCCTTCTCTTCTTTCTGAGAGATCACTCGAGCAAATCTCAGGTTTGCAAAGCCAAGAGAGAGGTTTTGAAAATTTGACATTAGCAAGAGAGAGGCCCGCAACAGCCCCTCTTAAATGGGTTGGAGGCTGTTTAACAAATTGGAAGGAGATCTCAAAATCGATAGCAACTCTTCTTTATTTTTCAAAACGGTTTGGTGCGTTTATAAACCAAAATAACATTCATTTTCCACGTTTTAAAAAAATGAAAAACTCCTTTCAAGGATTTATTAACATAGAGAAAGAACAACTTCTTTTAAAAGAAAGGCCCCAACTCCTCTTTCTTTTTAACACCTACGAGAGTCAACAGATCCTTCAAGAAGCAATAGGGTTGCAGATACCGGTTGTGGCTTTAACAGACTCTTCTACAGATCTGTCGCAGATAACCCACCCAATACCGATAAACTCCGACTCGGCTCACTTGGTCTACTGGTGCCTCTCACAATTAATACAAATGATAGAGCGACAAGAAAGATTTTCTAAATCGCCCTAATTTTGCATCAACGGAGTAGTAGGATTTGGCCTATGCCAATTTGCCAATTGCTTTGCGTTGCTCAACATTTTGCTGTGTTTTTTTTTTTGTTTTCTCTATTTGTTTTTTGACCTTGTAAAAAAACAAATAGAGAAAACAAAAAAAAAACACCAAAAACACCAAAAACAACAAAAACAAAAAACACGACAAGAAATTATGGTCAATTTAATGGAGCGCGATCTATCTAGAAGAAAACAGGCTTGTAAATATGAACTTTCTCGTTTAGCTCTCAAATGTATAATAGCAGATAGAAATATAGGGGAGCAAGAGAGGTTTAGGGCTGCCATAAAATTGAGCGGTCTCTCGCGAAATGGTTCCAAGACTAGGTTAAGAAATAGGTGTGTTTTTACGGGTCGGGGTCGGGCGGTTTACAGATTTTGTAAATTGTCTCGTATAAAGTTGCGTGATTTAGCTGGCGCGGGAAGATTACCGGGTGTAACTAAATCCAGCTGGTAGTCCACTTTTCACAATATTCTTGGCCCTTGTTTTTTGTTGTGGTTTTTTTTGTTTTTGATTTTGGTGTTTTTTATAAAATCAAAAACAAAAAAAAACAAGGAAAGGAGGATAGAACAGAATCTGCAATTTTTGTGATTTTACTGTAAATAAAAGCGATGAGTTTTCTTTGTTTATTTTTTCTTGTTGTTCTCATTTTTTTGGCCACATGGCAAACGTGTTATGATAAATCGCTGGTTATTTTCTACCAACCACAAAGATATTGGCACCCTTTATCTAATATTTGCAGCCTTTTCTGGTGTTTTAGGGACCTGCTTTTCTATGCTAATTCGCATGGAACTAGCGCAACCGGGCAACCAAATTTTAGGGGGAAATTACCAACTCTACAACGTAGTGATTACAGCTCACGCCTTCCTGATGATATTTTTTATGGTGATGCCCGCTATGATTGGTGGTTTTGGTAACTGGTTTCTTCCCATCTTAATAGGGGCTCCGGATATGGCATTCCCTCGTTTGAATAACATCTCTTTTTGGTTACTTCCACCTTCTTTACTTCTATTGTTAAGCTCTGCCCTGGTTGAAGTTGGTGCTGGTACTGGGTGGACAGTCTACCCTCCCTTAAGTAGCATTGCGAGCCATTCGGGTGGGGCCGTAGATTTGGCAATATTTAGTCTTCACTTGTCAGGAGCTAGCAGCATTCTAGGAGCTATTAACTTTATAACTACTGTTTTTAACATGCGCGGCCCAGGTATGACTATGCATAGGCTGCCACTTTTTGTTTGGTCCGTCTTTATAACAGCTTTTCTATTGTTATTGTCACTTCCCGTCTTGGCTGGTGGAATTACTATGTTGCTAACAGACAGAAACTTTAACACCACCTTTTTTGACCCTGCTGGTGGTGGTGATCCAATTCTATACCAACACCTCTTCTGGTTCTTTGGCCATCCTGAGGTTTACATTTTAATTTTGCCAGGTTTTGGTATCATCAGTCACGTTGTTTCCACCTTCTCTAAAAAACCAATCTTTGGGTATTTAGGTATGGTCTATGCTATGTTGAGTATAGGAGTGCTAGGATTTATAGTTTGGGCACACCACATGTTCACAGTTGGTCTTGATATCGACACAAGAGCCTATTTTACGGCGGCAACAATGATTATAGCTGTACCTACAGGTATTAAAGTGTTTAGCTGGATTGCTACCATGTGGGGGGGAAGCATTGAATTTAAAACCCCAATGTTATTTGCTATAGGTTTTATTTTTCTGTTTACCGTAGGAGGGCTTACAGGTGTCATCTTAGCCAACTCAGGCATTGATATCGCACTCCACGACACCTACTATGTTGTGGCTCACTTTCACTACGTGCTTTCAATGGGAGCAGTATTTGCATTGTTCGCGGCGTTCTATTACTGGATTGGTAAAATTTCTGGATTACAATATCCTGAAACTTTGGGACAAATACACTTCTGGATCTTTTTCTTGGGTGTAAACATCACTTTTTTTCCTATGCACTTTCTAGGACTTGCCGGAATGCCTCGACGCATCCCTGACTACCCCGATGCCTTCGCTGGATGGAACGGCGTAGCCTCTTATGGGAGCTATGTGTCTGTTGTAGGTGCAATTCTATTTTTCTATGTGGTTTACAAAACTTTAACAGGCAACGAAAAATGTGCCCCCAACCCTTGGCAAACACCGTCTCAACCTGCTCAAACTTTAGAGTGGGTTCTTCCATCGCCCCCATCTTTCCACACTTTTGAAGAAATCCCCGCTATAAAAGAAACAAAGCAAGAAAGAGCGGAGCCGCTACTTTCTTCAAAAGATTAACCTTGTTAGTCTTGCCCAACATTTTGCTCTTTTTGGTGCAAAAATGCATTTCTCCGCATTTTGTAAAACAAAATGCGGAGCAATTGCCTTGCTGAACATTTTGTAGAACAAAATGTTCAGCATCAGGCCATTTTTGCAAAGCAAAATATAAGACACCAAGTGGAAACACAAAAACAAAAGGAAGAATCCTTCCTTTTGTTTTTGTGTTTCACATTTGAATTTTTTTCGATTTTATTGTTTTACTAAACGAAAACGCGGCATCCTTTCTTTTCTTTATTGTTGTTTTTGATGTTTTTTCACATGTGTTTTTCCTTTTCTTCAGAAAACTGGGTTTTTGCCAAGCAAAGAAAAAAGAATAAAACCACACAAATAGAGAAAAACACCGACAACCATCACCTTGCTCTGCAAAGTGGGTGAGTTTCTTCTCTCTTTCTTAGTGGAACCTCTCCAAATAAAAAACATTATATTTTCTTTTTTTTTATAAAAAAAAGACCCAAAATAAGAATAAAAAAGTCAACAAAGATGAGTCGATCCCTGTGGAAAGGTCCTTTTGCTGAGATTTATTTGCAAAAAAAGAATAGAATTCAAACTCAATCTCGGCGCTCTGTTATTTTACCCCAATACGTGGGCAAAGAATTTCAAATTTACAATGGAAAACACTATTTGCTTGTGAAAGCTACTCAGGATATGATAGGACACAAGCTGGGAGAGTTTGCAACTACTCGACGAAAGCCTAATCATAAAAAAAAAGTAAGGATGAGAAAAAGTCAAAAATAAAAAAGTCATTTTTTTTTTGTATTTTGTCTTCCTGATGCAAAAACGCTTTGTTTTCTACTTTGCAAAAAGTTAAACTCTTATATCTCCGTGTTTTCCACTTTTTTGATTTTGCTGTTGTTTTTTGTGTGGCGCCTATTCTTTTTTGTAAAAAAGAATAGGCGCCACACAAAAAACAACAGCAAAACCTCTAGACCTTTAAAAACCCTCAAAAGTTTCAAACAATTAACAGGCTCTAAATAAAAAACAGCTTTTTTTTAAATCTAAAAAATGGCAGATAAAAAAGGTTCTTTTTGTAAAAAAAAAAGAAGGGAAGCTTTATCAAAAATATATTTTAACCATGACCAATTTGAAAAAAAGAGTGGCTTCCCACAAGATATTGCAATTTTTACAAAACAATAAGGTGATCTTCTTTTTTCAAAAGAAAAGCGTACAGAGCGATCACTGGCGTTTACTAAAAAAAAAAATTGCCAACATCGAAGGTGTGGCCACTTTAAATATGAAGAACAAACGAGACAGAAAGGAAATACAACCTTTCATCTTTTCTCGTGTTTTTTCTTTAAAAAAAACATCTCCTATTGCCAATGCAAACGAGAGATTTGCAAAAAGATCTACACGGTATTTACAAGAAAATTCATTGGCCTGCGGCAATTGCGGTAGACCATTGCATTTGCAGGGTAAATGCACGGTCCTTTGTGAAAGAAAAAATGACAAGAGCGTGAACCCTTGGCTTTGCCAAGATGCACCTTTACCTGCCGAAAAAAATGTGACAACTCTTCTTAATTCCTCCTTTTCCTCAAATGAAAACAATACACAAGTCTCGGATCAAGAAACTAGCGTTTACGAGAGTTTGCATTTACAAAGTAAATGCACACCACAACAAAATGTACATTTAGAGAGTGAAAATAGATTCAAAGTGGTGGAACAAATTTGTGATTTGCTGTATGGGCCCAATCTGATATTGGGAAGTGATTCTCTAGAAAAATTAGTAGGTCTCTCTCACCAATTAAAGGAAGATTCAAACTTGGTCTTTATTGGGGGATGGGATGGAGAGCAGCTTATTAATCATTTAGATTCTTTAAAATTGCTTGAAACTTCACAAGATATTTGGAAAGAAGGGTTATCTTGTCTTTCTTCTTCTTATGCGAAACCTTACTTGTTTCTCTATTCTTTGCTTGAAAAAAGGAAAAGATCTCTCGTTTACTCGTTGAAAGAGAAAATGCAGGCACTTACAAGAAGCCTTCAAGAAAGAAAAGCTCAACAAATGAAAGAACAATAAAAAGGACCACTTGTTGAAAAGACAAAAAAGATTTTCAAATTCAACTTGGTAAGTAGCTGACAAAGGACAAAATCTTGGTGTTACATTTTGTCTTTTTTTGTGAAACACAAAACAAAGAAAAGAAAGATAAACCACAACTAAACAACAGTTTATTGATTAAAGAAAAAGTATATTTTTATGTTTAAAATAAAGGTGGGTTTAAAAAGTTTTCAAACACATTCCATGCAGAAATGCAAACACCAAATTGGACGTTTAGTTTCTTGTCTTAAGCAACCCCAAATCTCTCTTTATCCCAATCTGGAAAAAAAAGACGTTTTTTTAAGAAACAAACAAAAAGACGAATCTATTCCTTTTTCAATTGGGAAAAGTGGGAAAAGCGCCACAACTCTAGCCAACCCTTCCCAGAAATTGGCGCCCCATTTAAACTTGCCACCAATGAAAAAGGGAGCTCCTACAGGGGGTCTCAAAGATGGGAAAGGACTTTTGGTGTTACACATGCAAAACAAATGTGATGCTGAACATTCTGCTGTGTTTTTGACTTTGTCAAAAACAAGGCAAAATGCACGCCAAAATCATAAATTTGTAAAATCTGTTTTTTGTAATACAAAAAACAATACAACCACTTTGTCTACAAAACGTAGAAGATCCATAAGTCGCGCTGGGGTTTCAAATAAAAAAACAAACAGGGCTGAGAGCCCACTTAGAACGATCCCTCTTCCAACATTGGTGAAGAAAATCACAACGCTTCGATCCCCCCACATAGACAAAAAATCTAGGGAACAGTTTGAATGGAAAAGACAAAAGGCACAGATGTTTTTTGATCTAAACTCTGCATCACAAATCTCTTTTGTTTTATCTGTTCTCACCCATTCTCGCTTTCCTGGGGTAGAAATAGAAATTGGTGTAGAATCAAAAACCTATTTCATGTAAAATGTAAACTCTCTACAAAAAAGGTGTGGTATGCATCTGGTGCAAAAATGGCCTGATGCAAAAATAAATTTTTGCAAGGCAATTGCTTTGTTTTTATTGTTTTTTATAAAATCAAAAACACAAAGGTCAAAAAGATAGCACTGCATTTTTGCAACGCACCAAATGAATGAAAAAAGGCATGATGCTGAACATTTTGCTGTGTTTTTGACTTTAGTGTTTTTTTTGTTTTTGATTTTGGTGTTTTTTATTTTATAAAAAACAAAAAAAAACACCAAAATCAAAAACAATAAAAACAAGGCAAAATGTACGCAAAGAAAGACACAACAGCTAGTTTATAGAAAAAAGGACGTGCAATGAGAGATCATACAAATAGATTGTTTGCAACCACGTAGAAAAGGTTTAATAAAAGCAAAGCCAAATGGCGAAAACAAAATCTCCAATAGCTCAGTGGCAGAGCAGATGGCTGTTAACCATCGGGTCGCTGGTTCAAATCCAGCTTGGAGAGTTGCCTGGTTTGATATTACTCCTGACTTTTCCCTTTTTTTAATTGAAAGAGAGTCCCAAAAGTCAAAGTAAACCCCTAAATTGTTTGCTTTTTTTGCGATTGTCCTAAATTTGATCTCTTCCAATAAAAAACATAACAACTGGTCCCCCCTTCTCCCTTTTTGCGTGTGTTTGGTTAAAAAAAAGTAGAAAGTAAAGAAAGCCACACCTTTGCAAATCTATCTGACT
>Ga0160427_10000287_pt1 | contig 32594 bp, 34 predicted proteins | sample SolpanmetagenomL_FD_108194 | JGI IMG/M metagenome (GOLD analysis project Ga0160427, IMG submission 108194) | Solar panel surface microbial communities from Lawrence Berkeley National Laboratory, California, USA - L | ecosystem: Engineered > Built environment > Solar panel > Unclassified ...
AACCAGGGGGTCAAGAGCGTCATTCTTACCCCCGTCTTCAGCCAGGGACAGATTATCGCCACCATCGTGTTGCGTGCCGTGCACCGCTGGCAGACCATCACTCCACACATGCGAAAACTGGTAGAGCTCACGGCCCTGCGGCTGGAACACGCCCTGGAGCTGCGCCGCGCCGTCAGCGAGGTTCGTACGACCCTGGAAGCGGGCATGTTGACGTTGGGCGTCGTTCTGGAGGCGAGGGACTTCGAGACGCAGGGGCACACGATGCGGTCTGCCGGTATGGCCGCGCGTCTCGGGGAGGCTCTCGGCCTGCCGAGCTGCGCCGTCGGTCACCTCCAGCAGGGCGCCTACCTGCACGACCTTGGAAAGCTCTCTATTCCAGACGAGATCCTGAAAAAGCCCGGCAAACTCACCCCGGAGGAATGGGAGATCATGAAAGGCCACGTTCAACTGGGGCACGACCTCGCCACCCGTATTCCTGGCCTGTCACAGGACATCCTGAATGTCATCCGGTCGCACCATGAACGCTGGGACGGCAGTGGTTATCCTGATCGTCTTTCCGGGACCGACATTCCTCTGGGTGCACGGATTTTCGCAGTGTGCGACGTGTACGACGCGCTCACCAGCGACCGACCCTACAAGAAGGCCTGGACGCACGAGGACGCCGTTTCGGAAATCGCACGTCAGGCCGGGAAGCAGTTCGACCCTCAGGTCGTCCAGGCCTTCCTACAACTGGTAGAGGCTTGATGCACGACCACCTTCAGTCCATCCTCTCCCGCGGGGGAAAAAGGAGCGTTTGAATAGGATGGTGCTCTGATTGATGTCACGGCAGGCCGAGTATAGGGGTCGCCTGCAGTTTGGGCACCTCTCCTGTGACGGTCGAGCACCTCTGAACTGGAGCCTAGTCGACAGGCGATCCGAATGTGACGTCAAGAATCTGATGGAGACAAACTGGTGGGATGGATCGCCGCGCGTACCCCAGCGATATCGATGATGACGCGTATGCCTTTCTCCTGCCATATCTGGCGTTGACCCCTGAAGATGCACCGCAACGGAAGTCTCCGCTGAGAGAGGTGCTGAACGCTCTGCTCTGGATGAGCCGAACCGGATCGCAGTGGGCGTTTCTCCCCCATGACCTTCCACTAGCGGAGGTGGTACGAAGTCAGGCCACACGGTGATTCGAGGCCCACTGCTTCGAGAACGCGGTCCATGATCTGCGGATTTTCAGCCGCGTGAAACAAAGACGCAGAGGGGAACCCTCCGCAATCATCATCGACAGTCGGACGTTGCAGAGCACGCCAGAGAGCGGCCACCGCGCTGGATTCGACGGCGCGAAAAACGAAAGGGCACGAAGGTGCACGTGGTGGTCGACACCCTGGGCCAGCTGTTGACCTTGACGACTTCTTCCTACCAACGAACAGGACCGTATGCAGGTGGAAGCGCTGTGTCGCAGCGCCCAGGAACTCACCGGTGGGATGATTGAGGTGGCCTTTGCTGATCAGGGCTACACCGGTGCACAGACACTGGAAGCCACCCATAGAAGCAACGTCGAGCTGGTAGTCGTGAAGCGTCCGGACGCTTCACGAAGGTTCGTGCTCCTACCGAAACGCTGGGTAGTCGAACGTTCGCTGGCTTGGCTGGTTCGCTCTCGTCGTCTGGGACGTGATCTTGAGCGCTTGTCCTCGACCCTCGTTGGCTTTCATTTCGTGGCTGCCTGCGTTCTGCTCCTGAACAAACTTGCGCCTATTCTTGGATAGCGTGTCGACCAGCCTCTAGGGAAAACGGTGGTGATAAGGCTTCGCGTCGGTCACGGCGGGTCACCCTACCCCGACCCGGTGAAGGCATCACAACCCTTCAGATTGCGGCAGCTCAAAAGACCCGGTCTGACGACATCAGGACTTTATCGGGTGGAGGACGAGGCCTTCCGAAATCGGCCCTTGCCCAGACGCTTGGCCTGGTACATTGCATGATCTGCCTGAATCATCAAACTTCTGACGTCCAGACCGGAATCCGGGTATTCGCTCAGTCCAGCTGAGGCACCGATCTGAATCTGGTGTCCTGAGATTTCAATGGCCTGACTCAATTCATAGAGAACGGCATTCACGTGCTGCGCCTCGTCCGGCTCATCGAGGAGCAGCATGAATTCATCCCCACTCAGCCTAGCAATCGTGGCCGAAGGGACCAGGACTCGCTGAAGACGTTCACTGACAATTACCAGCAGCTGGTCGCCAATATCGTGGCCGAAGCGGTCGTTGACCGATTTGAAGTCGTCCAGGTCCAGAAACACCACGCAGAAGCGGCGTCCTTCCTTCTGACAGGCGAGAATTTTTTCTTCCAGTACGCGCGTGAAGGCGCTGCGATTGAGAAGACCAGTGAGTGCGTCCGTGTTCGCCTGCCGCCACAGTCGCGCGGTCAATTCCGCCTGTGCCCTGTTGGCCTGCTCCAGCTTGTCTACAGTCTGCGCCAGTTCCCCGTTGATTACAGACAAAGCCTGACGCGCCTGCCGTTCGTGCGCAGCTTCGTCCCGCAGGCGCTGAAGTTCCAGACGGGCCGTGACGGCCTTGATCTTCTGATCGACCTGATGAGAGTGCAGGGTACGTTCCAGAAGGTGGGCGGCCCGGAGGTGTGTCAGGGCCCGTGACGGGTCACCGAACGCCTCATACCCGGCGGCAAGCGCCGCGTAGGCGTCGACCTGACGTCCCTTGGCTTCAGTCGACTCCAACACGCGGACACTCTCTTCGAGGAAGAGAAGAGCGCCGGCATCGCCCAAGGCCAACAGCGCGCGCCCCAGCATTTCCAAAGCGTAGCTTTGGCCCACACGGTCACCTAAATCTTCTGTGATCTTCATCGATTCGCGTGCATGCACCTGAGCTTCCGGAAACTCCCCCAGTGCGTTCAGGGAACAGGCCAGATTGCCCAGCGCTGCCCCGAGGGCGATCAGGTTTCCTGTGCTCCTCGAGAGTTCCACGGCCTGTTCGTTGAGCCGCCGGGCTTCCTGATGGCGGTGCAGGTGGGTGAGATCTTGGGCCATATTCGTGACGGCAATGGCCTGCAAGGCAATGTCCTGAAGCTTCTCCGCCAGGAGTGCCGCCGCATGGTGCTTCGCGTAGGCTTCCTCAATTTCGTCCAGTTCGCCGTGAAGGTTGCCCAGGTTGTTCAGCGAATGAAACATGCCAGTCTGGTCCTGCTGAGCTGTCACGAGTTCCAGGTGGGCCAGGCGCCATTCCATGGCCTTCTCAAAATCTCCCAGCCGGTACGAAATGACGCCCAGCGAGTTGAGGGCCTCGACTTCAATCGACGCGTCACCGGCGTCCCTCGCGGTGGCCAGGGCCTGTTCCGCCAGGACCTGGGCTTTCAGAAACTCACTCTGATAGAAACGGGCGCTGGCCATGATTCTCAGCGCCCGTGCTTCTCCGGGACCGTCCTGCGATCCAGCCGCCGCCACGTGTGCACGCTCGGCCAACTCGAATGCAGCGTCAGGAGATTCGGATAGTTGCTGTTGAGCGGCATTCAACAGGGAGGTCATGGGACTTGAGTCTTCTTGCGCTGCCATGATCTCTTTCCCTCCGATCCTTCTTCTGGTCGACGCTGAACGTTGTGAATGGACGCGCTCCGAAATAGACAGTGAGACCCGCAATTCACACGACTTTCAAGAGACAAGGTATTTCCCCCTTGCTCTTGACCGAGCTTCATATGAACGACAAGGGACCAACACGCTGTGATCGACATCGCATGGACAGCGTAGGAACCCCTCTGCCTCCTGCATCATTTTCCGCTGACGTCAGGTGGTCACGGGAAATGTCCCGAACGGTCATGTCACCACTTTAAGAGCGATTGATTTTAAAATACTTACACGGGTTGTGCTGCCTTCATTGAATCAGGCAAGCTGATCCACCGTGACTGACACGAAACCCTACCGCCACCGTTTTTCGATGACCATCAGCCAGCATGCAGTTTGGCTCTACTAACGCGGTACTCAGGTCGGCCTCGAAACCCTCCGCGAATGGTGTATCAATTTCGCCTCCCTCTTCGCTGAAAATCGCGTCACCAGGAACCCCGTCGAAGTTCTTAATAGCGTCTCGATGAGGTGTGTATGGGCGTTGCTGTGGTCCGACATTGATAATGGCGAGCCGTGGACGAGCACGGGTTCGTGCTCGACATTCTCCTTCAGCGGCAGCGGAATACCGAGGCGGCAATGACCTTTCTGATCCGACTGTTGGGAGAATATGCTGTTCCAGAGGTCATTCATACCGACCAGCTGAGGCGTTACAGAGCGGCGATCCGGGAGGACCAGAGCTTGGCAGATGTCGACCACCAACAGGGCGTTGCTACTGCAGTTGTAACCATGGAGCAGGAACATCAGGCCACCAAGGCGACACCAGAGATCCCGGCAAGGACTCAGAAGGTGGAAACGCGCTCAAGAATTCCTGAGTTTGCCTGCCCGGACTACCAACCCCCACCATCATTCCCCACCGGCGTCACGGCGGCTCCCCGAAGAAACAACCAGGGAGAAGCGTTCCAGGCGTGGACAAGCGCGGCGGGGGTGGCCTGCAGTTCAGATTACCCCTGCCCTCAGCCTGCCGTGACGCCAGATAAGGCAACATAACCATCTGAGCACACTGCCTCTCCGCCGATGACAACCGGTCCATGACGATCTTCAATCAGTGCCCGTGAAAGGCACGCACGAACTGGTCCAGGTCACTGCAGTTTGTACTGGCGAGCATCATCTTCAAACCGGTAGCGAATCCGCATCAGGATGTCCTGGGGATGATTTCCGAACTTTTTGCCGAACAGGTTGATCCCGCCGATGTTCTGAGCGTCAGGTTTGATCCCCAGACGGACCTTGATGTAATTGAGACCACGCAGGTTCAAGCTCTGCGTGGTCCGGTCTGACAGGAACTGATCGTCGAGCACGGCCTGTTGAGCATTGATCTTCACGAAGCGGTGATGCTGACCGAGTTCGGCGGGCTGAGCGTCCGTCCGGAGGCCGACGAGCAGTGGCGGGGCTACGCCACCGTTGGAACGTCCGAAGCACTGCTCGCCTCGTACGAGATGCTGGTCTCGGCCGTGTTGTCGTCGCATGTCCTGATGAGGTTCTGTTACACCCAGTTGACCGACACCGGTCAGGAAACGTACGGCCTGCGCGCCGACCGGACACCAAAGTCGATCCGGTCGCCATCAACCGTCGCCCGGCCCAGGCGGTGGCCGGTCAGATCATCCATGAAATTTATCAACAGGCTCCTCTACGGAGTCAGATGCCCGCCGGCGAGTTCTCGACCGATATCCTGGATCCTTCTTAAACACCCGGATGTCACCAGTTGGCAGGACCTGGAGGCTGGTGAAGTGGCTATCCAAAGGGGTGTGTTGCCTCAACTGGCGTCACAGCAAACTGAAGGCAGGGGTGGTCTGAGGCATTGTCCACGCGGTCGCGTACACCCACCGGATCTCTTCCAGGTGCGTTTCCCCGCCTTCCATGTGCGGTGGCCGGTCAGGCGGTGCCGGAGACGGTGAAGGGCAATGGTACCCACTGATTATGCACTTCAACCGCTGTTGAGTATGGAAACACCGTGCTGGACGCTGCCAAGCCCTGTGGTTTTTTGCTCGCGCCCGTCCTACACGGTGTTCTGTGCCACTCCTCTGTTGACTTCTGAAGAGGGTCTGTCAGGATGTGCTCATGACGAAACCGAGCAAGAAGCCCACTGCTGCTCAGACCGCTGCTGCCAAACCGGCCACGAAGAGTGCCGCCAAGACCGCCGCTCCGGCTGCCACCGGAAAGCTCGGCAAGACCGAATTGACCGACATGATCAGTAACCGTGCCGGCCTGACCAAGAAAGACGCTGGCGTCGCCCTGAGCGCGGTGCCTGACATCATGGGCGAGGCGCTCCGGGCCGGCCAGACGATCGGCCTGCCCGGCGTCGGCACCCTGAGCGTCAAGGCGACCGCCGCGCGCACCGGCGTGAAGCCCGGCACCGCCGAGAAGATCCAGATCCCGGCGGGTAAGAAGGTCAGTTTCAAGGTCGCAGCCGACCTCAAGAAAAGCCTGTAAGCACATGCTGATCTGCGGAGGCCGGATGTCCGGCCTCCGCGTTCTCATGCCACCTCCCCTCTGTTCTTCTGAACGTCTCGGTCACTCAGGGGAACGCGGTGGTAGAGCCAAACCGCGTGCCGGATGATGGTTATCGAGAATGGGTGGCGGCAGGGGCTCGGGTCGGTCACAGCGAGTCAGCGTACCCCAACCAAGTTAAGGCAACACAACCGCTGTGTGCCCACTGGCGGTGCTCGTAGGTGGTCTGACGTGCCTTTGTCGGCTTCGCGGCCGCGCAGAACTGTCCTTATTTCCGCGAACGTTTCAGGGTCCACCCAAATTCCGCGCAGGAACTGTAGCTAATTCAGCCGAAAAGAATGTTCATACTTCAGCTCTACCAACCTACCGTCCCCTTTCGCGAGAGGTTACCCTTTACTGCTCTGTTTTTCGTGCTGCGTCATTTCCATTAACAGTTCCAGGATTGCCTCGGATTGGGTTACGAAGACCCCTTTGGCACCGAGCAAGGCGGCGTATAACAATCCGTCGGCCGCAAGACGAGCGACTGTTGCCTGAGCTGGCGACGTTCCGGCCTGTTCAAGTCGGATGTGCCATCCGCGAGAGGGTTTCGCATAGGGTTCGAGCACTTCCGGATGAGCTGCGACGGCAGCACACAAAGCCGTGGTCGTTCGCAAATACTGAGTTGAGGTCGTGGCCTCAACCGTCGCCAAGACAAACGCAGCGCCATACCGTTTGGCTTTTCTGAAGTCCAACAAGGCATTGACCCGCTGTTCGAACATTTCGATTGCAGCTTCAAACATGGCCTGGATGAGCCTATGTTTGCTTTCAAAATGGTAAAATGCCCCCTTCACTCACGCCTGCTTCATTGGCAACGGCTTCCATAATAAAACCCTGGAGGCCGTCCCGGTCGATGGTTCGAATGGCCGCATCCAACACCAGCGAACAGGTCGCATGACGTCGATCTTGATGCTTCACGACTTAACGCCCCTGCAGAGAATGACGAGAGAAAGGGCAGTGTCACCCCTTCTCTCAGGTTCAAAGCTCAGCGGTAGCGAGAAAGGTCGATCTGCTGCGTGTAATTTCTTCCCTTCGGGTCTTTGAACTGAAGCTGCGCCATCCCAGTCACGCGGCCAGCTTTGACGAAGGCACTCAAGTCGAATTGAAAGTAGATCACGCCGATATACCTGAAGTCCGGATTTCCCTTGACCGAGAAGGAGTCTTGAAACGGCCCCTGGATGTTGATGGTCGATGTGACACTTTTGCCGTTCAGCGTCAGAATGGCTGGTTTGAAGTCGTCGAGATATGTCCGCTGCACCGGTTTGTCAGCGCCGTGCTTCACGTACGTCTGCTGCCACGCTTCAAGCTCCGCTTCCACGGAGTCCGGACTGTGCGTGAAGGTGATGATCGTCAGACGGTTGGCATTTTCCCGCGCGACTTTTCGGGCGTTCGCCTGCACCACCGGCTTTTTCTGGAACCCTTCCAGGTAGCTGTAGTAGCGGACGCGCTCGTATGGCGTGCCGATTGTCAGGGCGTCCACCAGCGGCGAGGTCGGGTCGATGCGGATGCCGTTGGTGTACTCGTGCAGCACATACGAACCGGCGATGTAGCCGTTGGTGGGGCTGACCATCGAAGTGCCCGCACGAATGGCCTGGCGGAGCTGTGATGCATTCAGCGCCGCGTCCATTGCAAAGGCCGTTCCGCCTGAGGCACCGGCCAGTACCAGCAGCGCCTGGAGGTGTCTCAGCGTTCGTGTTCCGAGGGTCATGGTGTCACCGCAGTCCGAAGATGACGACCCGGCCAGACACGGGGGTGGGCCCAGTGCCGGCACGCGAGGTGTTCCCGGCCGCCACGGCGATGTATTGCGTCTTGCCAATCTGGTACGTGGAGATGCCGCCGCCGATCGGCGCCTTGGCAATGTTGTAGTTGTACAGTTTGCGTCCGTTGCGGGCATCGAGGACGAACATATTGCCCTGCAGGTCACCGCTCATCACGATGTTGCCGGCGGTGGTGGTCACGCTCCCGATGATGCGCGTTCCCGGAACGGCGTACTTCCACAGCCGCCTGCCGGTCGTGGCGTTGAATGCCGAAACCTGCCCGATGGCCTTGTTGTCCGGATCCAACTGCAGTGAACCGCCGAAAAAGAACTGCCCCTTGACGTAGCGCACCTCACCCAGTTTGACGGTTCCGCACCAGTCGGTGGACGGCAGGATCAGGGCGTTGGTCGAGGGCTGGTACGCCGCGCCGTACCACTGTGAACCTGCCGAGTAGTTCGGGCAGATGTTGACGCCTTCCGGGGTGGGAGGCGTGTTGAGGTTGAGCTGATGAATGGTCGGGACCTTGTACACCTGACGGCGGGTGGCGTCATTGTAGTTGTACAGACTGCCTTCTTTGTTGACCACTGCGACGTGCAGCGCGCCGCCCATGCGGGTGCGGTACAGCATCGGCGCCGGGCTGGTATCGAGGTCTTTGTCGTCGTTGGGACGCTGCTGGTAGTAATGGTCAAGCCTTCCGTTTCTGGCGTTCAGCACCAGGATGGAGTTTGTGAAGAGATTCGCGCCGGGGCGGAACTGCGGGCCGAAGTCAGGAGCAGGATTGCCGATGGGGATGTAGAGCTTGCCAGTGGCGGTGTCGAGACTGTAGGTCGTCCAGGTGCTGCCGCCGCCCGTGGCCGTCGAGGCCGCGCGTTGCCAGGTATTGGCGCCGTACTGCTTGCCGGTCGGAATCACGTCGAAGGTCCAGATGAGCTTGCCGGTGGTGGCGTTGTAGGCGTGCATGTGGCCTTTGATGCCCCAGTCGGCGCCCGCCTCGCCCATGAACACCATGTTGTTCCACACGATCGGGGAGGAGCTGGTGAAGTATCCCGAGGTCGAGTCGGCCACCCGGGTGTCCCACATCAGCTTGCCGGTCTTGGCGTTCAGGGCGAACAGGTGGGCGTTGCTGCTGCCGCGAATGACCATGCCGTTGTACAGCGCCGCGCCACGGGGCGTCCCGAAGACGGTGGGCGACGTCGGCTTGTAGTCGTTCATCCACAGCAGCTTGCAGTTGGTCGCGCTGACAGCGTAGGTCTTGTACTCCTTGACGATGTACATCACGCCCTGGTACACCTGCGGCGTCGCCTGGAAGGGGCCGGGTTCCTTGGTATCGAAGGTACACAGCGGATGCAGGCGGCTGGCGTTCGAGGTGTTGATCTGGCTCAACGCGACATGCCGCTGACCGGTATATCCCTTGTTCATCATCAGCCAGCTGTTGGTACTGGTGTCAGCGGCGTTCAGCTCTGCCTGGGTCGGACCGGCCCCCTGGGCAGCGGCGAGGGACGCGAGGCTCAGACCAAGGGCGATCAATTTCGAAAAATGGGACATGTCTTAGCTCCTTGATGAATCCCCGTGCACAAGGTTATTTGGGGCCGACAGTGTACTTGGTCAGGTCAGCTTTGGTCAGCGGCTTTTTGCCGGGTTTGACCCCGTTGCTCTGCAGAATGAAGGTCGTGACGTTCAGATATTGCGCGTCGGTTAGGCTGCCGGGTGCATTCAGTGGCATCTGGCTGTGGATGATGTAGTGCAGGTCGTCGACTTTCTTCGAACTCCATTTCAGGAGGAAGGGCTTGCCGATCAGCGTCGGGCCTGCGCCGCCCTGCAGTTTGTTGCCGTGGCAACTCTGGCAGTTGGCAGTGTAAACCGCCTGTCCGGCTTTGCTTTGCACGGCGGTGAAGACGGCCGGTTTTGCCAGGGCAGTGGAGATGAATGGCAGTATCAGGCTCAGAAGTAGTGCTTTGTTGAGAGTCATTGGATCCTCCTCTGGGATAAAGCAGGAGAGAGGTACAGGCACGACACCTGTGAACATGTCGCACTGGTGCTCCTGATTGGTACCGCGTCTGACGGACGAACGTCTACTTCGCAGCAAGGCAGCTGGATTGTCCTTGTGGGTTTACTGTACTGAGGGGTCAAAGGCGCAATGTAATGAGACGTACGTTATGAGACTTCGCTTTGGTCGCAACTCACTGCCACTTAAGAATGAGACGAATGTGAAAAGTGAGGGCAAGGTGGTGAAGCCTGGTAATGCTCTAAGTTTGACTTCAAGCGGCGTTGCGAGCGTTCGCCGATGAGGTAAATGGAGACCAGGGCGTGGCCTACAAGGGTGCCGAATGACGGCGCTCGTGGTTCTACCAGCGGTGAACGTCCGGCATCGCCGCAATCGGCCATGGACTGCCAGTTCTGACGGCAGGCGAATTGAGACTCGTCGGTCCGGTTGAGGCGCTCAAGGATTCCAGTGCCGCCCAGCTGGGACACCGTGCAACGCACCCAGCTGCCGTACTTCAAACAGGCCTGTTGAAAGAGCTCACTGGTAAATATCGCTGCCTCCGCCTTGCTGCACCAGGACGGGCTCGTGGCATCCCTGAGCGCGCAGGACAGTGACAGCGTCGTCAACGTCAAGTGTCAGCTTGGCGAGGTGCATCGACAGGTTCCGGACGACCCGGGTGGCCAACACGACCCGCGAGGTGACGTCCAGCACGAAGTAAATTCAGCAGACCCGATCGGATGAGGAGAGACGGGGCGCATCAATCTGCACCCGTCGGCCTTCAGGCCAGTCCTGCGGTGTGGAAACCTTCACCGAAGGTTTCCGGGTCTTCCGAGGCGGCGGGGGAGGCATGTGCAGTTCGCCGAGCGCGACCCGGATCTTGTGCCGTCCAATCTCTTCGCCTTGGGCCTTGAGTTCCTGATACAGCAGCCGGTACCCGGAAGTGGGGTGGTGCCGCGCTCCCTGGCGCACCTTCTCGCAGAGCGCGTCACGATTCTGCCGCTTGGCACAACGCGCTGGCGCGTTGTGCTGATGGTCCCGTAGCCGCCAGTACGGTACGCCAGCGGACTGAGCAAAGCGTCGCAGGCTGAGTTGGGACTGGCGCTCCCAAAGGACGATCAGGTCGTCCAGCGTCAGAGCCGCCGCGCTTTTCGCGAGATGTCGAGGTCCAACTCCTGTTCGGCCACGATGCGCTTGAGACGGTCATTTTCCCGTTCCAAGGCGCTCACGCCCTGGTCCTGACGGTCGCCTGCGAGGCGGGCGCGGCCCGCCTCTAGAAATTGGGTGTTCCAGGTGTGGATCAGGCTTTCATTGACCCCGTGCTGACGGGCTGCTTCCGCCACCCCGAGTTCGCCTCGTAGCACGCTCAAGACGATGGCTTCTTTGACGTCGGTGCTCCAAGTCTTGCGTTGTTTCCCCAGGGTGATCTCCAGTCTGCTCGTCCCGCGCATCACGAGGGTCAGGATCTGGAAGTCATCCGTGGAGCACTACCCACCTGACGCCGCCCTGTTCCGTTGGTGGTTCTTGCAGTGTGGTTTCAAGCAAGCGCGCATACAAGCATCTTTGCCGATATCGATCCCAAGGACGAACATAAACACCCTCCTGAAAAAGGGAAAACATGTCACCGCCCCGGACCCTGCGGCAGAATGTTGTGTACAGGCTTCATGTTTCGAATACTGTTGTCCCTCTTCGAAAGGGTCTGGAGCTGGCCGGAATTTAACAGGCGATCTTTTGAGATCGAACTTGCCAACGGGCTGATCAGCTCGAGTGGGAGGGCCAAGCTGAGCTTCCCACGGCTCAGCTCGACACACAAACTTGCCAGAATCCAGCTGAGCCAGCATCACATACCTGTTGGCGTTGACCAACCACTCCGTGAACTGCTGACCTTGAACCCGCAGGATGGTCATCGTGAAGGGAAGCTGTTCAGACTGGGCTGTTCGAGTGCCGGGTCTTTTCTGCTGTTCAGGGGAGGATGACGACCTTGCCTTGGACGGTGCGCGACTCGGCGAGTTCCATGGCGGCTGCGGCTTCCTGAAGCGGGAACCGGGCCGCGACGTGGGGAGTGATGGCCCCCTGGTGAAGCAGGCCCAGCAGGGCCGTCAGATCGTCCTGAAAGCGGCGGCGAAATGTCGTGCGGGCGACCCTATGGCCCGCCCAGAAGTCATAGAACGAGGCGCGGCGGGAATTGGGCAGGACATTCCAGAGCGTCAGCTGAGCGAGCAACTGCAGGAAGATGGTGATGAGGGTGAACAGACTGGCCTTGCGGCCACTTCTAAGCTCAGAGGCCACGCCATAGGAGATCAGGCGGCCTTCAGGGGCGAGAAGATCGAACGAGAGTCTGCAGCTGACTAGGCCCAGATGATCGAAGGCAACATCGACACCGCTTGGGGCGAGAGTGCGAACCCGGGCGGCCAGGTCGGGGGTGCTGTAGTCAACCGGCTCGACACCCATCTGCCGCAGGGCGTCATGATGCCGAGGGGCCGCCGTGCCGATTACCCGTATACCGGCCTGCACCGCGAGCTGACAGAGGACCGTACCAACGCCGCCGCTGGCTCCGTGTACCAGGATGGTCTGGCCTGCTTTGACCTTGGCCTGGCGGTGCAACATCTGCCAGGCGGTCACCCCGTTGACGAGTACCGTCTCGACCAGTGCCGGGTCGAGTTCTGCGGGGACGGGCACCAGATCCAGCGCGTCGACCAGGGTGTGGGTGGCCCAGCCACCGGTCTTGGTCACGGCGGCCACGCGGGTGCCAATCAGCTCCGGGGACACACCGGGACCAATGGCCAGCACCGTCCCGACGAAGTCGTAACCAGGGACAAAGGGAAACTTCGGCTGACCGGGGTAGAGACCGAGACGCATGGAGTGCTCGGCGAAGGAAACGCCACTGGCGTCGATGCGTACCAGGGCCTGACCGCGGGCAGGAGCAGACAGGGGGCGTTCCTGCAACAGCAGGCCGGAGGGTTCGATCAGGCCGGGCATGATGATCTCGGTCATGGTGGTGAAGAAGGTCATGGTGAACTCCTTTTGCTTGTGACTGACTGATCACTCACATGAAATGGCATGAAGAGGGGATGAACGCGAGAGTGGGCGATCAGGAGCTGGGGTGCTGGATGCCGCGTGTCAGGAGCTGCGCCCAAGCGGCAGTGTCGTTTTCCAGACCGGCGGTGACGATCAGGTGGCAGAGCTGGCCGTAGGCGAAGAAGAGCTGCACCGCTTCATCCGGCGCTCCCGAGCGGGCCTTCACGAAGGTGGTAATGGCTTGAAGACCTTGGCGCAGAGCTGCGGCGATTTCGGGCTGGTCGGAGGCGGACTGGGCGTGCACCTGAAGCATCAGTAGAGACCGGTCCGAAATCAGCCGGGCATAGGCCGCGCCCATTGCCTGCAGCAGGCCTTCCGGGGTGGTGTCTGAGCTTGTGTCTGCACCGCGTTCGAGGGCAACCTGAACCCGCTGGAAACAGCGTTCGAGGGTGGCGACGAAGAGGACCTCCTTGCTGGGGAAGAGTTTGAAGACGTAGGCGGGAGAGATACGGGCGTGATCGGCGATGGCGGTGATCGGGGTTCCCAGGTAGCCGGCCTGAGCGAAGACGAGAATGGCGCTGTCGAGCACCGTGTCCCGGCGGGCTTCGGCGGTGGAGAGGGTTGTAGAGAGAACCATGTAGTGAGTGTACACTCACTCATTGAAGAATGCAAGCTGCACGTCACCAGAAGAAGATAGATATTGAGCGGAGGACAGCATCTCCAATTCAATTGATCAGCTGAGATTTCTCAAAACCAACCTCAGTGATCTCGGCGTAGGTTGGCATCCATGGGCCGCTGAGGCAGACGAATAAACCGGACGCGCTGCCAAGCCTTCACCAGCTGAACACGCAGGTACTTGACAGTCCGCATGCAGTAGTTCCCCAACACGTTCCGCCTGATGTACGCCCTGACCAATTCAATAGGGTGCAGTTCTGAAGCGTACAGTGATAGGGAAACCAGGGAGAGCCGTTCGTGGGTCTTCAGGAATGTCGGGGCGGCCGTTGAGCGGTGGGTGTCTGTAGCGCTGCCACCACGCAAAGCGTCAGCCACAGCGATCCGCACCCAGTGAACAAGCCGGGCGGAGCTGGATCCGGCGGCTGTTGGAACGTTTGTCAACTGATTTTCTTCATTTTTACGCTCACGCGAACGCCCTCACATCTCTACCGGGAGCGTTCGTCGGCTCGATCTAGCTGGAACAACAGTTTGATGACATTGTCAGCCGTTACATGTTCACAATTGATCAGCCGAAAACCATTTCTTTTCAAGACGATTTTAGAACCCGTATTTGCTCCACAACATGAGCGAACAGTGGTCGAAGCGCGACCTCTTGTAGAAGTGCGCCCAGTGCCCTGGTCGTTGCATCCTTTCCCCAGTACATCCGGTCCAGCCGATAGCCGACAAAGCGCTGGTCGCCCTGTACAGAACTTCCGATATTCCCAGCGACGACACCATCTACCAGAATGGTGCGAGAGACCGTCGAATCATCCTGACAAATACGCTGCCAGTGGGCGTCGAAGTTCGGTCAGTTACGCGACGGGAAGGCGGTCATCTGTGTCGCGAGAGGGTCGAGTTGCTGTTCGTAGAACACCTGTAGATCGTGGTCCTGAACTTCTCGTAAATGTACATCCAGTGCGGTCATGCCTGCAGCATAAATCCCGCCTGTACGGAGCTGTATTTGATCCGTCGCCCGAGTTCAATGACCCAGGAGCGCTTCTGCAGATTACTTTTCGCCCTGGCCCGTCGCGAATATTGCATGTCTACATGATGACTCCAATGGAAAAGCCCCTGCATCTCTTCTGGGGCTTTGTTTTCTCTATTCGCCCGCTAGTCCGAGGCGGGGAGTTCGTAGCTGAGGACGTAGAGATGCTGGCCGTCTTTTCTGTCGATGGTCATGCTGCCGGTCAGTCCGGTGAGCTGATCCGTGCCCGAGTCCGGCACGACGGTCACACTCAGGGTGGGCGTCCCACGGTTCATGGTGCCGCTGTGTTGCAGCGCGAACCCACCAGTGCGCCCATGAAGTGATGCCTGGACCGTTTCCATCGCCACATATCCGGCTGAGCCCGGAGTAGCAGTCCCGATTGAGAGCATCTGGCCGCTGCTCGTGCCTTTCAGGTCGCCATGGAACACCTTCTGCAGCAGCAACCGTCCCACACTTTCCTGCTCAGTCCCCGCCTGCGGCGTGACCGTTACTTCGAATACTCCTTCGGCCTGCAGCATGGTTTTCATCTCGTGCTCAGCTTATCAACGGTGGTACGTGAACGCTCTCGCATCTCTGCCAGAGGCGTTCATCTGTTCGGTGCCCGGTTCAGCTGTGGCCGTCGTCCTCGTCGTCTCTCGGCGGATGATGCTGCCCGCCGCTTTCCGTCTCTGCGTCCGGTGCACCGGCAGCGGAGGTCGCTGCCTCTTCAGGGCTGCCCGATCGTGCGCCGTCTCTGGCGTGGGTGCATGAGCGACGGGTCCTGGCTCGCTTCACCACTGCTTGTCTGCTGATAGGGCTGACGCCTCTAACTCTTCCTTGAACAGCAACGCCCCCAGCAAAGAGCCGGGAGAGTTGTGCTGTCTGCTTTACTCCTGTGCTGTCTTCTTTGACCTGCCCGGTCCCTTTTATTTGCAGTGCGTCTGATCCCCAACTTTTGGCCCTTCTTGAAGCTTGTTTCCATCTTCTTCCGCGTCTCGGCTGCCAGTCCCTCGAAGTCCACGAGGCCCGCTTCAATGGCCTCCGTTGTTACCTTGATCTTTGTGCCTGATCGCGTAGGAATTAGTTCCTTGTTGATTTTCACGAACCATGCCTCGAACTTCGGTGTGCCATCAATGATCATGTCTTTGACAACGCGACTGTAAGTCTTTCCGGTGCTAGGCTTCGCAAACTTCTTCGGCAATTTGAAGCGCTGAGGCATATTCACTGCTTCAACACTGCTTTCTCGCACGGCGTTCCGTACTTACTTGACGAAGGTGTCGCTGCGCTGCGGATTATGAAGCTTCCTGACTTGATCGCTAAGGATAATGTATGGCACGAGGGTAGTGAAGCATGAGTTGGTCAAATTCAAGTATAGGGTGGAGTTCAGAAGACACTTCATAGATTTTCGCGCTTCCGGTGTTGAGGCCTCAGCGTTTCCGCCGCGGCTCAGGCCGGTGATCTCGGTACCGAGAATCCGATCATCAGATCATGGTCCTGCAACGTGGGGTAAGGTATCGGACTCCAGACTAACAGGCGCCCCGGCTGGTAGACAGGGGGCGACAGTTGTGGGGCAGGAATGACGCTATGGCCTCCGCAGAATCAACACATACGATCCATGAACCGTCTGGATGAGGCCCGCAGAGTGCAGCCGATCTAACGTCTGCCCAAGGCGGTGAGGGGTCCATTCCAGCAACTTAAAAAGCGCCTCACGGTCGCTTGCCTGTCCTGCTGTCAGTGCAGCCAGGGCCATCTGTTCATCGGCCAGCTTCGTCTCTTTTCGCAGCGAGATGGGAGCGATGATCGGGGGAGCGGCAACAGGTGGAGAGCCCGACAGGGTGTAGACGAATGGCCTGCGGTTGTTACGGCTGACAGCACGGGACTGAGTCATCACGGTGAGATGCGCCGCCACGCTCGCGTAGGAGTTGCCGAGCGCCTCGGCAACCATCCGCGCTGTACTGGAAGGGTGTTCGCTCAGGAATGCCAGAATTCGTGCGCTTAGCGTCAAAAGCTACCTTTTAGAGCTGGAGTGGAGAAGATCGAGAACAAGTTCAGCCTGAAGGTATCTGCACGACCTTGGTGTAACGGTAGCAGACCATCGCACGATGTTCTTTTACTTTAGTTTGAACTGAACTCGCCCCGGTCACTGGGCTGGCGCTGGGGTGTGAGCTGCGTGAGAAGGTAGGGAAATAAAGTGTGGGAAGTTGTTTAGGAACCTGCGATTCTCGCGAAGGACTCTCGGGTGCATCCAAGCGCCAGTCCCGCTGGTCGCTGGTTGACCTCCTGGAGGGGGAGGCCGAGGTCGGAGCGAGTTTCATTCGTTCCGACAGGGAGCCGAGAGCGGTGAGTGCCTGCCCGAGGACAAGAGCGACGGCCGCCTTTCGCCCCGTGTCATCACCGGGTTCCATCGACGTCCCCGGGAAGCAGGAGGAGCGCTCCGGGTTGAGATACGCTGCCAGTGCCACCCGCAACTGTTCCAGTCCGGGCCAGTCACCGCCGGCCGGGATCACGATGGATCGGTGGCGTGCCAGATGGACCACCACCAGTCCCTCGGTCACCCTGAACGGGGCGTGCAGATCGGAACCTGGGATCAGCTTGCGGTAGTCTGAAGACTGGCTCATCAGCCAATCCTAGGGTTCGATGGTCAAGCCGTTCTTCAGTCCTTGATGCCCGGAGTGACAAGACGTGCAGCGGGAACCATTCCGTTTACCGCACCCCCGACTCGCGCCAGGGGTGCGGCTGTCAGCGGTCGCCGTACTTGGTCTTGGTGAACAGGATCGGCTGTGGCCCGCGCCAGGGCTGCCAGAGGTGCCCGCGACAGGGATCGTGATGCTCAGGCACCAGGGTGTACACCCGCCGCACCGTGGTGCGCCTCCTTCCTTACGCTAGTCAGCACTGTGGAGTCCTGGTCTCGCATCAACAGCGTAGAAGCAAGTTGAAGGCGTGCCATTCCAATCGAACTCAGCGGCAGCTTGACCGCAGTGGCCAGTTCTCTCTTCCATTCTGGGAAGACTGATTTCAACGCTCGAGCTGCTTGCCCATGACGATGTTGATCGGCTGGAAGCCCAGTCCTTCGTAAAGGGCTCTGGCCGCGTGGTTGTGGCCGAAGACATGCAGCTGAAGGCCGGTCGCTCCCTGCGCCGCCGCATGGCGCTCTACCAGCCTGAACGCCTCGCTGGCATACCCTTTTCGCCGATGGTCGGCACCGATCTCGATTTCGTACACGAAGCCCACCCGTTCGTTTCCCCGCTGCTGCAGCTTGTACCACAACACCCCCACGTCTTGACGGCTCTCTGAGTCGTGCAGGTCGAAGCAGAAGTTGTCCGGAGTCGCAGGTCCTTCGGGCAGCAGGGACTGGAATTCCGCGGCCGAGCGCTCGTTCGCCTCTTCAGCTGTCCAGCGGCCACTGCGAACATGCTCCGCCGCGTACCTGGGGAGACTGCGGTCGACAAACCGCTGGTAACTCTCGGGGGTCATCGGGTTCAGCGTCAGCATGCCCAGAGTGTAACCAGCCCTCGAGTGAAGGAACACCAGACCAGTGCTCCGACGTCAGGGCGCAGACTGAACGCATGAACCTTCCAGTTGCCCTAACCGCTCCGGTGCCACAGGCCTTGAAGTGAACGAAAAGCCTGAGCAGATCGAACGGCAGAACAAACGAGGGCGGATGCTCAACCTGCTGCTGAACACTGCCGTGCTGCTGTTGCTTGGAGCCGGCATCTACCTGACGGTGAAATTCGGGCTGCAACTGCTGGACCAGCACTTCAGCTTCTGAAGACGCGCAAGGCAAGGATGGATAGGCAGCTGTCAGGGTCGTGTGAAACGGCTTCCGTGGACTGGTCTCAGGATGGTTCTGAACGTGCGGCTGACCGGACAGTGCACGCCAGCCGACCTTCCTTGGTGGTGGCCCTGTGGGGTTCTTGAGCCGCGTTTCGAGCAGTATTCAGGCCTGTACCCTAGGCCCAGCCTGGAGCGCAGCACGTTCTTTGGAATGCCTGGACGGACAGGGTCACTCCGTTCCGATGCTGCGCTTCAGTAGAAGAATGCGCTGTAATCCGAGGCGATGTTCAGTTCGAGACGTTCGTGCGCCTGGATCCCTCGGGGGCCCGGATCAGCGGCGGAACCGGGTTGGGACTGGCGGTGGTGCGCGCCCTGATGCTGGCACATGGTGGCGAGGTTGAACCCAGCCCGTCGCCGGTGGGGAACACGGGCGAGCCTGAAGTTCCGAGACACAGGGTAGGAACAGACGAACGTTCCGGGAACAGTCGAACGACTGGGGAGCAGGAGAGGTTGCCTGGCCGTTCTGCTGACAAGACCAAAGAGGTCAACCTCTCCCGGTCAATCAAGACGGGGGAGCTTAACAACAAACGCGAGGACTTGTTTTGCCGGTGGCACTCAGCATTCAGGAGAGCAGCTGAGCCCACGGATGTTGAGGAAAGCCAGGGTCACCCTCTCTTCCGAACGCCCTCTGCCTCCAGGAGTCGCTGCGCGGTCTCCAGAAAAGGTGAGCCCAGCTGTGCCAGGCCATGATGGGTCAGGTACAGCCCGGTCGAGACGCGCTCGAGATACCCCCACTGCCAGATGGCCTCCGCGTCGGTTCCCGTGGACTGAGCCAGCTGGTCGCACCAGCCGCGAATCTCGGCGCGGGCGTCGCTCATGGCGAGCAGGTCCGCGTTCCATTCCCTGAGGGCGACCCCGAGATCGTACTCCGGTTCGCACAGAAACCCTTCCGGGTCCACGAAAACATACCCCGACTCTGCGCCTGGCCGCGCCCGTTCGGCACGCAACAGGTTCAGGGCGTGAGCGTCACCGTGAACGACGACCTGACGGCGCACATCCCGCGCTTCCAAACGCTCCTGTGCGTAGTGGAGGGCCCTCGCCACGACCGCCTGGGAGACCGCTTCGGGGTGCCCGGCGGCGAGTTCGGACACCAGGCGGGCCAGTCCCGCCGCCTTATGTTCAGCGGGAGCGTGTAGAGGCGGGTACAGCTCCTGCGGAAGGTGCCAGGCCTGCACCAGCGTCCCGGCGATCAGGGAGAGCACCTCCGGGACCGTGTCTACTTTGGCTGCAGCCGAAGGCCCGAGAGACTCCATCAGGATCGCCCCGCGTGAACGGTCATGGGACAGCACCTGAACGTACCCTCGGCCCCGCGCGGCCACCAGGGTGGAGATCTGGGTCTCCAGGATCGGCTCTGGCAGGGCGACCTTCAGGACGGCCGGTTGCCCGTCGGACGTCGTGACACGGCAGACGTACGACCGGCTCCCGCCATTCAGAACCTCACCCCGGTCGAGCGCCCAGTCGTGGCACAGCTGCGGCACGAGAACAGGCAAAGCATCCAACCATTGTCGGCCCGCCGGTCCCTGGTGCTCGGCGAACGTCCGCACCTGGGGGTGCACCGTGACTGCTCTCGACGTCGCCATGATCGACGAGTTTAACAGTCCGGACGACAGGCCCGGCTGAGCAGTTCGCCGACAATGTCAATCGAGGCTATGACGCGTTTTCCCGGATGCTTCAAGGACTCATGCTCACCAGAAATGGTCAGAGCTTAGGCTGGCTGGAGACATCCGGTGGTCTGGCTCCAGAGCGTGGCCACCCTTACTAACAGCCACGCCGTTGTTCTGACTCGGAGACGTTCACACTGGTCACCGATTCCGGGCCGCATGGTGAGTGCAGGCGTGCCGCTCGGTCGAGGCACTTCCTGCTGTTGCTCCTCAACACTGCCTTGCCAGTAAAAACTGGCCATAACCCTGTCTCCTAAGGTAGAACTTATCTCCTTCTACACGAAATCGGGTCAGCACCAGTCAGTCATGGACGCACAGTTACCTTACTGAAGTCAGTTAGCCAGGGTGTCTGCCTGGGTCATCCCTCACTTGTCTTCCTCACAAACCCGAGTAAGATAGTCTGGATTATGTCCGAGACCACCCTCGATACCCTGCGCCCCGGAGAGGCCGCCCATATCATCGGCCTCACCCCCGGACATCCGCTGCGCCGACGCCTGATGGAACTGGGATTCATCCGGGGCGCGAAGGTGAGCGTGCTGCGGACCGCCCCGATGGGCGACCCGGTGGAATTGCGGCTCGGCGGTACCGAACTCGCCCTGCGCCGCGCCGACCTGGAGAGCGTTCGGGTGCGCCTGTGAGTCTGCCCCTGCTGGAACCCGCGCCCCGGTTGCCGATCCACGACGCCGCCGCCTGCCTCCAGACGGTCTCGCGGCTGCGGGCGGCCCGCGCACCCAGAGCGGTGATTGTGGGCAACCCGAACGTCGGCAAGACCACGCTCGTCAACGGGCTGGCCGGAACCAACCTGAAGGTCGGCAACTGGTCGGGCGTGACGGTGGAGAAACGTGAGGCCAGCCTCACCTTCCAGGGCCGCAGCGTGCAGCTGCTCGACCTGCCGGGGGCCTACTCGCTCAGCCCGCACACCCCCGAGGAACTGATCACGCGCACCGCCCTCCTCGACGAGGCCCCGGAAGTAGCAATCAACGTGCTCGACGCCGGCAACCTGGAACGCAACCTGTACCTGACGCTGCAACTGATGGATTTCAGAATGCCGATCGTGGTGGCGCTCAACCTGGTGGACGAGGCCAAAGACAAGGGCATGACCGTGGAAGCAGCCGCGCTGGAGCGTGCCCTGGGCGTGCCGGTGATCGAGACGGTGGCGAGCAGGGGCAACGGTCTGGGCCAGCTGATCGGTGCGGCGCTGGAACGGGCCGAAGTGGGCCAGGGCGTCACCTACCCGGCCGAGATCGAGGGCAGCGTGTCGCGGCTGGTGGCCCGGATGGCGCAGCTGAGTACCCTGCCGACGCACGCGCACCGCTACCTGGCATTGAGTCTGCTGGAAGGTGACCCCAGCATCCGGGGACGGCTGGCGGCCACCGGCCATGCGGACCTGCTGGCCGCCGCCGACCGGGAGGCCCTGCTCCTCGACGCCAGCGGCGAAGACGCCCTGATCACCGTGGCCGAGGCGCGGTACGCCAGAGCGGCCCAGATCGCCCAGGCGGCGATTCCGCAGGTGGTGGCCCGGCGCACCCTGACCGACCGCCTCGACAGTGTGGCGCTGCACCGCTGGTTCGGTATTCCGGTGTTTCTGGCGACCGTGCTGCTGGTCTTCCGCCTGACCTTCAGCGTGGCCGCGCCCTTCGTGGCGCTGATCGGCGGCCCGCTGCAGGACACCGTCTCGGGCTGGGCGGCCGCCGCCCTCTCGTGGGCGCCGTTCTTCCTGCGCGAACTGGTGGTGGGCGCGGTCATTCCCGGCGTGGGCACGGTGCTGAGCTTCCTCCCCACGCTGCTCGTTCTCTACCTCGCCATGAGCTTCCTGGAAGACAGCGGGTACATGGCCCGCGCCGCCTTCCTGGCCGACCGGATGATGCGCAGCATCGGGCTCGACGGCCGCGCCTTCATTCCGCTGATCCTGGGCTTCGGCTGCAACGTGCCCGCCGTCTACGCCACCCGTACCCTGGAAAACCGCAGCGACCGCGTGCTGGTCAGCATGATCCTGCCGTTCATGAGCTGCTCGGCCAGGCTGCCGGTCTACATCATCTTCGCCGCAGCGCTCTTTCCCAAACAGGGCAGCGTGCTGGTGTGGGCCATGTACATCCTGGGCATGGCGGTGGCGTTCGCGTTCGCGTTCGTGCTGCGCCGCACCAGTCTGAAGAATGAGGGCGGCGGCGTGCTGCTGGAATTGCCGCCCTACCGCCTGCCCGCTCCGCGCGTGTTGTGGAAACACGCCTGGAGACGCACCGCGTCTTTCGCAAGGCGGGCGCGCACCACCGTTCTGGGCACGGTCGCGGTGGTCTGGCTGCTGCTCGCTATTCCAGCGGTATCGGGCAGCAAGTTCGCCAGCGTCCGGCCCGCCGACAGCCTGTTCGGCACGGTCAGCATGTGGGTCAGCCCGGTCTTTGCGCCGCTGGGTTTCGGCACCTGGCAGGCCACCGGGGCGCTCGTGCCCGGCTTCGTCGCCAAGGAAGTGGTGGTCGCCACGCTCGGGCAGATCTACCTCGGTGAGCAGGCCGCCACGCCCGCGCCGCTGGGCCTGTTCGCGGGTCTGAAGACAGCGGCCCTGGGCACCTGGACGGCCGTGAAAGAGAGCGTGCAGGCTATTCCCACCGTGCTGGCGCTGCCCAGTCTGGGCGCCGACGCCTCCGGGGACGCCAAGTCTCCGCTGGCCGCCGCCCTGGCGAAAGCCTTCACCCCGGCCGCCGGGCTGGCCTACCTGGTGTTCGTGCTGCTGTATACCCCCTGCATCGCCACGGTGGGCGCCATTCAGGCCGAACACGGCCGGAAGATCGCCTGGATCACGGTCGCCTACCAGATGGGCACCGCCTGGGTGGCGGGCCTGATCGTCTATCAGGTGGCGAGGCTGTTCCTGTGAGCCGGCTGTTCACCATCCTGGGCGCCCTGCACGGTGAGCCGCGCACGCTGTCCGAACTGAGCGCCGCGCTCGGCAGTTCGCAGACCGCCGTGGAAGGCATGCTTCAGACCCTGTTTTCCAGCGGGTACATTCAAGACGCTTCGCCCACCGCCGAGGGCTGTTCATGCAACGGGTGCAGCCTGAAGAGCCTGTGCCGCAATGCGGACGGTGACCTCCCCGCCGTGAGCCTGCTGCGCCTGACGCCGCGGGGCGAAGCCTATTTGTCGCGCCAGGGCTGAGGGCTGCAGGGCGGCCGGGTTTCTTCCGTCTCTTCGCGGTGCTCTGGTCACGCCATGAGATTGCGCGGCTGCCGAGCGCCTTCAAACGCATTCACCACGCCCAGACGGGCATGCTCCGGCTGCACTGTCAGGTGCTGTTCGAGCCGGACCAGTCGCAGGCGTTGCTGATATACACCGCCTCACCGGGCAGTGAGGATGACCGCCAACTCCGGACGCTTTCCCGGCTGTTGGCTGACGGTTGAGAAGGTGCGACCGGCCAAAGGCTTGTGGCGGCCTGCGGCTCCTGGGCCTCACCCATCGACCGTGCTCAAGACGTTTTTCCGCCACTGGCCGTTGTGTGGCCAGCAACGGCACCGAGATACCGATGCCGCGAAGATCTTCCTGATCAGGTTACTCGGAGAATATGCTGTTCCAGACATGATCTATACCGATCAGCTGCGGAGCTACGGGCCTGCAATCCGGGAGATCCCGAGTCTCATCCATGTCGATTACCAACAGGTAATCTCTACAGCACGTTGCAACAACATGATTGAGCAGTCTCACCGTCCCACACGGCGTCAAGAGCGATAGCGGGCACGCGTCTCATGGGCGCTGTTCTGCTCAGGACAACAGCAGGGATTCAAGCGGAAGAAACGGGCGCAGGAATTCCTGACCCTGCACGCTCAAATCGACACCCTTCACCCGTACGCCCGGACCAGCGTTTTCACCGCAACCAGACGGAACACTCAGAGACAAGCGGTTCAGACGTGGTCAATGGTCGCGGCAGGGGTGGTCTGAGGTTCAGCCCCCCCCTGCCTTCACCCTGCTGTAGAACCAGTTCAGGCAACACAACCAGCTGACAGGCTATGCAGGGTTCAGTTCAGGATTCGGCTCATCAGTCAGGCGGTCTTTCACCATGAAGCCCGTGAGCAACTTCCACAGAGGTTCAGGGAGCGTCAGAGCTTCCCGGTCATTGATCGACAACGTGGTCTGAATATCCTGGCTTCGCCCAGCTTCCACTTTCTGTACCCACTCCGGATCGAGCAGGAGCGCACGGCCCAACGCTACGAAGGATGCTCCCAGGTCGAGTGCCTGAAGTGCATTCTCAGGACTCCAGACGTTGCCGACTGCAATGAGCGGCGTCTGCGTTCCAAGACGCTCAGCGATCTGTTCCAGACGCGTGCGCTCCAGATCGTTTCCGCGGCGGGGTTGGCCTGCATACTCCGACAACGACACATGAACATAGTCCAGGTCCTGAGCCCTCAAGGCTTCGACGAGACTCAAGGCGTCGTGCATGGTCAAACCCTGCTCGTGAGGTTCCTCAGGAGAAAAACGGTACCCCAACAGAAACGGACCTTGAGCATGAGTTGCGATGACACGCTTGACCTCCTCGATCACAGCCAGCGGGAAGCGCAGTCGGTTCTCCAGCGAGCCGCCCCAGTCGTCAGTGCGACGGTTGCTGTGACCGGACACGAACTGCTGAATGAGATAGCCGTTCGCTCCGTGGATTTCGACGCCGTCAAATCCTGCTTCAATTGCCCGGCGGGTCGTCTGTCCAAAGTCAAGCACGATGTCGTGAATCTCTTTTTGAGTGAGCGCCCGCACTGGAACAGGAGTGTCCGAGCGAAAGGGGCTGGCCGGCGGCGGCACGGGACTTGCCGAGACAACATCGTTGTCGACGAACTCGGGTAAAGCCTGATGACCAGCATGAAATATTTGCAGGACGGCCCGTGCGCCACCGCTCTTGATGGCCGCTGCCAGTGACTTCAGGCTGTCCAAACGTTGATCGTGTTCCGCCCCGAATTGACCTTGGAATCCCTTGCCATTCGGCGTGACATAAGTGACCGCCGTGAGCGCCAGTCCAACGCCTTTTGAACGCCTTGCGACGTAGTCCAGTTCGGCTTGGGAAACCGAATCGTCAGGGTCACTCGACCAGGTGGTCATTGGGGCCAGCACCAGGCGGTTCCTGACGTGGACGCCACTCCGGAAGGTGTAGGGCTGAAAGAGTGCTGAAAAACTTTGCATACAACAACGTTAAACACACTGATACATAAAGTCAAGCGATGTGTTTTACAGATGAGAAGTGAACGACTTCGGTCTCTGTCGTTCTAGACGACATTCCTCCACATGATCATTCCGGGCTTCGACAGGAAGCGCGAAGCGAAATCAACGGCGCCTCGCCAGATATCAGGCTGGCCGAGCCAACGCGGTCATCGCCACCAGCGTGTTCCTGGCCACCAGGTCGGCGAAGGCGTCGTCGAGCGGGGCATTCTGAATCAGCAGGCGGTACCAGATCGGGCCGAGCATCAGGTCGACCAGTGCCTCTATCTGGCGTTCGTCCAGGCCCGGCTGCTGGCGCTCGAGGATGCCGCGCAACTGGCGTCGACGCTTGCTCAGATGGCGTTCGCGGAGTTCGGTCAGGAACTCCGGTGACTGGAGAGCCTCGGCCATCAGCGCACGGTTGAGGGTGCCGCACTCCCCACTCAGGGTTCTGCAGGTGGTGCGGGCAAAGACCAGGAGATCTTCTTCGGGAGTTCCTGCGGGGGGAGGCGTGGGAAATTGATCAGCCTGTTCGGCGAAGGCATCGAGGATCAGGGCGCTTTTGTGTTTCCAGCGGCGGTAGAGCGTCTGCTTGGCGATGCCGGCACGGTCGGCGACCGCCTCCATGCTGATGGAGGCGTAGCCGTGCTCTCGCAGGAGGTCGAGGGCCGCCTGATGGGCCTTCCTGGAATGCTCGGCGTTCCGTGGACGCCCGGCGGCGCGCGGTGTCTCGTTCATGCCTGCATCCTACCACTTGACAATCCGTTACGCCGCGTATTTAATTTCGATATGCAACGCACCGTCACAAAACCCTCCGGTGATCCCAGGTGGCCCCTGTTCTCGCTGGCCTTCGCCTTCTTCACCGTAGGGGTCACCTCGCTCTCGGTGGTTGGATTAAGCCATTGGATCAGCCAGGACCTGCACATCCTGCCGAGCCAGACCGGGCTGCTCGTCACCGCCTTCGCCCTGATCTACGCCGTGGCCGCGCTGCTCGTCCAGAGCCTGTACGGTCACTGGCCCCGCCGCCGACTGCTCGTCACCGGGCTGGTGGTCTTGAGCCTCGGGCTGATCCTGAGCGCCGGGGCCGGCAGCTTCACCCAGCTGATGCTCGCCCGGGCCGTGGCGGCCGTTGGCGCCGCGATGATCGGGCCGGTCGCCTCCGCCACTGGCAGCCTGCTCGTGCCTCCCGAGCGACAGGGTCAGGCGCTCGCCACGGTGTTCGGTGGCTTCACCGTTGCCGCGGTGCTCGGCGCCCCGCTCGCCTCGGTCCTGGCCCCCAGTATCGGCTGGCGCGGCGTCTTCCTGGCGCTCGCTGGGGTCGGGCTGCTGGCCGCGCTGCTGGTCGTTCGGGTGCTGCCGGCGGTCGCCGCAGGCCAGCGGGTCACGCTGAGTACTTACCAGCGGGGGCTGAGCATCAAGGGCGTGCGCTCGACCCTGCTCGTCACGCTTCTGCAGATCGCCGCGCTCTTTATCGTGTACGCGGTGGCCGGCAGCTACCTCGCAGGGCGCTTCGGCAGCTCGGCCGAATGGATCTCGGCGACACTACTGGGTCTGGGGCTCGGCGGCGTAGTCGGCAATGCCGTCTCCAGCCTGGCCGTCACCCGCTTCGGCAGCCACACCACGCTGCTGTTTACCCTGCTCGCCTCCGCAGTGACGGTGGCGCTGCTGCTGGTGGCGCCGCCCCTGCCATGGCTGGGACTGGCGCTGCTCTTCTTGTGGTCCGCTTTCGCGAACATGTTCCAGGCCCCGCAACAGGCTCGCCTGATCGGCCTGCATCCTTCGGAGCGTGGCCTGATGCTGGCCCTCAACGCCAGCATCCTTTACCTGGGTATCAGTGTGGGGTCCTGGCTGGGCAGCGGTCTGTTGCCGCGCTTGGGAGCGGAGCATTTGGTCTGGCCGGCCCTGGGGTTGCTGATGATGGCAGTCTTGCTCAGCCAGAAGAGTCGGCGCGGTCACCAAAGGCTCTCCACTGAAACTTGACACCGTCCATCTCGTCTCTACGACCGGCACAATGCCTGGACCGTCGGCTAGCCACAGACCTGCAAAGCTGGCGAAGGCAACACCACCGTTGATAGATGTCAACGGTGGTGTTGCCTTACCTGGGTCGGGGTAGGCTGACCCGCCGTGACCAACGCCAAGCCTTACCGCCACCGTTTCCCCATGCTCATCATCCAGCACGCCGTTTGGCTCTACCACCGCTTTCCGCTCATTGACCGAGATGTGCAGAAATTGCCCCATCAGCGTGGCATTCAGGTGAGTCATGAAACCCTTCGCGAATGGTGCATAAAGTTCGGACCTCTCTTCGCTGAAGACCTGCGCCACCGAGCACCCTGTTGGTTCCCAGTCGACGTCATTTGTAGCTGACGGAGGAGTGTTTTCCTGACCCTTGATGAACCGCTTTCTCGCGCCCTTGCTCTCCCTTTTCCTCCTTTCGCACGCTGCCGCGGTCAACATTCAGGGCACCCTGGGCAACCCAGCGGCCATCCCACGGTTGATGGGCACTGCAGATCAGGTCTACATCCTCTTCGCCAGCTACACCCAGGCCTCGGTGATCGGCCGGGCGGAGGTCAAGAACGGTTCGTTCTTCCTGGATGTTCCCGATGGTCAGACCCTGAAGCTGCGCCCGTATCAGGCCTGTGATGGCGTGCACCCGAGTGCCGCGGCGCAGGTCTACCAGACCGAGACCATCCTGCTGTACAACAACGCCCTCAACCGGGCAGTGGGTCCGGTGATTCAGGCGGACCGACTGGTGGATCCGACCCGCGTGGTGCACTGGCTTTACAGTGACAGACCCACGGCTGTGCATGGCCGGTGCAGCGGAGTGAGCACCACCTATGACCTTGACCTCCGGCGCGGCTGGAACGCCGTGCTGACTGTCACTCAGGGCACCGGAGTGATGTACACCAATCTCAAGCAGGCCCTGCCGTACTGGGTGTCCGGGGATTTGAGCTTCAATCATGCCCGCAGCGCGCTGCCGAAGAGTTTCTTTCAGGCTGAGATCCACATCCAACGTTAAAGGCCGGAGGCGCTCGCTGGGCCTCGCTTTGGATCGTCCTCGAAGGAACGGCGCAGCCGGACGCGCATCTGGGCACCCAGCCTGGGGGAAGCGGTGCGGAGCACCTCGAAGATCTGCCATTTTCCGTAGCGTTCGATGTCAAGGAAGTGGAGATCTTGTGGGAGCTGCCAGTCCGGACTGAGATCGAGGAGCACATCCGGACCGTGAATCTGCATGTCGACCAGTGCGCGTTCAGGAATCCACATGGCTTTTCATCCATACCACAGTGCCGCCTCGCCGATGGCGCTGACGTGTATACCGGTCCGAGGTCGAGCCTGGTGACACTCGATCGACGTGGGTCACGTCGGGTCACCCTCCCCGACCCGGTCAACCGATTGATCTGGTAGGTATGGGGATGGGGAAGCAGAGGCTGAACGCTAGCCTCCTTCAGGGCTTCACGCATCTGACTGCAGGGTTCGGCGTCCGTGATGATCAGGTGAACCCCGGAGGTGGGCACAACCGGGTGGGGGCGATGCGTCCGAACTTGGAATGATCCATCAACGCGACGACCCGCGTGGGATTCGCGATCAGGCTGCGTTTGGCGGCGGCTTCCGGACGATAAACCTCCGTAAAGCCGGCGTGGGGGGTAAAGCCCGCCGCGGAGAAGAAGAGGGTGTCGGAGGGCATCAGATGGCCGTCGAGATCGCCGACCAGCGCCCGCGATCAGGGGTGGTAGAGGCCACCGGACAGGAATGCCGGGAAGCCCCGTTCCGCAAAGGCCTGGACGGTTTCAAGGCCGATGGTGGTGAGGTGAACGCGGCAGCGGCTCAATGGCCCGGCAGGTGCTCACCCTCCTTCACCAGGCTGGTGGCCACTCCAGCAATAGCAGCCTTCTCCAAAGCGAACAGCTGAAGCCGGCGGTCGAACGGTAGACCCTGAATGACCTGCCCTTGGAGGTGCACGGCCCCTGGGGTGTATTGCACCAGTCCCTGTGCGGACCAGGGTATTCAGGTCGCGCAGGATGGTGATGTAGTGCACCTCCAGCGCCTGTGAGAGGTCATGGACGCGGGTTTCCTGGTCGGTGCAGAGCATGCGCAGAATTTCCTGTCGGTGCCTATAAGATTTGGCAGCCACACGTAGACTTCGATGGGGCAGTCCTTGTCTGCTTGGAAGAGCGCGAGTGAGATTGTCCGGTCATCCAGGAGCCAGTTCACTCACCCTGAGCGGTTTACGGCAGGGGGACCTGCACCACGCTGAGAACGCCGGCGATGGGGCCGTCTCTCGGCGGCAGATCGCGCAGATTCTTGCCGCCAGCCTGAGCCTGCCCGTAGCCGACGGAAAGACCTTCGAGCTTGTCTCTGGACAGGGTCCCACAACCGTGGCCCTCGAAGGGCTCTTCACCGGACTGCGCCCGGATGCCTCCGATCAGCTCGACGGTCCGCTCGACGCGGACAACATGCCGCTCGAAAGCGAGCCACAGGACGTCGTAGAGGCCCTGCGCGAGATCCGCGCGAACCGACCGTAAGTGTTCGCACGGCGGAAACACGCGGAATTTTGTGTGCAGGCTTGATGGCCTCGAATACTGTTGTACCTGATCGAAGACGCTCGAGCCGGCCATATGTGCAGTCCCCTCTTGGAGGATCCAACATGTCAACGGGCTTGCTGGCTCGAGGGTGTGACAAGCCCAGCGTCCCACGGCTCGGCTCAACACGCGAACATGTCAGGTAACTGACATCTTTGCTGGGAGAGGTTGAAGCTTCCGTGCCGCACGCGCTTTTTCGAGAGGTCAACACCCTGCCAGTGAGATGCCGCCATTCCCTGTCTTCGCTGTCAGTTCGTCTTGGGTCGCTGATCTGTGCTGGCCGTTTTTGTAGCTTGGGGGAGCAGCAGCGATACCCCAGTGGCCAGCACGCTGAACCCAATGGCCCACCAGAAGGACTGGTCGAAGGCGTGCGCTGTGCCCAGCGGCGTGGTGGTACGCCGCACAGCCCCTTGCAAGATGACGGCCAGTAGGGCCGTCCCGAATGACCCGCCCAACTGGGTGGCTATGCGCGTGATGATACTGGCGTCCGGCACGTCTGAGCGCTGCAGACCACTGAAGGCGAGGGCCATGAGCGGAATGGTCACGGCTCCCAAGCCGAACCCACGTACTGCCAGTGCTCCTATCAGGACGGTCACGTTGGTGTGCGCGTCCGCGAAGGCGAAGGGCAGGGTGCCGAGGGTCACGATCGTGAACCCCATGACGGTTACCCAGCGGGCCCCGATGCTGTCGGACAGCCGGCCTGCTAGCGTGCGGCTGAGCAGCGTACCGACGCCTTGCGAAATGAGCAGGACGCCAGCGCCAAGTGCATCTGCGCCACGAACCTCCTGAAAATCCAGAGGAAGCAGGAACAACGCACCATACAACGAGACACCGGATAGGAAGAGCAGCAGTGACGAAGACGCCAGCGGCCAGTGTGTCAGGAGTCGCACATTGATCAGGCTCTGCCCGCTGCGGTGCCAAGCCCGGGCAATGAATGCCGAGAGCAGCAGGAGCCCACCGATCAACGGAATCAGGACATCTCCGCGGCCAAGCCCACCTGAGTGAGCGACATTGCTGAGACCATAAAGCATGCCTACAATGGCTGGAGTGATCAGCAGCAGCCCCGGCGTATCGAGGGAAGTGGGTTGCGCGGGCGGGTCGTTCGGCAGCAGCCGTACTGCCAGGATAAATCCGGCGACGCAGAACGGAACGTTCACCCAGAACAGCCAGGGCCAGCTCAGATGCTGCAGGATCAGGCCGCCGATGACAGGGCCGACGATCGGGCCAAGCACGGCGGGCAGGCTGATCGTTGCCATGATCTGCCCGAGGTTGCGTCCACCGGCAGCCTGAATGATGAGGGTCGATAAGAGGGGCAACATGATGCCGCCGCCGACGCCCTGGATTACCCGAAAGAGGATCAGGCTGGTGGCGTTCCAGGCGAGGCTGCACAGGATCGAGCCGGCGAGAAAGATGGCCAGCGAGATCAGCCAGAGGGTCTTCCCGCCGACCCGCCGCTGGGCCCAGCCGACGATGGGGATCGTGACGCCGAGGGCAAGCAGATACGCAGTACTGATCCACTGGATGGTGTCGACGCTTGCGTGTAAGGTGTGGGCGAGGGTGCGCAGGGCGACGCTGACGATCGTGGTGTCGAAGACCACGGCCAGCGCGCCGACGATGACGGCCCAGGCGGTGCGGGTGACGGCAGGATCGATGGGTTCGGTGGTGCGCAAGGTGCCTCCTTAGATACAATTTGTATCTTATTTATGACCATACACCACTCAAATAGGAAACACAATGCCTCTTATGTCAGAACATGAACCGTCCCGCCGCCGACGCGGATCAGCCCTGGAAGATGCCCTGCTGCACGCCGCCTGGGCTGAACTTCTTGAATACGGCTACGATGTCTTCACCATCGAACGCGTCGCCGAACACGCCAACACCAGCCGCGCTGTCCTCTACCGGCGCTGGCCCAGCAAACCTCAACTGGCCCGTGCAGCCCTCATTCACGGACTCCGGCAGAGAGATCAGGTCACCCCGAACACCGGCACGGTGCGCGGCGACCTGATCTCCCTAATGCAGCACGCCAACGCTGTCCGGATGCCCCTCCTGATTGCCATCGGCGTTCAGCTCGGCGGGTACTACCTGGAGACGGATAGCAGTCCAGCAGATCTGCGCAACGCACTGCTGGAAGGCAGCACGTCCCAGCTGGACGTCATCTTCGAGCGTGCAGTCGAACGTGGTGAGCTGGATCCAGCCAAGCTCACGCCGCGTCTGCGAAATCTTCCTGTCGACCTGTTCCGCCACGAGTTGCTGATGACCTTGAAACCTGCGCCTGATACCGTGATTGAGGAGATCATCGACAGTATATTCCTGCCACTCGTCCGTCGCAGTTGAGCAAAAGCGCCGCCCGCAGAATGACAGCTGTTCGTGGTACCTTCGCCGGGGCAGATTGTGCTGGCCCGACCTGACACAGTCGAGGGGTTGTGTTGCCTTAACTAGCGTCACGCCACCCATGCCACGACCGCTGACCAAGGTTGGAACGCCTGCTGCTGGGTGCTTCGTCTGGTTTGGGCGGAAATGCTAGTGCAGGAGTGATGGTAGAGATTCTCCACTCGTGCGTGCAGGGTCAGAACTTCCTGTGCACGTTCCCTCCGTTTGAATCCTTGCTGATGTCGTTCCTGGCGCCGTGTAGAACGGTGGGAGTGCTCAATGATGGTGTTACATCGGGCCGTGGAGATGACGTGTTGGTGGTCGACGTTGACCAGACTCAGGATCTCTCGCATTGCGGCTCCGTAGCTGCGGAGCTGATCGGTATGGATGACCTCTGGGACATCGTATTCTCCCAGCAGTCGGGTCAGAACGGTCTTTGCCGCCTCGGTCCCGAT
>Ga0160427_10000288_pt1 | contig 32555 bp, 44 predicted proteins | sample SolpanmetagenomL_FD_108194 | JGI IMG/M metagenome (GOLD analysis project Ga0160427, IMG submission 108194) | Solar panel surface microbial communities from Lawrence Berkeley National Laboratory, California, USA - L | ecosystem: Engineered > Built environment > Solar panel > Unclassified ...
ATTACGTCTTTTAGAGAAGGAGAATGCATGCACTTGTTAGCCACCGATCTAGCCTCTCGTGGTCTGGATATCCCGCATGTCGAGACTGTAATCAACTTTACAGTACCAACTCAGACGGAGACTTATTTGCACAGAGTCGGTCGTACTGCTCGTGCTGGAAGATCTGGTGTGGCATGTACATTGTTCTCGTCCTCGAAAAGCAAAACAGCAACAAAGAAGCAGGCTTCCGAACGCACTCTCCTAAAGCCTATTCTACGTATAGCAAAGGGTCAATCTGCGGTCATTAGAACCAGGAATTTGCCTGTGGATGTGATTAATGCCTTAACCGACAGAGTCAAAGCTGATCAAGAAGAGATTGACGCCATTCTTGCCGAAGAGAAGGAGGAGCGCCTGATACAGCAGACGGAGCGCGATCTGACAAAGGGTGAAAACTTGGTCAAATATGAGGATGAAATCCAAAGTCGACCAAGACGTACATGGTTCCAGAACGAGAAAGACAAGCAGAGTGCAAGTGAGAAGGGCAAGGTAGAGCGTCTCGGTCTCGTCAATGGTGATGGAGGTGGCTCCAAAAAGGATAAGAAAGGACCGCTGAGTGGTAAGGAGAAGAAACAACTTGAGGCTAGAGATATTCGGGTTGGAGGAGGAGGCTTTCAAGGCTGGAAGAAGGGTAAGGCTGAACGTGCTGGTGGTGGTGTCCTCGCGCCGCATAAGAACGGTAAGCCAGGTAGTGATGGCAAGAGTAAGGGTAAGCCAAGTGGCGATAGCAAAAGCAAGAGTAAGCCAAGAGGTGAAAGTAAAAGTAAAGGCAAGAGTACTGGTGGGAAACCACAAGGACATGGTAAGACGAGATGAAGTAAATAGATGAAAGAAATGCACATCTGTTTTTTGGCGACAACAATGTTACGAATACTTCGAGTTCGGGATTTTGTTCATGTTATGCCTCGTTCGTCTACACACACACTCGAAAAGGCAGTCACGACCGGTCTACCAAGAATCGCAACGCGGGCAGCCAACCTCCAACGCTGGGCGCAGTTCTCATCTGTCCTTCATCAACCTCGTCTCGCATCCATCACTACCTCATCAACATCACCGGCGCAACCATCGCAGACCCTACAACCTATCACCTTACGCGCTATCTTTACCTGATACCTGCTTCACACCGACGTCTCTACTGCTGCGCCATGTCAGGCTACCTATTCTTCTCACTACAGGCGCTGCTCTTCCTACTCATATCACAGCCCATCAGGGCTTCACATGAAAACCATCACATCGAGCGCTTTCCGCAGCCACTAGATCTGGACCGGCGACAATCAGCAAACACACCACTAACCATTTCAAATCAATGCGGCGAAACAATATATCCTGGCATTTTGACACAAGGCGGCACTGGGCCAGGTACTGGTGGATTCCAGTTGACTGCAGGCAGCAATAGAACGCTCATGGTGTCTGAGAACTGGCAAGGTCGCGTTTGGGGAAGAACGAATTGTACTTTCAATGGTAATGCTGGGGGTACATGTTCGACGGGCGATTGTGGTGGAGTGGTCAGCTGTACTGGCACGGTAGGCAGATCGCGAAAGCAATGTTGTACAGGTGACTGATCTTACGATAGGGCCAAGTACCAACGACGCTTGCCGAGTTCACCATGGACGCTGGTGATGGACATTCGTACTACGATTTGTCACTTGTCGATGGATACAACCTGCCGGTTGCAATACAGCTACTAGCTGGTCCCAGCACAACATTGCAGAATCTGCCTGGTCATCTCACGAATCCCTCTTGTGTTGGCTCAGTTGGGAATCTGCAGGCGCCAGGTTACAATCCGTATAGTAATGGACAATCGTTTTTGGGTACTACTGGTGATGCTCCATTGTCCTTTGACAATTCGACAACACTTTCAGAAGTTGCGCAATGGTGCCCATATAACCTTCAAGTGAGCTCTTCAACTGGACCAAATGGAGGCGTGTATATCTATCCTGATGGCAGCATCAACAGACCCGAATTTGATCCTTGTTACTCGGCCTGCTCGAAATGGAATCTGCCGGCGGACTGCTGTACCGGACAATATAACTCACCATCAACGTGTCACCCAAGTCAATACAGTCAGTCTGCCAAAGGCGTTTGTCCAGACGCATACAGTTATGGTGAGTCGTGTCATAGACATGCTTGACTTTCGCAGACACTGACATTCTCTTTAGCCTACGACGATCAGACTTCTACCTTCATCATCCCATCGGGACCTGGCTTCGAGGTCATCTTCTGCCCTGGGGCACGCTCGACAAACATTCTCACCACATATCGACAACAAGTGAACAGTCTTGCGCAGACGACGACACGCCTTGCTGCACGACAGTCGAATGATACAGCAGAAGGACGAACATTGCCTGAACTCAACATCATCAATCACTTGCCGCATGCCGTAAATATGCCTCAACATCTGGCATCCAATGCAAGCAAACCAATGACGAATCGGCATGCCATGCTCGCGCTGGTGGTTGTGGCGGCATTCGCCATTGCTTTTTTGTGATGCGGAGCAGGGATTGCTGGCTTTTGGTGGAAGCATTTGGATTCACTTCGCAGGGCATGAATGTAGTGCGGGACAGGCTTCGTCACGACCTACATGTGCATTCTTCATTCTTGTATAAGTATCGTCGGATTAGCAGAATCAAGCTCTCTATTTCAAGGAGAAGGTGTCATTCGGAAAGGGGCTACAGATGTGAAACGAGCTCACAACAACGGGCGACATCACCCTCACCCCCACTTTACGAAACGACGATCCAGGCCGCCTCATGCTTCCAGCCTCTGACTAGAGTGCTCCCTCCCCTATCATCTTAAACTCTACGACTTGTTTTTGCTTTGTCTTGTTGTTGTTCCTCTCCTCAAATCTCTTTATACCTATCGGCTCTTCCACCAGTAGCGACCATTTCCTCCTCAACAAGTAGTGCCATCAGCTTGCGGCTCAATCCTCCCTCGTCATCGCCATCGTCCTCTACGTTGGAGCAAAGCGCAAGGCGTAGTCATCGGAAAGGTTCAGCAAGAATTGCAACATCAGCTCCAGGAACTCGAAGGAAGTCATTGTGACGAACATAAGTCGGCCGATTGCGTATACCAAAAGCTTGGCTGTCTGATCTTGTGACTCGACTGTCCTCGCATCGACTGGCGAACGGCTGAAAGACTACGACTTGAAGGAGAGTCGCTTGAAGCAATCTGCGATTTGCCCCTGGCGTCTGCCTGTGGAATGGCTCAATTCAATAACATTTACCGTGCCCACGATGGTGCTTACTCTCAACAATCATCGACCTTACAAACCTCAGTACTGCCTCTCATGACACCAAACGCATACAATAGATATCCCTCTGGTCGTCCAAGATTCGATCAACCTCCTGGTTCGAACCACCTGAGCGCCACTGGCAAGGGCATTCTTATTGGCATGCTCTCTGCATTTGGCTCGGCAATACTTATCGTCATCATACTTGTGCTAGTATATTTGCTTGGGTACACGAATCGGGGCAGAATATTCTTGGATCGGATAGGGAGACCTGGAGAATATGATGACGAGCAGCAATTTCTGAAAGAGGAGACGGAGGCATTGGAGCAGATGGACGATATACAACGGACGGAGTATCTGAGGGCAAAAGGTGGGGATATGAGTGTCTGCTGGTCCGCGATATATGCTGACATGTCCTAGCATATATTCAAGCAAACCCTCCCGAGTCTTCGCAGACGGATATCTCCTTGTCGCAGTTTCTGGCTATTCAAGAAAAGGGCGTATCAGCGTGGGAATTTGAGCCGGAGCCTGAAGTCGCGAATTGTTTTGTCATGGGCCGCACAGAGGTGGAGTTCTTCGACTCTGTATGCTGTGTTCAGACGAATCTGCCTGTTCCGAAACAAAATGATGTGTATTATTGGGAAGCAAAGATCTACGACATGCCTGAAACAACGAATATCTCTATCGGCTTTACTACGAAACCATATCCTTTGTTTCGCTTACCAGGTATGTACTAACTCTTCCTTCACTTCTCGAGAGCCTTGGAAGACTTATGGTTGCTATAGGATACCACAAGACATCTGTTGCATACACGTCGCAAGGACCACGGCGGTTTAACCAGCCATTTGCTCCCACTGCACCTTATGGCCCTCCGTACGTTGTTGGCGATGTAATCGGCGTTGCTTATCGACCTCGGACAGGTACTGTCTTCTTCACTCGCAATGGTCGCAAACTAGAAGACGTCACACACAATCTCAAAACACAAAACCTCTTCCCCACTCTCGGTGCTACCGGACCATGTAAGATACACGTCAACTTTGGGCAAATGGGATTCTTGTTCATCGAAGCCAATGTCAAGAAGTGGGGATTAGCACCAATGACAGGAAGTCTGGCACCGCCACCACCATATGGTAGTGAGGCAGGGAGTATATTGCTCGAGGGTGGATTACGTGGTGTAAGAGAAGGCGAAGCATGGCAGTATGGATCATGGGCACAGAGTCGAGGACATCTCAGGATCGCAAGTCAGCAGATGCGACCTTCAAGACAACAGCCGCGAAGCCCTGGACCACTCAGAAGTCCGACAGATATATCTCTGGCGCAACTCAGCGTAGTTGATGATGATGAGGATCCCGCAGAAGCTTCGGATAATGGTCGTTCGCCTACGAGGAGTGTACAATCATACTACTCACAGTATACAGATCAGCCACAGCCTCAAGAGCAGAATATGGTGGACTTTGTCGAGGCGCTACAAGCATCGGAAGGGCTACAGAGACTTAATCTACCCCCGGGACTGTTCGACGCGCATTTCGCGGCTGCTGCTGCGCAAGCAGAGGGACCTCCACCACCACAGTATGAAAGTCCACCGCCAGAAGAGCGATCACGACAACAGGGCCTAGCTATCGACATTCCCACTGATCGACGGGGAAGTCAAGCAGCTGCTTCGATAGATGAAGATGCTACTCCCAGACCTAATTGGTTTCTACAAAGAGCTTTGAACAGTTTAGGAAGAGGAAAGAAAAGCGTGCACTTGGAGGAAGGTGATCAGAGGCCTCTGTTGGCCGGTCAGCAGGCAGAGGCAGCTCCTCGCAGTCCGCCTATACCTAGCTACGATGCTGCTGTGAGAGGGGAGGGTGATGGCTAATGATGAATGGGGTTTGAAATGACTTATGAACTTGAAGGAAATGGCGTTTTTGTGGTTTGTTCTGTATATACAGTCTAGCTTTAGGCCCTGCTGGGTCGCTTCGTGTATGAAAGTATCATTACTCTTCATGACTGCTTTATTATTGCTTACGTGCTTAAGAATCTGAAACACCTTCCCCACATTTGTCACGTGCTGGCTAAATAGGCCATCTTCGACGCCATTGCAATTCAAGTTCTTGTTTACCCTAGAGTCTTTTTTATATTTTGCTGTTGTATGTATATGGAGCATGAGGGAGTATCCTGACCAACAATCGTACCGACTAGTCCAGCCTCTTCCCACCTATCGACACGTTAATCATATACAACAATAACAACAAACAACAACACTGGCTAAGATGTCCACACTAGACCCCAGCGAAGGCTCAGAAGACGTGCAAGAATTTCTCAAGCGTATCCGGGAACTAAGTGATAAACGTGACAAGGAAGATGCCGAAAGGACACGAAAGCTGGAAGAGGATATCCTGGAAGGAAGACGACAGAGAGAAGCACGACGATTAGGTGAAGCATGGCCAGCAATGTCTGGTGAGGCTATCTAAGCAAAAACTAACGAATCGATGTAGAACGCGCAAGATCGTTGTCACCTGAAAAACAATCACGTCCGGGAACACCGAGCTCTAGATATGCTTCACCTAGATTGTCAGCGAGACCTGATTCAGCGGCATCGCATTTGGGCTCACCACGTCTTGCGCCAGTTGCGGCCTCGGCCAATGAGAAAGGATATGCTGGAGAGAGTCCTGCTAGGCAAGTGGAGAGGAGTACACCCTCTAGACTCGAATCGCCCGTGTCGAAGCCAAAGCTGCCAGCAAGAATTGAACCAGCCAGTTCGTCAATATCGTCGTCTCGTCCAAGCTCGACCACAAGTACAGAAGGGCTAAAGACACAAGAATCAAGAGTGAATACACCTGCCAGATGCTTCGACGAAGACACGCTCTCCAACCTCGAAGCCCCGGCTCCAGACCCATTAAATGAAACGATCAAGCCTACACCACCGCCAAAACCTATAAACGTTCCAGCAAGAGCAGGTACTCTGTCATGGCAACAACGGCCTGGCTCACTACGAGGTGTCCGATCGAGACCCATGTCACTTGCAGCAGACCGTGCTCCATCACCTCTGACTAAATCAGCCTCAGTGCCCGAACCAGAAAATATGTCCAGAGATGCTATCGCAAGAAGCTTAGGGTCGAAAGATGCGCTGTTCTTCCGGCAGACGGCAGATCGAGGTACCAACTCGGCAGCGTATAGGAAGAATCAAGTGGAGGATACAGACGTTGTTGATTTGTCTGCGAATAAGATGCGATTGCATGGGCTGGTGGGCACCTCGAGGCAAGAAGGAGTAGAAGAAGAGAAGGAAGAACCTGCCACGTCCTCGCCTTTAGCGTCACCACCGCCTTCTGGCGTAGGCAAACCTCGGGTGCAGACCCCTGTAGGGCAATCCAACACCGTCAATGCATCGCAAATGTTCAGTCCAGCGGGTAGTCCAGAATCAGGAGTGCCCTACAGCTCCGCGACATTATGTAGACCTGGCTCACCTACCAAAGGAGTTGGCAGCTTTGTCCAGAGTGCAATGGCGAAGAGGTCAGACAGTGTCAGCAAGCGGTGGAGTGCTCAGACTTCGCCGTCTGTTAGTAGAGCCAATTCAGTCGCAGCATCGAGGAACAATGTTGGTGGTAGTCCAGAATCTCGCGAGAAGCATGGAGTCGACCTTATTGATCCGCAATCTCCAGAGCAATCTTCGAGTGTAAAAGATGATGTTATGGCTTCGCCCTCCAGCCCGTCGAAACGTTTCAGTCCTGTCAAGGCATCGTGGCTTGAGAGTGCTTTGACGCGACCAGAGTCGCCCAAGGTGTCCACAGGACCGCAACAACCGAGCTGGATGGCTGAGCTACATAAGAACAGGATTCAGAGGAGTAGCGTGGATGTGACAAGCGCGATGAAAGAGTCTGGTATGGACAAGGTCACTTCGAGCACTTTGAATGGCGGACGCACCTTGCCCGAAAACAAGGGTCAGCCAATGCTGCCGGAGAAGAAACCAAAGCCTAGTGTGTTAGAGAAGCCGTCAGACGCGCCGAAGGAAGATGTGTCCGAGAAAAAGAATATAGATCCTCCTTTGTACTCATCGGGGTCAGTCAAGGGCAAGCCGAAGCCTGTTACACCACCAAAGAAGGACTTTCGATCGACCCTGAAGCCAAGAGAACAGCCTGCAGATAGTACGGACAAGTCAGAATTGGAATTTCGCAATGCAGCTGGAAAACTCAAGCGCACAGTAACTGAAAAGTATGTGGCACCAGATATTTTGAAAGATAACATTACTCGTGGGAAAGCAGGTCTTGCTTTAACAGATGGTCCTCAAAAGAGTCCCACCAAAGACGAGTTCAAAGATAGCCTCCTCAAGCAGAAAGAGACAATGCAAACTAAAGGCGGAGAATCAAGCAGAAGTCGATCAACTTCACCAGTCAAAAGATCAACGACACCAGAAGCGATTGCACGAAGACGTACGCTCGCAAACAAAGCTTCAGCACCAAATCTCAAAGCTGTTGCTGCTAGTGAAGCTGCCGAAGAGGTTGAAAGGAAGCAAGAACTGCAAGCACCATCTGCGAGGAGTATCGTCTCGCCGCAGCCACTGCGAAAAGAGACTGTAGCAAGTAGCAAGCTAGCTGAGCGGTTCAATCCAAATCTAGCAAGTATACTTGCACGAGGACCTTCTCCTTTCGTACCTTCAGAAGCGCCAGGTAGTCCATCGACTTCTGCTCGCCCAGCGGAAACGAAAAGTGCTTCACCAGAAGCTGGGGACAATAGACCATTGCAGCATATGACGAAAGCCCGTGCCAAGGGGCCAAAACGACGTGCACCAAAGACAGAGACACCAGCTGTTGCCGCGAAGCAAGAATCCAGGCCGCCAATGCCTAGGAAATCTTCATCGGACGTTAGGGCAGTTTCAACCCATAAGCCTAGAGTTGCGTCGAGTAGCCGTAGAGTCACTCCGTCGTTTGCATCTGCAGAGTCTGAGCCCGAGCCAGGTATTGCGTTGTCGGATAGGCGAAAATCATTGACTTCGCCTACTCAGACTAGTAAAGACGACCAAACGACAAATGGAGCAGATAGTACTCTACCTACCGTCAAGTCGCCGTCCTCTGCATTGCCACCCAAGCCTTCCAAACCGAACGGTCTTCGATCCATTTCTGGCACTCAAACTTCCTCGATCATCGAAATTGACGAAAATACAGAGAAGGTTGGTGGCAAAGAGATTCCTGCCAGCAACAACGACATCAGTGGGTTGTCCGTGAGAGGAGCGGCTGCTAAATGGGGTCGGCCAATGACGATGGAGAAGAAGAAGGAAGTCGGTCCATTGAGCTCGCCAATAGATTTCAACTCGACAAAAGCGCAACGATCGACCTCTTCCTCGTCGTTGCTGGTGCCGACCAATGAGATTAATGGACAAAAGTTAGCTACCTCACCTCGCCCGCCACAGCCTGCAGCGATGCCTACTGGACTTGGTTCGTCCGCAGTGAAAACACCTATCACCACACAGTCAAATGGCAAACACAGTACAACCTCTTCCACGTCATCGCCGATTCCACGAACCACAGAAGCAGGCCGTCTTATCGGCGCCTTCTTTCAGAATCCTTCCAATGCACGCACACATCTCGACGTTGATACCAGTACCATCGTGGCTACAGGCCTCTCCCAAGACACCTCCAAGCTCAAGACGTTACGCAAAATAATTGTAGAGGTACACCACGATGGCACAACATCGTCTTTACCTCTCCAGCAAGATCATGTGCTCTATTCAGCTTCCATGTATCTCTGCACGCACATCTTCGGCAGTGCTAGCACGGGCGCACGCACAACAGAAGTGTATCTATGGACAGGTATAGATGTACCAGCCACACACATCCCCTCTGCTGTCTCTTATGCCACGTCTGAGGCCCAAAAAGCATCAGCGACATTCATCCACCTGCTACAAGGCGAGGAGGTGACCAACTTCCTCCAAGCACTCGGCGGTATCCTCGTAACACGAAATGGCTCTTACTCAGCAACACAGAAATCGTCGTATCTCTTGCGCGGTCGTCGCCACTTTGGCCACCTCACGTTCGATGAAGTTAATTTAGTTACCACGAGTCTATGTCCTGGCTTCCCTTGCATCCTCGTGCCCGGTACTTCACCAGACAAGATATATCTCTGGAAAGGCGCTGGTGCACACCACGAAGAAGTCGCAGGCGCTCGCCTAATGGCGATGGATACTTGTTCGCTTGCCGACATCATCGAAGTCGATTGTGGAGCCGAGAATGCAGAGTTTCTATCTCTATTCCCAAACGCAAACGTACCTTCTAAACCAAGCGGATACGCACCCTACTGGTCTCAAAAGTCCAAAAGCGAAAACTACCGTGTCCGTCTCTTCCAGGTCTCCTCGACCCCTACATCCTCCGGAAACGAACCACTCAGCACAGTCTCTGCCTTCTGGCGCGCTGCAGCCGGTAAAGCCGCCACTACCGCCAATAGCAACTCCTCAAATCCCGCCTCAACAGCCTCACATTACGCAACTACCGTCACTGAAATATCACCATTCTCCCAATCCTCCCTCCTCCCCTCGGACATCTACGTGCTCGACGCCTTCTTCGCGCTCTACATCCTAATTGGTCCGCTAGCACGCGACCAATTCCAAGCGTTCTCGAGCGCGCTGCTTTTTGCCAGGATTACGCGATACTGGCGGCGAGTGCGGAGGATAGGCCGTATGTGCCCAAGGGGTGGGTGGTCTTCGAAGGGGATGGAGGCGTGGATGCTAGGGCTTGTTTTAGGAGGTGGGATGCGGCTAAGGTGGGGACTGAAATGTTGATGGCGGGGAGGCTGAGAGGTGCTGGAGCGATTGGAGAAGGAGGGGGGATGGGGAAGAGTGTGCCTGTCGATAGTTGTATTGCTGCTTGTAAGGGTGTCTGAGGAGGGCGATGTGGGGAGATTTGTATGATGGAAGGAAGGGATGGGATTGGATGGTTTACGTATTGACGATGATGATGCTTTTGATGATTTGTGTCATGTGTATAATAGATTTTTTCTCTTCTTTGTTTTCTTTGTTCCTCGCTACGTAACGTAGTGTATTGCATGGCAGAAATGATCTTTATTTCCCAAGTAGATTGCAGCTAGCAACGGAGCGTTAAACTTTGGCCATACTCGTACCATTCTACTCAATTTTAAAACTAACATCGAGAAGGAACAGCAAGGAAGAGAGAGAAAGACGACCGATCACAGGAAATAAACAAAATTTCGAGATATCTTGATATCTTCAAAAACAAAGGCATCATCATTGAGACATAAACAAAACAGGCCGCCCATCCTTTCGTTCGGTTGACTCAGAGTAGAGGGAGCGTAGCTGTATGATTTGTCCTTTTTGGCTGTGGATTTGAGTCTGAGGTTGGGCTTTTGTCATGGATGGAGTGGAGTAGAGTAGAGCTGTTCCAGAAATCACCAGCAAATCATGTGCCATATCAAATTCATCATTCATAAAACTATCACATCAACCCGGTAACTCATACCTTGGGGCCTCACTCCCAGGCGCTTCTGCCCTCAATCTCTGCGCTTCTACTGACATCTCATGTGCACCATCTGAGGGCGCCTCTGCTAGTGGCTGTCCAGTAACCTCCACATTCATCGGCGCTTTCGTCGGATCATCATTGTAGGACGGTGGTAGATCGTCCATAGCCACTGGGGAGTTCTGGCTGGAACTTGCAGGCTGGTACGCTGCTTGCGATCTTGCTTTTCGTTTCCTGAGAAACCACCAGAGAGATATGATGGCAGCAATGGCAGCTACACCCACAACCGCACCTACGATCGCGCCGATGGGAGCGCGAGGGCCTGGTACTGGTACAGGCGTTGAAGTACCCGTAGTATCTGTGGGAATCGGGCTTGTTGTTGGTGAAGTCGTTGTGCTAGGGAGAGTTGCAGCAATGGAAGCATATGGGAAGGACTCATTTGCGCCCGGATAATGCAGGAGAGAGTTGCTGATCTGGCGGCAAAGGCATCAGTAGTGCTTCAGCGACGTGGATCCTCGTGTAGACTCACGTTATTTAATGAAGGATCTGTAACCAGACCAACCGCAATAACCGCAAATTTTTGAGTTTGTCGGTTACCCGTAATGTTGGGAGACAGATTGATCCACGCATCACCGTTCCTAGGTCAACATCAGTCTATGAGTTGCACAAGGAAGTATCACTTCGACTCACCACAAATCAAGACGATACCCAGTTCCGTTCTGGGAATTGGTCATGTAAAATGACCCAGTCCCATCAAATGTCTCAGTGAATGTCCACACAGCATTAAGATCGACAGAAGGAAGGATGGTGGCCGTCGACGTACAGTCTAGTCCCGCTGGGGTTACACACTTTGGAGCAATTGAGCTAAAGTCGTGCACTGCATTCAGAAAGCCCCCCGGCACATTTCGTGGTCGTAAAACATAGCTGCCGTTGGCTGGAAGTTGGACCGGGAACAGCTGCCAGTGATAGTTGGTCGAGTTGGTACCATCATCAGGTGAGAAATAGGCACTGCTGATGTTGTAGTCCGACCCTCCGAATGCTCTCATCGATGTGTTGAATTGCACAGCCTGTCCTTTCGGAAATTGTCTCGATATGAAGTACCAGCTGGTTTAAGCGTAAGCAATGTTGTACGTTGGGTATGCACGACGACGAGAACTTGCTGTTTATTATCGAAAGTTGTCATATTGGCAGTCAGTTTGGAGGGAGGAACTCTCCAAGCTTGCCAAAGGACCTCGACGAATGCCAGTCACAGTCTTGTGCCAGACCGAGACTTTTGCCTCGAGTTCACCTAGGAGCAGTCACAAAAATCTGCTTCGGCCCCCAGATGAAAGTAGAAGATACATGTACAAGCCAGGCACGGCACAGCATGACACTAAGTAAACGTGGAGTCCAATAACGTCTGGTAGCGCGGAGATACGCGACGATCAGCTTGAAACTACACGGAAAGTGTCGTCCATCTCAATTGTAGTATGCTAAAAATTGGAGACAGGGAACTCGACGAGGTACTACATGGTAGACTGCTGACTGAATACCTGATACCGTTCAGATATATGAATGCTTCTCGAGGTCAAGACAGGAAAGTCTCGAAGACCAAGACGAATCCAAAGAGGTTAGTAGACTTCAAAGCACCTGCCTCTTTCAGACTGGCCAAGTACCTCTGTACTTTTGGCGGTTCAGCGCGGTCAACCCAAGACTCGAACCTCGCAATCAAGAGCGCTTCATTCACTTGCAATCCTGTGTTCAGGACAAGAGCATTACAATGGGTATAGCCAGATCTGGACGATGGCTGCCCATCTCGAGGGAGACCGTAATCAACCCAATGCCTATGCAAACATACAATGCTAATAAAGTTGAGCGATATGGCGTCGACCAGTACCGGCATATCAAGCAGGCTGTTCCTTCTTCGCAGGTAATTTGGTGAAGAAAGAGCTCATCTTCTTCATCCCAGAAGTGTCGACCTTCTTGAGGTTCTTCAAAGCCCTGCTCTCGTTCTTCTTTTTCAGCTCTTCCTCATCCTTCTTCCGCTTTTTCTCCGCCCGAGCATCAGTTGTTTCCTCGTCGTCCATGCCTCTTTTACGACTGATATTGTCAGACAGTGCCCGTAGTGCTACTGCCTCGCTTTTAGCTTCTTTGACCTTCTCGAGGTGGTCGTTCAGAATTGTCGGATCAAGGAGATCCGTGGTCGATCGGAGTTCATCTTGCTGTAATACCGCCTCGATATCACTTCTGAGTGATTGCGGAACATAGGCAAAGAGCAGATAGTCGAGTGCTTTGCGCAAGCGCATACGATCGAGTACGGCAGGTTCCAACTGTTGGTGCTGTGCTGGCTCTTTCGGTTTGGAGGCATTTATAGAGTTGACCTCATTTTCTGTATCGCGCCCATCGACCATTTCCTCGTCAACGTCTTGTTGTTGTTTTTGCAGCATGGGTATCTCAAGCTCTTTCTTCACCAGGCTCTCATCCATCGATATAGGCCAAGTATCCTTTCCAAGCATACAGCATGCCTTCTTAGCCAAAACACGTGCCAATCCAACTTGACTAGGTCTGTATACTTTGTCGTCGCCAATATCCTGCACATCTGACATAGCTTCCAATCTCTTTAGTAATATTTTAGCGAATGCCACATTACGCGTCAGACGTGCAAGGACCGGAGACTGCTCTGACAGTATCTCCCAGTAGTCATCTGCCAGGCGGAATGAGCTCTCGTCTTTTGATTTGCAAGCGGGTACCAGGGATAATAAGAAGAACAAAGGGTCGAAGGGTGTCGCAACAAGCATATCCGCGTCTTCGATCACATAGCCTTGTTGTAATGAAGACGTTCCTTCTGTATCGGCTGATCCCTCGTCATCTCGCGCGATAAGCCAGCTTCGCGCAGCCTTTCTCGGTGCTGAAACCTTTGTGAGTTCGTGCATCTTCCCATTGTCTGGGGAGAAGAGGAAAGCAGCCGGTGCTGATGTTGCTGGATGTGGCATGTATATGATTTCGGCATCACCGGAGACGCCCGTTGGTAGTACACAGACTCGATGTATATCGTTTGCTGTTTCTAGGCTTTTCTTGGTTGTGATTTGGGATGTAGGCGCGTCCCCGTCAGATTTTGTGCTTTTCGAGCCCTTTGAGCTTTTCGACCGTGTCAAGCGAGGGGGCATAGTAGCTAGTGATACAAGCTAAAAGTATTGGCGCAAGATGGAGCAATAGTCAGCTAGGTATGGTTCGATATGTGTTGTTGTAAATAGCTATAGATGGGCTAGACGAGAGACCCAATCAGGACATAATTGATCGCGCATGGCGCCAAGAAAAGGCGTGAACGCGACGTGTCGGCATTTGCGAATGACAACAACGTCTAAAGAATCCTTTATCCCATGATGCCAACCCAGTCATGGTAATAGTGCGTGAATCCCCGAATAGACAAAGTATGATACCTGAAACATCTAGAAACCAAGACTGACGGAATCTCCAGAGATAGTCAATCCTGTCCACTGGCCACCAAGATCACCACATGAAGCACTCCTGCAATCACCCAATGGCAGGAAACGACTTCAGGATCAATTGAGACGCAATTCAGTCTCTCCGTCGCCGGTGAAGAGGAGAAAGTATGAAGATACAACAACAGCTGGAATTGGGCAGGGCGATGACGACGATGATGAAGAGGAGGACGAAGAAACACTGCAATTACAGCTAAAAGCTATAGAGGCTCGTTTGAAGCTGAAAAAACTGCAAAAGGCAAAAGCAGCAGCGCGGGCGCTAAGTGATAGTGTTGCCATACGGGACGAAAGCCCGCCCAAACCCTGCGACATTACGAAACCACTAGCGATGCCAAGTGTGGCTGAAAGACCACGAACTCCAGAACCACTCCAAAGCAGACCAAGCTTTTCAGTACAGGTAGCACATTCGCCCAAAGGACAAGCAGAGCCGGATGTGCCACCGGAATCTCCAAGACGTGTATTGCTAGGTATCGACAAAGGTGTCAGGGCTGCAGATGTCTCTCTGAAGCGAGCAAAACCTATTACAAGCACAACCCAGCAGAAAAGCACACCTTCTTCCTCTTCAGGCACTGCTGTTAAGGCGAAGACATTCAACGAGAGACTGGCAGATGCAAGGTCTGATGACCTCAAACGTCAGCAAAAGCATGACAAGCAAGCTCGAATACGGAGCACTGGGTTTGGCATAAAAGCCTCGTCTGAAGTACAAGGCGATTTCTCTAGAACTTCCAAAGCAGAACCCACTTCCACAGGACCGTTGGACATTGAAGAACATTCCTCCTTCGCTCTCTCGCGACGCATGATGTCCGCCTCACAACTCACCGCAGCCCTCCAAGATAAAGACATCTATACCCTTCCACGCCTCCTCCGCGATGTCCACGGCCCCGACTACGATCCACCCGAAGGACACCCTGCTACAGCCGACTACGTTCTCCTCGCCATCATCGCCTCAAAATCACAACCTCGCGACACTGTTTCGAAGGTGCAGTCCACCGACCCAGCAGACCCTTCATCCGGTCCTCAGACCTCCAAATTCAGCGTTCTCCACCTCACCAATCTGGAATGGACGACAGACCTCTTCCTGTTCGATACAGGCTTCACGCGCTTCCGCAAACTGACGGTTGGGTCTGTAATAGCAATCTTGAATCCACTAATCATGCCACCAAAACCGCATAAGCGTGACACAGGCCAATTCGCGCTCAAACTGGGTAGTAGTGAGGATACAGTGCTAGAGATTGGAATGGCAAAAGACCTTGGCTTCTGCAGAAGCATTAAAAAGGATGGAGCAGAATGCAGCGCTTGGATCGACAAGCGGAAGACGGAATTTTGTGATTTCCACGTCAACCTCGCTCTAAGCAAGTTCAAGAGCAGTCGAGCCGAAGTCAGTGCCATGGTCGGTCCTAGCATCTTCGGCGGCGGCATCGGCGGCAGAACCGCCAGAGGAAGCAGAGGTCGTGGTGGTGGCAGAGGTCGAGGACGAGGAGGAAGAGGTGGGAGAGGTGGACGTGATGATGGATTTCAGCCCGAAGGCGAATATTACGATTACGATGCTCATTCCATCGCTTACGCTGTACCTCGTGGTCAGGGGTTGACTAACTCTTCCAACTCCTTGTTCAGTACTTCAAAAATCCTGGATGCAGAAGATTACAACGGCAACAGTATAACCCGCGCAGAAAGGCACCGCAGACGTCTTGCCGAACAAGAACGAGAGCGTGAAACCGCGAAGAAGTTGGCAAGCTATGGTGGCACAAGTGCTGGCGGCGAGTACATGCGTCGACAAGCGGAACGTGCTACAGAAAAGCGAAAGAAGGATGGCAAATCATCGTTGCAAGACTCTCCCGATCTTGATCTCGACGCCAAACCTCCACCCATGGACGCCGCTAGTCTTGGCTTGATCCGCACGGACACGTCCGCTGTGAGTCTGAATCCGGTCAACGGTAAAAGGTCTGCATTAGATCGCAGTACAGCACCAATAGGCTGGGGTGGTGCTTTTAAGAGGGGATTACTGGACGAGATGAGGGATAAGGAGAAGGAGGAGAAGAAAAAGGTTGTACAAGCGAGGAGTGAGGGAGATGTGAGGAAGGTTATGCTTACTGCGGCAGCCGACACGGTTGTGGAGAAGACGAAGAAGAGAGAGAGGGTGGATAGCAGTGACGATGATTTGGATATTGTGTGAGAGTCGGATAGGAAGATTGAGGGGGTATTCTTGCTGAGATTCCTAGCCCAAGACTGACGTCGAGGACATCAAAATCAAGATAAACATGATCTGTCACCCAGCTCGACTACAAGTACCAACAGTCCCGAGGCATTCCGGCCAAATCATAATCTATGGTGAAATGTCCGAGCACCACTACCACAAACAAAATCTTTCGCTTGAGCACACAAAGGTGCTAAGATATAAGGAAAGTACAATATAGGCACATAGTGCCCTACTAACCAGAAACTATCTGGCAATCCGTGTCCTCCACCGACAAGTTCGATCCACTACCTTATCACTCGGCATCGCAATGCTTTGCCTATACATGCACAATGCTAATCTGTATTTTTCAAAACCTAGCAATCTCTGATATGCGTGACGCGCAATATCCCCATCATTCCCAAACACATCACTGTGAGCTGTAATCACCTTTTGGTTTTGAGAATTATTTGCTTTTGAACTATCAGGCTGGGGCTGATAATTCCAAGATTCTAGGCTGAAATCAACTATCTTTCTCGATGGATAAATTACGAAAACACAGATGGTGTATAGCAAGTGCTTCCGTACTCAAAGATCATCGAATGTGTTTCTTGTCTCTTACAGACGCAACCTCCGCGAGGAAGGTATGCGTGTATCCAGCTCAAGATTGTCCTAAGAAGAACAATCGAGCGAGGCATGAGACGTCCTAAAAGCTCGTCGACAGCATAGTCGAGTAAAGCTTGGTCCTCGACGGGAGCAAAAGTGTTGTCAAAACTGAGTGGAATACATGTTGAACAGTCACAAGTGTTATATTAGCCTGCAAGAGACAAAGATGTTGTGTGCTTGTTAGCTTCTCGCGAAATGTTTTTGTGTAGGAAGTGTCACGTGACTCTGGTGCCAGGGTCCTTCTGCCAAAGGCTGCCGTCATGTTATTCGTATGTCGTCCCTTCTTCGTTTCTGTGATCTTCATCTACTTCCCCTCGAACAACAAAGTGCTCAAGATAGAGCGAAGATGTTCTGGCCATATCCTTGAAAGTGTTGACATCAGCAGTGAAGCACGCCTTTCCTGCATCATCAGATACCAAAGATCAATATGCCGCCACCAAGCAATCGAACGCAGCGATCCAACGCTAGCACAACTCCTCGTCCGAATGGCACGCCAACCAGGCAAACTACAAAGACTCTACCGTCACGCCCAGTATCTTCGGTGTCGCCAAAAGTCAACAATGTAATAGCGTCGTCCGAGACGCCGCAAGCTGCAGGACAAGAACAATCCATCAACGACGACCAGATAGCAGAAGATGGCACAGTGCTCCTCGTCAAAGACGGCGACCTTATTCTGGAGATACGGCATACTCATACCACTAAGCAAGACACGTCGACCACAGAGATACTAGCAGTACGAGTTCATACACATCTGTTGATCATGCATTCCACCTACTTTGCGAGTCTGCTATCGCCAATGACTTCATTTGCTGAGGGAGCCCTCGTCACTAAACAACTTGCAGCACTAAAGGCACAATACTCTAGCCCTAGCCATGTATCAATTTCAGAACTACCAAGAGTAAAAATCGACTATGTTGGTCAGATCTCGCAAGTCACGAGTATCAAGCCTTTAATGCTAGACTTCTTGCGACTCATACAGAAGATACGGTTGGAAACAGGAATACAACGAGGAGTGAAAGGACTCAAGATGCCTATCAAGAATGTTGCAAACTTGGCGATCGTGGCAGATCGGTTTGGTGCTGCCAACATTGTAGGACAATGGGTTGCCCACAATGTACCACATCCTGGACCAGAAAAAGCAGCAGAATTGAGTGAGGAACAGGTGAGGATGCGACTGTGCATCGGTGTGTTGCTTAATCTCGACACTTGGGTAAACGTCTACAGTCTGTCCCTCATCCTGGTCGGCTCGTCTCGTTGGTCGCCCTACGGTGCTGAGCCTAGCGAAACTGACCCTATGTGGTCGATTATCCCCCGTGGGTTAGAAGAAGAGCTCCAGTTCAGGCGGGTACAGATTCTCGAGACATTCGGCACGCTACAGTCATATATGCTCACGTTTTATGCCTCGAAAGCAAGAAAGTGTTGGCTAGGATATGACTCTTCACCGCAGTGTGACTCCTTCCAGCTTGGTGAATTCGTGAAATTTCTGGCTCGTAATGGACTGCTGGACCTTCGAGCTTCTATCCTCGGCATCAGCTCTGACGAGGCAGACTCTTACCGATCAGACAACGAGGAATATCAAGGCGATATTCGCAGTCTTTTAGCAACATTCCGAAAGTGTCCCGCTTATCAGCTAGATAGCAACCATGGCCATTGCGGACCCAAGAAAGACCTCATGACTGGCCTGGACATCATCAGCAACAATGTAAGCAAGGCCGGTGTATGTTGGCGATGTTGGCAAACCGAGACTGCTCATCATCATTGGACTTCTGCCAACCGTCCTTTGCTCTTCGATGGAAGGACGGCAGGCAAACTTGGAATAGCTGCGCTAAGTGCTGATAGCACTCGCTGTCCGAAAGCAATTGAGCATGCCTCTGTCCGTGACTTCTTCTTGGCCAAGGACAAGGGGTGGGAGAATACCCTGAGTGGTGTTAGGACGTCTGGTGGGACTGGGAATCGGTTGTCTTCTCAAGGCTGGATTCTGAAACATCCTGATTTGCTGCTGGATGGTCTCCAGAGAGCCGGAGCTTAGATCAGAAATCTAGTAGTAGTTAGGACGTCCGGCGAGATCGCGACAAGGTTGTCTTCACAAGGATGGAGCCTAAAACATCTCCGTTTGCTGCTCTTCATAGAGTTGGAGCTTAGATCAGAAATCTAGTAGTAGTTGCGGCGCAAGCTTCTCTAGATCTTCAACCTGAATGTCAAGATAATATTAGCATATCCTTTCTCCATGATGTCGTATTTCTGGCCGTGACCTCTGCTCAAGCAGTCTCACTCGCTTAAACTCACCTCCAGAAAATCACCCTCCATCCCCATCCCCTCCCCGTCACCGTCACCAGCCTCCTTCCCAAAACAACATCTAGCAACAGCTTCCCTCGCAAAAACATCCACATACCGACACACAACCTCCAACGCTTCCTTCGTAATCCGCGTATCTGTGTTTTGAAAATGTTCGTGCAGGAGTCGTGATATTAGCTTGGGGGAAAATGTTGGCTTTTCTTGTGCTGTTGCTCCTAGTGTTGTATCTTCATCATCGTTGTCGGATGATAGAATGTTTATGTCTTCTTCTATTGGGTTGTTGTTGTTGTCGTCGGAATCCGTGAGGTCAGGCAGAATTGGGGTGGTAGACTTGCTCTTGGTCTTGCTTTTGTTAGTAGTGGGCTTTGTAGCTCGGGCTGAGGTTGTGGTGGACGGCGCTGAGACTGTGCGGGTTGGTTTGGAGGTGGATTTGGAGGTTGTTGTTGATGTGCTGGTGCTGGAGATTGGGCGGGGAGGTTTGAATGGTTTGGGCGGCATGGCTTGGTTTGGGTTTTAGGCCTGGGAGTTGCGGGTTTGGGTTGGGTTGCGGAGTTACGGCAGGTGAGGTGGGGTGTGGTTGCTTGGGTTGAAAAGCTGGATATCTCTTTATGTGCTTTGATTTGGTCTCATATATGACGACCATGTAAATAGAAACATGTGAAGGGGCTTGGCGTGTTTCAGATTCGAAGCACGTGGTGAGCATCAAGATGACAATACTATCCAGTTATAACACTGAAATGATGTGTGAACAAACTCGTAATATTCGTCAGGCATTATAGGTATGTACTAAGTATGTAGGTGCGCTGCTAGGAGGAACCGGGCGTCAACATGCTCGCTATAGCATAACTTGCTTGTGAGCGTCGAGCCTCTTCTAGTGCCACTGGTGACACTCTCGTCGTGCGTCAAAGCTTCCTAGTCTGACGTCAAGCCCGACTAATGCTCACAGAGATCTTCAAAGGGCATCTACCTCACGAACCAATGGAGATTGACCTCGTGACGGAGCTACTGGAATCTTCTCGATTCATCTCCTTCACATCCGTCGCCAACGACTTCTTCTCCGGTACATCCTGCACGAGCTCGACATCACCTCTCGCCTCGACCTGCTCCTCAACCGCCGCCTTCTTCGCCTTCATCAACGGCCAATGGCCATGTAGCTCATTATATCTCATAGCGAAAAACATCGCAACAACAGCAATCCAATACAAGTTGTATGACAGCACACTGCCAATCGTCGCCGAATTAGTCCAGCCTAGGATGGCGTTGAAGATACCCCAACCGCCACCACCGTCGATTTCGGGGTTACAGCAGTTGACGTGCCAGACACTCTTTCGGATATCGTAGGAGCCGGGTCCTGAACCGACTTCGGCGGCATCTCCACCGATGTGCTTGTTCCAGGCATTGATTTCGAAGGCCCAGACACCCTTGGAGAAGAGACCTGCTGCGACGAGGTAGAGGAAGCAGGTTGATACGATGAGGAAGATTTGGAGAGAGGCTACATTGCCACCACTGTGGTAAGTAGCGCGTTAGTGAGTGAGCGATTGTCGATACAGGCGTGACAACGTACCGGTAGATCAAATAGCCGATGAGGATACCACAAGCAAGACCGCAAAAAACGGCAAGTGGGAAAGCAGTTGCTGGGATACTCAAGCTGACACCGCCAATGAAGACCACAGCCTCCAAACCTTCACGCAACACGGTAATGAAGGGAAGCAAGAACATTGAGTACTTCTCACACCAATGTTTGACATTTCCTCTGATGACCTTGGCACGCCAGTAATCAGATTTGACGAGGGCGTCGCTTTTGTCTTTTGCTTCGAGTGCTTTTGACAGCTTCAGCCGCCATTTGTCTTGCAACTTTGAGATGCGTAGGAGGGCAGCACCCATGATTGTGATGATGATGGAGGCGATCAGCGAGAATGTGCCTTCCCAAATGTCCTCGGTCTGACCGAATATGTCAGTGCCGAGGCCGTAGTAAACACCGATGAAAGCACCGCCGATGATCAGAACGATAGCGAGGCCGGCTATTACACCGAGCCATACCTGGGTATGTCAGTATTGTGAGCGAAAAGAAGCACGAACATGAGGACACACCTGTCGTTGAACCTTTTTATGCAAGATCGGGTCTTTGTCTGGACCTATACTTTGCTTGAGGAAGGAAAGTAGGACAGACACGATGATTGTAGTTTCTAGGCACTCTCGGAAGCAGACAAAGAAGACTATAAGAGATGTGGTTAATGGAAGCTGGTCATTGAATATCATTTCAGCTGGAACATACTCGGCACAGCAAAGACATTAGGGGCCATTGTTTGGCGAGAAAAATGAAGGTACAGGAGAAGTTCTCCAACAAGACCTTACAGACACTGATCTTGATCTTCGTAGGGATATCTCAGGATATGAGGAGTGGTGGTATACAGGTGAGGTCGTGATAAAACCGAGATGAAAGAGATAAAATGAGAGATTATCTGATGGCGGGACAGTGCGGGTTGAAATGCAAGAGCCGCGGGTCGTTGGCTCAATGTGGGACCACGATTCGTGCGCCGATTGCGGTATTGCAGATCACAAGATGAAAAAGGTAATACAGTCAGCCAACACACACAAGCAGCACTTGGCAAGGACCAGCCAGCGAACAAGAGTCTGCTGTTCGCCTTGGGAGTTCGCCTAGACAATTCAAGCTGCCAATTGGTGAGAAGAACAGATCGTTGTGATGCAGGAAGACGCGCACGTGTGGAAGAGCCAACTTGTTCGAGCTCTAGCGGGCGATAAAGTTATCTATCTGATATGATCTCGTTTCGCGTTGGCGAATCAAGCCTCAACAATGCAGCCACGAAAATCACCAACTCGACGACATTTGAAGAGTTTAACCTGGTCAAAGGATATATCGACGCGCGCTTTCTGTACGAAAGACACACAGATTCGTAACGCAACGCACGGGCGACAGTATTTCCAGTCCTTTTACGAGAGGAGAAAACCACAAAGTCAGTCCCACTTCCAGCTTTGACGCCAAGCCCAACCCACTGCCGGCCGAGGTCGCAGTTTTTATCTTTTTGATCACCTGCACTTCGACAACCCATCGCCCTCCCTTTACCTCACTCCTCCCTAGTTTCAGATTTATCTAATCGATCGCTATATCTCATCAGCAGCCTACTCTCTTTCACCCATACTTCCTACACAGTGAAGGACAGTCTATCTGACGGCACTCGTCTTCTTCGGTGCCTAATCATGGCGCTATCACTGTCTAACTTTCTCTACGCGATATGCGCCGCCTCCCTCTTTAGCCTCTCCAAGACCGAAACAGTCACCTTCAACTGGAACGTCACGTGGGTGACTGCCAATCCCGATGGCATGTTCAACAGACGCACAATGGGTATCAATGGTCAATGGCCTGTCCCAGTCGTCAACATCACGAAAGGTGATCGTGTGCTTGTCAACTTGTACAATGGTCTCGGAGACCAGTCAACAAGTCTGCACTTTCACGGAATGTTTCAAAATGGTACTACTGAAATGGACGGGCCTGTTGGTGTTTCTCAGTGTGGTATACCGCCTGGAGGTTCTTTTACTTATAATTTCACTGTCGAGCAGCCTGGTACTTATTGGTATGTGGAGGTCTTGTTCTTGTATAGAATTGTCATTTACACCTTCTGCAGGTACCACTCTCACGAGCGAGGACAGTATCCAGATGGTCTTAGAGGTAAACTTCCTGAATCAGCACTCTCGTCATTGTACTGATTTTGCCAGGTCCTGTCTATGTCCATGATCCCGATTCACCGTATCTTGGCAAGTATGCCAAAGAATATACCCTTTCCCTGAGCGACTGGTATCACGACCAAATGCAAGATCTGCTCGCAAGCTTCATCAGCGTCTACAACCCAACAGGAGCAGAACCAGTTCCTGATTCAGCTCTTATGAATGATGGTCAAAATGGCACATTCGCCGTTGAGCCAAACACAACTTACATGTTCCACATTGTGAACATCGGTGCTTTTGCTGGACAATATCTCTGGTTCGAAGGACATACCATGCAGATTGTAGAGGTTGATGGTGTATGGACGGAGCCGCAAGATGCAGAGATGATTTATGTCACTGCTGCTCAGAGATATAGTGTCCTTGTGACGACTAAGAACCAGACATCTCAAAACTTTGCTATTGTTGGGAGCATGGATCAAGTATGTCTACAACTAGTCGGCACCCTGTTTGCCCTAACATTTTTGTCAGGATCTATTCGACACAGTACCTGCAACGCTCAACCCAAACGTCACCAACTGGCTCCAATACAATCCCACCACCGACCTAACTCCAGCCACCATCATCGACACCTTCAACCCCTACGACGACTTCTACCTCGTCCCTTACGACCGCGAACCTCTCTGGGAGGATCCTTCTCAAATCATCGAGATGACAATGGGCATGAACAATCTAGGCGATGGTGCAAACTACGCCTTCATCAACGACGTTACCTACGTCCGCCCTAAAGTCCCCACGCTATACTCCGTCCTCTCATCGCCTGCAAACATGACCATGGATCCTACAATCTACGGTGTAAACACCAACGCTTTCGTGCTCGGCCACAACCAAGTCGTTGAAATCATCCTCAATAACAACGATCCCGGCAAAGTAAGTCATCCAGCATAAAAAGGACGAGATATCGAACTCACTAACACAAATCAGCATCCATTCCATCTCCACGTTAGTAGTTGTCGAGCCTCCGCTCTTTATAGTATATAACTCACTTTGCTAGGGCCACACCTTCCAAGCCATCGTCCGCTCAGACGACGACGCCGGCTTCTACACCACTCCCGAAAACGCAACAACCGGCGTCGACATCCCCGTCATCCCCATGAAACGAGATACCTTCATGGTCCGACCAAATGGGCACTACGTAATAAGATTCAGAAGTGATAATCCAGGAGTATGGCTATTGTAAGCTGCCCCGAAAAAAAACATCCCCCTCGATTTCCTCCCAAAATGGAAAACTAGTCCCTATCCCACCATCTCTTTCTGCCTCTCCTAACAAGCTAACCCAATGTGTGTGTGTAGTCATTGCCACATCGAATGGCACGTCAACTCCGGCCTCCTAGCCACAATAATCGAAGCACCATTGCAACTGCAACAACAGAAACAACAACCAAACGCAAGCATACCCGCCTCTCACTGGCAAGTATGCCACGACACCAATACACCTACCGAAGGCAACGCAGCGGGGAATACAGTTAATTGGCTGGATTTGACGGGTGCGAATGTTAGTGTAAGACCGTTGCCGGCTGGGTTTGAAGCGAAAGGCATTGTGGCGTTGGTGTTTAGTGCGGTTAGTGCGGTGATGGGCATGGGGGTTATTGCGTGGTATGGTAGTTTGCCTATTGGTGCGAAGAAAAGTGGGATGTGAGGTCTGTGGGTGTGGTGCGTGCTAAGATGTAAAGTTCTGGTGAGGAGGGGAGTGTGTAAAAATAAGTAAGACATGTATATGTAACGACACGAACGGCATGAATTGCGAAATACAGTAACCAAAGAAAAGGAAAGACTTCACTTGATATGGTATTCAAATCAGTTTCATTAATCCTGTATACTGTATGGTGTATTGTTGTTCATATTATTCTTAGAAGCAAAGACATGTCACACCACAAGATCGTGCCGCACCCATCATACTGTTACCCCCCATACAGCACCGCGCTTATGTCTGATTAGGATACGTATTCTGACGACAGACGGCTGTCATCTCTTCCATCCTTTCAGATTTTTAGGTTTTGCTCGATGCAGATGTCTTGCTCACTGTGTTGCAACGCTAACGAAATATTTTCATCTGCTGCTCCACGTATTCGCCATATCATTCATGGTTGTATTTGTGCTTGAATTCATTGCTAAATCTTCGACTGTCTGTCATTCCATGCTAGGTCTTTGCTCATTTACTCGAATGCTCTTACTTCTGCATCTGCGTCCACACGCTGTTGCGACTGATGAAGCTGCATATAATCAAGCCTTTTTCCTTTCCTCAACCACCACATCCATCACAAGCATCCTATCTCCCATCTCAATCTCGCCATCTGCGCCCTTCGCCTCCTCAACAACAGCCCGCCCCACCAAGTCCTTAACCTTCGAGCTAGACACACCAGCGCTCACCTTCATGATCCGTCCTTCAGTCACACGTTGAAGAGTCACAGGCTTGATTCTGAGAACGACTGTCTTCTGATATCGTGGTGTCGGAAACCACAATGGCGATGACAAAGGCGTGCTGGCTCGCAACGCTGGGCGGATCAGACGGCTGGAGAGACTTTGTGCTGCGCTGAGAGCTAGGGTGCGTGACGGGCTGGGTGTTTGGTGTTTTGGCTTGGCTTTGGGGTGGAAAGTGAGGTGAGTGTGGGTGGAGTGGGAGGTATTGGCTTGTCTGTGTCTGTGTGGGAGCGAGCTGCTATGTGAGGAAGACAGGATTGGTCTTTGGGTATGCTCGAGCTGCATAGGTTGATGTGAGAGATTGATTGTTGGAAGAGATGGTTTGTTAAGTCCAAGGATAGACCTTGCTTGATCTATATGCGAGACAGAAGCGGTAGTCTTTGAAGTAGAAACCGGTGTGTGCAAGAGAGTGAGTAGTGTATTTGCTGCTTCGTTGGCTTCATTGGCAGCAGCTTTGACTTGAGCTTCCTCGGGTGTTTCGGGCGGTGTTGGGAGGTAGGTTGACGTGGAGTGGGGAGGTGTAGTTGGAGGATGTTTGGAATCGCACTTGTCGGAGTGTGCTTGAGAGGAATTTGGCCGAGTTGATTGAGGAGGTTCGAGGGGATGAAATCGAGGAGAAAGCGCCGTATATATCGGAGACAGTGGAGAAAACGTTGGAGATGGCGGGCAATCCTCTGCAGCGTGCGGTGAGTGCTGAGTCGGAACCCAGCTTGTTGAGTATGATGGCGAAGGTGGCGAGTTTTGTGGTGATGGTGGTGTATCATACACTATGGTTGAGGCATGCTCCGTGGACGAGCTTGAAGATGTCATCTGCGTGTACCCTACAACATCTGATGATAGTGAAAATGTTGGCCATGACAGATGTGATCGTGGTGCATCTTCACTCGTTTGTCTGAGCGTTGATGGCGAACGAGCTTGACAAGTGAGGCCATCGTTAGCGTTGGCGAAGGTGAAGGTGATGAATGGTGGATAGGGTCGTGGAAAAGAGCTCATTTAGACACGAGAATGCTTTGTGCCTGAATATTCGAAATGTTTGAGGTGGTAGTCAAGTAGGTCGATATTGTCTGTACGCGACACAATGGAGAGATCCGAGAGGGCGCAGCAGAGCTCGAGAGAGATTGGGATTGATTGAGATGGAAGTGGGAAAGAGCAAGAGCCTATAAACAGATACGAGGAGAGAACAGCAAGAGGAGAGGTGGAGGGGAGCGTAAGAGAAGCAATTGGAGCAAGATGAGACACAGGCATCACAGAAGAGCTCAAAGCCACCTCGAAGAAAATAGCTCATAATCTTATGCAGCGACAAACCAAAGGAACGACTCTTCGCACCAGAGCAGAGAGCCACACCCCCAGAAACGTAACGTCACTACCACCCAACGAGGTGGTGAAGAGAGCTGAGCGCTCTGAGGCAGATCTTGTCGCTTTTTCATCGTCGACATCAAAGCAGTTCTTACCTCTGTTTCACTCAAGTTTCAGATCTTGGCTCATGTCAGCTCTTTCTGATCTGCTTGTTTCTCTGGAAGATGTACTAGAATATGTCGACGCCATGCAAAGAATGAAAGCGGCGCTTCCACTCTGTAGGCAAGATCGTGTTTTGCCGCGTGGTAGTCAGTGACATTGATTGTTAGGTGTTGATAACCCCTACTTTGGTGGCGATTGCCCGATGTAGAAGGTCTAGCCGATCGACCAGAGGGGTGTTGACTTCCTCTTCAGCTCGACACCACTCCGTCACCTACTCACCCAGCCCTGTGATCCATGTCGTCCATTCAACATGAGCAGGGAGAAGTAAGCGAAATTGGACAGACCTTGGTCTAGACATACCTGCCAGCTCGAATCTCGATCTCTCCAGTTTCTATGCAATCATGGCGGAATGCAAAGACTTGACCTGTGTCATCATGGGGCGAGGACTGAATTCACTTTTGTCCTGAGCTAGCACCCGACGATGAGGAGAGAAGCTCCGACAATACTAGATAACGAAAGTTGGCTCTTCGTCAAGAAGGATTCCTTGGAGAGGAAGGGATACTCGCTCTCGTTACTGTACATGTGAAGTTGCTTAATTATCTTCAAACACGACTCCAGAAACGAAGCAACATCTGTCCCTCTGTACTTCGACATGCCTACATATGCTACAATCCAGACCCTACGCCTTATGGTCGTCGTCGTCTTATTATCACCTTTCATGTACATCTATCTAGCGACAGTCGACATGCTTCCACCTCTAGACTTGCGACATCTTTTCCACGACTCAGAATCACACTATCGAGCGCTTCTGAAGTTCACTCTGGCCAATGAACTTGCTACCATGCTGATACATGGCGCGGTAATGACTGGCATGGATCTATGGAGATTGTTGGTGAAACTGTTCACACATCTACTTCAACGACGTAGAGGCAAATCTGTCACGATCGAAATCGTCAAAGTTAAGTCAATCTGGCAATCAAACAGACCATGCACTCCGCAAACAGATCTGAATGCGTGGAAGAAAAAGATTGTGCTCACCGCTGTCGAGTGTCAGGAGAAAGGAGTTGTCTTGAGCGAACCACCATTCCCTTTCGTGCAGTATTGGAATCCTCTGTACCAGCTGAAAGCGAAGACGTTGGAGAAGAAGAAGAAGAGGGCAGATTACGTACAGCGATTTAGCCGTCCGGCTTTGTCAGTGTAGAGACACATCAAGCCGTCGGCTAGCCTCACTCCATCACTTTGAGGCACGAATCTTGCGGAAGCATGTGAACTACCTCCAACTTTTTCCGACGAATGGGCGGAGCTTGGGACATTAGGTTACTTTCGAACATTTGCCTGCCAGCCGCGATCGAGTACCAATTAGCTGCCGCCTACTCGTCCAAGAAGAGAAATATCATCACACAAATTACCACTTTCCTCGACGCAGCGCCTAAAGCAAACTTCAGTCAACATCAGCCTTCATGCTCACTCTATAAGCGAGCAATACCAATGAGTCACCTGCTCTGGACGCAGGGACCTTCTGCGAACTCTAAGCTAGAACAAGAAGAAGGTGGCAACCTGTCATTCACAGTATCCCATTTGTCGAAGAAGAAGAGAAGAGAAGAGAGTGAAAAGTGTTTCAGCTGCGTAGCACAAAAGACCACAGAGCGGTACGATATGAGCGAACGAGCAAGAACAAGTCTTCTCTTATAGAACCTTTCGGGGAAAGAGGTGTTCTTTGTAAGTGTATGTTATTTCTTTTCAGCTGGTTTTACCACAACGCCCTTTTTTGCTTTTTGCTACGTTTGAGAAGCAGACTTGCATATTTGACCTATGTATACAGAAATTCGGAAACAAGATCAACTACCCAGACTCTCCAATAACCCCACTGTAATCTCAGTAGCCCTCCCAGTCCGTTTGTTGTCCACTCCTTCCCACAACCCAAAATACCAAGCCTTGAAGTACTGCGCCCGATTTGCTCAAAGATCTTGGTGTTGCGAATATTGATGAACCGATAGATTGCTGTTTGATGTGGTTTGAATCTGGCGACGAGTCCCAAGATGTGTTGATCAGATGCTTTGTAAGGCATCGGCCTCTAGTGGAAGAGGTACAGCATGTTATCCGATGTAATGGTTTCGAGATATTGCGCGGTGGATGCTCCAATTGCCCAGTTAGAGGAGACAAAGCTTCGTTCAGCCAACAAACACCTTCTCATACCGTCCAGCAAGATTGCACTTGAGGCAGTGCGTGCGTTCTGGATTGTGTGATGTACATGAAAGACAACTTTGATCCTCACATCCTCCTTGTCGGAGTCGTGACTTTTGTAAGGTTGTGGTACAGTTCCATGCATGTTGCGAAATGACGACATGTGACCACGATACAGTCCGCAACCTGGACGTGGCAGATGGTACACTTATAGGCCTGAAGCAGATCATGGGCCTTCTCCAGTTCTGCTCGTACGTCTTCAGTGTCGCCGAATTGGACTGCGATAGCACCGAGCTGAATGTGGCTAGGTAGGTTTTGGACAAATCTGTGAAGGCGACCTATCAAGCCCATGCCCAGTACCGCCATGATGTACAGAAAAGTAAAGAGGAACATGAGGCCAGATGTGAAGAATAGCGTGAACTTAAAGTCGAAGAGTGGAAATGCATTTGAACGGTTGATACCCAAATAGATATCAGGAAACTGCCAGCACATCGCACACAGAAGCAGATGCGGAGCAGGTGCGACAACAATATAAATGCCATCAATGTCGTCCACGGTATGAGATGATATGCAACGAGGGGAAAGCGAAATGTGAGGCAGAAGGCCTGATAGCACTCCTCACGAGGGCATTTTGGAAACATGCTGTGTAAAAGGTCGACGATATTTTGGTTGCGGTTTTGAAGTTTGCTTTTGGATATGGCGTGTAGGTGTCTTGGTTGAATGATCGAATGTTAAATATTGAATGATAATGGATCTGTTGGGAAGGAAGGATTGCCGCAGCTCATTATATGCTCGATCACTTTACTCAATTTCTTTGTTTGTTTCACATCAATTTGTTTGTCTTCCCTTTGTTTGTCTCACGTTCCATATTGACAAAATCGTGAATAGGAAATAGGTGAGACATGACCTGCACGATAGCAGATGGTTTATTTTTCACATCAAACGTTCGAAAAAGTCGTGGAGTGCTGATTCTGACTTGTGAGCTGATTCCTGGCCGACTCGATTGTCGACCACGCTGTTCAGGTACGCATTTCGCTGTCGGATCTCTCGCATCCTCCTATCTGGTGATATGAGCAAAGAGACTCAACAAGAGCAGTTACGAATGTGGATACTGATCAAAGTTGAGACAGAGGTGGAGAGTAAGATTTCGAATAAGATCCGGGAGACAAAGACTTTGGTGTCAGTCACAAAACGTGTCTCAAGTCCGTTTGCATCGTACTTACCATATAGGGTCACAGACCGTTAGCGCTTGCCTAGGGGTGGTAGTGTGCCCTTTGTTGTTCTGCATGGATTGTAAGACTTCCGCGTGCGTCTTGCCAGAAGCCTGACCGTTCCGAAGTGCCACGATTAGCAAAACGCTGATAGGGCACATGAGGAAGTTGTGTACAACATCGAGTGGCCGTAGATGCACATAACGTTCCTGGCCAGGGTTGTAGTCCATGATGATAGTGGTGTGGCTATTCCAGTTAAGGTGGTCAACTGGTTGTCAATATGAACTAGCCCCATATCTTCAGTAATACAACGCTCTTGGTCGCATGGTGTCGATGGTGCCCGTGACCATCTAAAGGGATTACCTCATATTTACTGCTACACCCTGTCTTCTCCAGGGGCAACTTTTCCCAGATTCCAGCAGACTTATCAACCACGTGTGAAGTCTGCCACAGCCATTTTTCTATTCACATTTGTGTTTTGATTTTCTATATCCTAGCTTTGACTCTATTAGGATATTTACTTTCTTCTTCATCTTTACTCTCTATTCTATCTCGTGTGAAGTCTTCCTTCGTTGTATCGTTTACTTTAGAATCGCCATCCCTTGGCGCTTCCCCCAGATATGCTATATCCATAAAGCTCTCATCGCCTGTAAAATGCCTGCGAAGGGGGTAGTGTGGTTAGCACCCATCGAGTTTCCATTTCGTGAACAAAATTGCAAAAGAGCACAAGCATGGAGCAAGGGCGCCAGGAGACCATCAGGCAAGGTATGTCCGACGTGCGTGGTGTGCCGGGAGGTCAAGCAGGGTTCGATTTCAGCACGTTAACTGCCTGCATCTCCTCTTTCTCCTCTTGACCGGTCTCCATGGCTTCGACTTCTTGCTTGAGAAGGGCGGGATCTGCGTTGTCTGTTTGTGTGGCGTCTGGTGCTAGTGCGTTTGTGTTTGTTGAGGTGGTGGCAGATGGTTTCTTGTCGTAGGATTGCGAATCGACCATGGCGAAGGACCTGCGATCAGGTCAGGAATCTCATGTTCTGTACGAATTGGTGTGTTTGTCGCACCCAGGTCGAATGGTCAGGATCGAGTACCAGCAGGACAATGTCACTCGAAACAAACGGCACAACGAGAAAAGAAACAAAAAAAAGCACTAACCAACTCCTCTCCTCTCCATTATCCAAAAACGAACAATCACCATTGACAACACACTCCCAACCCCCCATAACCCCCTTCCCATCCCTCCAATCCACCCTCGGAATGTGATCAGGCTGCTTCTCATCCCAATTCTCCACAATCTCCTCCTCTTCCTTCTTCAGCACCTTCTTCCTCTGAAACACACTCAATGAACACGTCCCACACTTGAAGTCTTCCTCCGTCTCGTCCTCAGGCATACGTCCTGTTAACACACGACCAAGACAGATCATTCCAGCGGCGTGCGTGCACATCAGTGCTGCTTTGGGAGCGGAGGATGAGGTGTCGGAGTCGAGAGAGGAGATGATTCGATGAAGTGCATAGGCGTAGCGGTCGTGGAGAGCGGGGATTGTTTCGCCGTTTGCCGAGGGGAAGATATTGGGGGTGTGGGAGTCGGAGAGGTATGGGAAGTGTTTGGCGAGAACGGGGACGGTAGCTGGGATTGGGTGGGTGAAGCGGCTTGAGAGTTGGGTTAGAGCGTGGAGGGGTGGTAGAGTATCGAGGAGGATGCCTTACGCTGTTCCGAAGAATTCACTGATGAGAGGTGTGTCAGTCGAGTGCTTACTTCTGTCTTGCCATAGTCTTCGTCACTTCAAACCCACCTTATTCCATTATCCACTCTCACCTTGCCCATCTCTCCCTTTAACCTCCCCTCCTCTTTCAACTTCTCCATTGTCGGCTTCAGCGTCTGCAAACATCGATAAAAAGGGCTCGAATACACCACATCGATCGGCGGATCTAAGGTGACAATCTTCCCAGCAAGTTGTTTAGCTTGTTCGACACCATAGCTGGCAAGTGCTGGATCCGAGGCAATGCCAGTTGGAGAAGGGATGTTTGCATAGTATTCGCCTGTTGACGGGTCGACCACCCAATTGCTCCTGTAGCCGTGGCGGACGACGTAGATTGTCTCGAGCACCATGTCAGTTGATATTGAGGAGATCAAGGTGAGGGTGGGAGAGAGAAGTCACAGGATCCAATCGAGCAAAGTGTTTATTCATTGACGTAAAGTCAAAAACATGCGGGGAAGCC
>Ga0160427_10000289_pt1 | contig 32497 bp, 23 predicted proteins | sample SolpanmetagenomL_FD_108194 | JGI IMG/M metagenome (GOLD analysis project Ga0160427, IMG submission 108194) | Solar panel surface microbial communities from Lawrence Berkeley National Laboratory, California, USA - L | ecosystem: Engineered > Built environment > Solar panel > Unclassified ...
ACGTCGCCCTGCTCGCGCAGCGGCATGACCTGCACGACCGACGGCGTGTCGACGGCGGCCTCGTGCACGAACTCGCACCCCACGTGTACCCGCCGCACCGTCATCCGTGAGCTCCTCGGCGTCGCCCGGCGGATCCTCCGCCGGCTCCCGGCGCGGTGACCTCGCCGGGTGCGGTGCCACCTCTGCGTCGAGTCGTGGCAGGGACGCTAGCCGGTCGGCGGGTTCCGCGGGGCCGGACCCTGTGGACGGCTCGTCCAGCCGACCGCCCCGGCTCCTACGGTCGACGGCGTGCCCGGGACTGCGGAGTGACGCCGGCGTGGATCGACCCGGGCCCCGCGCCGCCGCCTTCCTCCGCCTCTGCGGCGCTGCTGATGAGCCGCACCGGGCGCCGCGACACCCGCCCCGAGCTGGCGCTGCGCCGCGAGCTGCACCGCCGCGGCCTGCGCTACCTGGTCGACACGACCCCGCCCGGGACGAACCGCCGTCGACGCGCGGACCTCGTCTTCCGCGGCGCGCGCGTGGCCGTCTTCGTCGACGGGTGCTTCTGGCACGCCTGCCCGCAGCACTTCCACCCGCCGAAGGCGAACGCCGACTGGTGGCGCGTGAAGTTCGCGAGCATCGCCGCGCGGGACCGGGACACGGACGCCTCGCTCACCGCGCTGGGGTGGTACCCGCTGCGGGTGTGGGAGCACGTGCCGGTCGTCGCGGCCGCCGACCGGGTGGTCGGGGTGCTGCACGCGCGGACCGGTCCGGTCCGGCCTGGTCGAGCGCGGTGATCGCGACGAGCGCACCGGGCGATCCGCCGGCGCACGGCTCCGCACCGGTCACCCGTCCGTCGACGGGCGGGTCAGTCGTCGAACCACCGGCGGCACACGTCGTGCAGCCGCTGCTGGACGGCCGGGTCGTGGGAGACGGCGGGGGTGGTCGCCGGCTCCTCCCGGTCGTAGTAGCGGCCGGTGACACCGGCCAACGCGGGGTCGGTGGCCAACCGCAGCGCGGCGCAGGCGCCCTCCCGGGGGGTCGACATCGTCGCGCGGATGAGCCCGCCGAGGGGGCGCAGGGCCACGGGCACGAGGTCGTCGACGATGCCGGTGGCCACGATGCCGGGGTGGACCGAGTTCACCGTGACCCCGTGGGGTTCCAGGAGGCGCGCGAAGTGGTAGCCGCTGGTGACGGTGAGCAGCTTGGCGCGGGCGTACGCCTGGAAGGGGACGAAACCCGTCGCCGGGTTGAGGAGCCTGAGGTCCTCGAGGTGCCGCGGGTGGAGGGTGGCCGGGCGGGCCCGTCCGGGGAGCTTGACGCGGCGGGTGTCGTTCAGGGCGTCGGAGGCGACGTCCACCACCCGCCCCGCGGCGCGCTTCAGGTTCTCCTGCAGCAGGTGCGTGAGGCCGAAGGCGGCCAGGTGGTCCACCGCGACGTGCCTCTCGACACCGTCCGGAGTCTGCTCCCAGCGAGGGAAGTGCGCGCCGGCGTTGTTGACCAGGAGGTGCACGCGGTCGTGGCGCTCGCCGATTGCCGCGGCGGCGGCGAGGACCCCCGCTCGCCGGGACAGGTCGGCCTGGACGACCTGAAAGCTCCCGTGGCCGCTCGTCCCGACGACGTCCCGCAGCAGAGCCTCGGTGCGGCGGGCGTCCCGGGCCACGGACACCACGTGCGCGCCCGCCCGGACCAGCTCGCCGGCGATGACCCGCCCCATGCCACCACCGGCGCCGGTGACGACGGCGACCTGTCCCGCGAGGTCCGCCCGCACGAGACCAGCGGCGGTGGGTGCGGCGCTCACCGGGCGATCCGGGGGAGGGCGTGCACGTGCTGCGGGTCCTCGACCTCGCGGACGAGGAAGTCGGCCAGGTCGGCGCGGCCGACGGACGTCCACAGGTGCACCGGCACGTCGGTGCCGACCCGGTACGTCCCGACCGCCGGAGCGTCCTTGAGCATCGGCGGACGCACGACCGTCCAGTCCAGGCCCGAGCTGGTGACGATCGGCTCCATGGCTTCCTTGTCGCGCATCTTCCCGCCCACCCCGGCCCACACCGCCAGCGAGAACAGCGACCGGTCGCGGCTCTCGGCGACTCCGTGAGCGCTGACGACCACCAACCGGTCGACCCCCGCGCGCTGCAGAGCGGGGACGGTGACGGCCATAGCGTCGGTGCAGACGGACGTCGGCCCCGTGGCTGCCCCACCCAGGGCGCTGATGACCGCGTCCGCGCCCGTGAGGGCCGAGGCCAGCGTGGGCGCGTCGCCGACGTCGCTCCACCGCACCTCCCGCAGCCCGGGCGCGGGGTCGAGCGATGCGGTGCGCCGGACGAGGGCGGTGACCTCGTGGCCGCGCTGCAGGGCCGTCGACACGACCAGGCGGCCGGTGGCCCCGGTCGCACCCAGGACGACGATCCGCTTTTGTGCAACATTCTGTCTCATAGCGGGGAGCCTGACACCCCGTCTCCTCCGAGTCAAGATGTCTCATAGAGTCGGGTCATGGCCTCCTCACGAGAAGACCCCCGGTTCCTGCGCAGCCGGGAGGCGATCGTCACCGCCGCCCGCGAGCTGCTGCTGGACCACGGACCGGGCGCCGTCACCCACGTCCGCGTCGCGGAGCACGCGGGGATCGCGCGGGCCACCGTCTACCGCCACTGGCCGCGAACCGACCAGCTGCTCGCCGAGGCGATGTCCACCGTGTCGATGCCGTTCTTCGGCACGCCCGAGACGCCCACCCGCGACTGGCTGGTCCGGGAGCTGACCGCCCTCGCCCGGCAGCTCGACCACCACGACGTGCGCGCGGTCGCCACCACGCTGGCCAACGCCGCGCTGTGGGAGGAGGACATGGACGTCCGTCGGGACGGGTTCGCGCGCCTGCTCAGCGACCGGTTGGCCGACGCCCTCGAGAGCGCTCAGGCGCGCGGGGAGGTGGTGCTGCACACCGCTCCACGCCACGCCGCAGCGCTGGCGATCGGACCGATCCACTACCGGGCCGTCATCGAACGGGGCACCACCGACGACGAGGTCATCGACCAGGTCGTCGACAACCTCGGCCGGTGGAGGTGACACCTCGCGAACTTCGACGGCCGACGGTCGCGCCGGGATCGCCGACCCGCCCGCCGTCCGGTGAACCGTCTCCCTCAGCGCGGAGGTCAGCCCCGCTGGGCGAGCTCGTCCAGCGCGCGGGTGAAGCTGTCGTTCCAGACGCTCAGGTGCGGCCACACCGCGCCCACCCGCTCGGTCGCCTCCCGTGCCGAGATGCCCTCCTCGCGCACGAGCCACGCCCGCAGCACGAGCCCGGTGCGCGAGGCCCCGGCGTGGCAGTGCACGAGCACCTCCTTGCCGTCGGCGCGCAAGGCGGCCATGTCGGCCAGCACGTCGTCGAGGACGGTGACGAGCTCGGGGTTGCTGTCGTCGTCGGTGAGGTAGGCGAAGCGCTGGACGTCGTGGCCGAACCGCCCGCCGGTGCGGCACAGCGACACGACGGCGACGTCGCGGTCGCTGCGTCGGGCGCCGTCCAGGTCCGCCGCCCACACACCGGGGGCGACCTCGACGGGCGCGAGACCCCGGGTGGGCGGGGGTTCGTAGAGGCGAGCGGTCGGATCGCCGTCGAGCTGCACGGCCAGCAGCTGCAGGTCCCGCAGCTCCCACACCTGCGGTCCGGAACCCGGGACGCGGCCGTGCACGACGGAGGTCCAGCGGATCGGGAGGCCGGTGATGCCCGCGCGGGCCCCGGCGAGCGCGCCCGTGACGCAGGCGACGGTGTCGGTGTCCCCGCCGAGGTCGACGACCAGTCGCAGCGCCTCCTCGAACGTGGTCGAGTGCCGCAGCGCCCACAGCGCCGACCCGAGCGTCGGCCAGACGGCGCCGTTCGCTTCGGTCGCGTCCTCCGGCCGCCACGCCGGCGCATAGACCCGCGCCCACTTCGCGCGGTGCGGCTCCGCGACGAGCGGCAGTGCCGCGGCCACCGCCTCGTCGGCGTCGCCGCCGTCCAAGAGCATGCGGAGCACCTCGTGGAAGAGCGCGCACCCCTCCCCGGCCGCGGGGTCGCCGTGGGTGAGGGCGCTGATGCGCCGCGCGGCGTCCATCGTCGCGTCCCGCCCGGCGCCCGCGAAGAAGATGGCCGCCGGGGTGGTGCGCATGAGCGAGCCGTTGCCGGCGGCCCGGTTCCCGGCGCGCACGTGCTCGGCCGCGGCGGTCTCCCACGGCAGCCCGGACTGCAGCACCGCGCGCGTCTGGATGCCGATGTCCGGCGGGTCGGCCTGCGCCCACCGCCGGAAGCGGTCGAAGACGTCGGCCTCGTCCAGGCCGCCGCGCTCCACGAGCGACTGCCCCAGCAGCAGCGCCATCTGCGTGTCGTCGGTGAACTCCCCGGGCTCCCAGTCCAGGGTGCCGCCGCCGCACATCTCGGTGGCGACGCCGCGGGCGCTGGTGGGGAAGCGGGCGCTGAACGCGTCCGGCGGGCCGAACTCGAAGGGCGCGCCCAGGGCGTCGCCGACGGCGGAGCCCACGAGGGCGCCCATCACGCGGTGCTGTCGGTCCACGAGCTCTCCCCGGTCGGCGGTCACGGCCATCCTGCCCACCGGACCGCGGCCGTCACCAGTCGTGGACGGTCCCGTCTGCGAGTCGGTTGACCGGCAGGTACGCCGGGACGTAGGGGTGCGCCGCCCCGAGCTCCTCGTCGTACTCGACGCCGATGCCCGGCGCCTCGCCGGGGTGGAGGTGACCGTCGGTGAACGTGTAGGCGTGCCGGAACACCTCGTTCGTGGCGTCGGTGTGGCCGGAGTACTCCTGGATGCCGAAGTTGTGCACGGCGAGGTCCAGGTGGATGGCGGCCGCCATGCCGACGGGGGAGATGTCCTCCGGCCCGTGGATGCCGCTCTTGATCTGGTGCTGGTCGGCGAAGTCGAAGAGCTTGCGCAGCGGGGAGACGCCGCCGAAGTGGGTGACCGCGGAGCGGACGTAGTCGATGAGCTGCTCGCTCACCAGGGTCTGGTAGTCGAACACCGTGTTGAACACCTCCCCGACCGCGAGGGGGGTGGTGGTGTGCTGCCGCACGACGCGGAACGCCTGCTGGTTCTCGGCCGGCGTGCAGTCCTCCAGCCAGAACAAGTCGTAGCGCTCGACGTCCTTGCCGAGCTTGGCGGCCTGCAGGGGGGTGAGCCGGTGGTGGGCGTCGTGCAGCAGCGGGAGCTCCGGGCCGAACTCGTTCCGGACCGCCTCCAGCACGGTCGGCAGGTGCCGGAGGTAGGCGGGGGTGTCCCAGTCCTCGACGACGGGCACGGCGCGCTGGTCCAGCCGGGTGGCGTTGGCCGCGATCGCCTCGCCCGTGTGGACGCCGTAGACCTTCTCCAGCCCGGGGACGCCGGTCTGCACGCGGATCGCCTGGTACCCCTCGGCCTGGCGGGCTCGCACAGAGTCGAGGAGTTCCGGGATGTCTCGGCCGTTGGCGTGCCCGTAGGTGCGCGCCCGGTCGCGGGACGCCCCGCCGAGCAGCTGGTACAGCGGGAGGTTCGCGACCTTGGCCTTGATGTCCCACAGCGCGACGTCGACGGCCGCGATCGCGGCCATCGTCACCGGCCCGCGCCGCCAGTACGCGCCCCGGTACAGCGATTGCCAGGTGTCCTCGATGCGGTGCGGGTCGATGCCGATGAGCAGCGGGACGACGTGCTCGCGCAGGTAGGTGACCACGGCCTGCTCGCGCCCGTTCAGGGTCGCGTCGCCGAGGCCGGTGACGCCCTCGTCGGTGGTGACCTTGAGCGTGACGAAGTTGCGGCCGGGACAGGTGACGAGGACGGACGCGTCAACGATCTTCACGGTTCTCCAGGTGGCGAGGTGGTGCGGGTCAGCCCTTGGTGGCGCCGGCGGTCAGTCCCGCGACGAGGTACTTCTGCCCGAAGACGGCGGCGAGCAGGACGGGCACGGTCATGAGGGTGGCGGCGGCCATCAGGCCACCCCAGTCGGTGCTGGCGTAGGAGATGAAGGTGAACAGCGTCACGGGCATCGTCTGCGTGGTCTCGTCGGAGAGGATCAGCGCGAACATGAAGTTGTTCCAGCTGGAGATGAACGCGAGCACCGCCGCGGTGGCGGTGCCGGGCGCGGCCAGCGGCAGGGCGATGCGCAGGAAGGCGCCGAACGCCGACAGCCCGTCGGTGCGCGCCGCCTCCTCCAGCTCGACGGGCAGGCCCTCGAAGAACCCGATCATGATCCAGAGGATGAGCGGCACGGCCACGAACATGTGGCTCAGGACCAGGACGGTGTAGCTGCCGACGAGGCCGATCTGGGCGAAGACGTAGTACCAGGGGACCAGCAGCGAGATCGCCGGCACGATGCGCGCCACCAGGACCAGCGAGCCCGTCCGGTGCATGGAGAACCGGCCGACGGCCCACGCGGCGGGCACGGCGATGACCGCCGCCAGCACGGTGGACACGACGCCGACGATCGCCGAGTTGCCCATCGAGCGGAGGATCTCGCCGTCGGCCAGGACGTTGCGGAAGTTGTCCAGCGTGGGGGAGAAGATCAGACCCACGGTTGGGTCGGTGACCTGGACGTTGGTCTTGAAACCGGCCGCGATCATCCACACCACGGGCGCCACGATGACGAGGCAGACGAGGGTGATCGCCAGGGCGCGCAGCGGCCCCCATGGGGTGCGCCGGACCACGGGGCGGAGCGCGGCGGTACGGGTGGCGGTGGCGGTGCTCACGAGGTGGTCCTTCCGGAGCGCAGGCGCAGGACGACGACGACCCCGATGATCCCGAGGGTGAACAGGACGAGGACGGCCGCGGCGAGTCCGTACTCCTGGTAGTCGAAGGTGAGGCCGTAGGCGTAGACGTTCAGCGTCTCGACCTCGAAGTCCGACCCCCCGCCCGGTCCCTTGGTCGCGTAGAGGATGTCGAACGTCTTCAGCGCGTCCACGGCCCGCAGCACGAGCGCGGTGAGCAGCGTCGTCGAGAGCATCGGCAGGATGACGAAGCGGAAGCGCTGCCAGGCGCTGGCGCCGTCGACCAGGGCCGCCTCCTCGGGTTCCTCCGGCAGGGTCGAGAGCCCGGCCAGTAGGAGCAGCGTCATCATCGGGGTCCACTGCCACACGTCGATGAGCATGAGGACGCCCAGCGACTGCGAGACGGAGCCCAGGAACTCCTGGCGGGGCACGCCGATGCCCTGCAGCAGCTCGTTGGCGATGCCGCTCGTCGGGTCGAGGATCAGCAGCCACAGGATGCCGATCGCGACGGGCGTGGCCAGCAGCGGCACCATGAGGATGGTGCGCACGATGCGGGCGCCCGTGAACGCCTTGCGCATGAGCATCGCGATCGCCAGGCCGAACACCGTCTCCAGGGCGACCGCGCCGACGGTGAAGACGGCGGTGCGCCCGAGCGCCGGCCAGAACCGGCGGTTGTCGCTCAGGGCGTCGGCGAAGTTCTGCAGGCCCAGGTAGCGGCGACCGGAGTTCACCGCCCCGAAGGCGTCGGTGAAGCTGAGGTTCAGCGTGAACAGCAGCGGGAAGATGATCATCAGCCCGACGAAGCCGAGGGCGGGCGTGAGCATCAACCACCTCAGGCGGCGGTTCTGCTGCTCGAACGTGCGCGACGGCTTGCCGGCCGGGGCGACGGAGAGCCGCTCGGACGTCCGGCCGGGATGGGTCGTCGACATCAGGCCTCCTGCTGGCGGTTGTCGCGGACCAGGAAGTCGGTGAACTCCTCGTGCGCGTCGGCGGCGACCGCGTCGACGTCCTGGCCGAGGATGGCGGCGACGAGGGGGCGGCCGACGATGTCGCGGGCTCGGCCCACCTGGATGACCTCGGGCCGGTCGTGGTCGGCGCCGTTCTCGATGTTGCGGCGCATCGACTCGGCGAGCTCGGGGGGGAAGCCGGCGACGGCGGCCGGGTCCGCCCACGCCGAGCGCCGCGCGCCCGGGATGCCCGCTGTCTGGATCTCGAGGACCTTCTCCGGCCCGGCCGCCCACTGCAGGAAGCTCCAGGCGTCGTCCTGCAGCCGCGAGAAGCGGCTGATGGCCAGGCTCCAGGAGGGGATGTCGTAGGGCACCGACCCGGCCGGCCCGGCCGGCCACGGCCCGAACCCCACGGTGTCGATGATCTTGGAGATCTTGGGGTCGGTGAAGTTGGTGTAGACCGAGTCGGCGTCGATCAGGAAGGCGGACTTGCCCTGGGCGAAGATCGGCATCGTCTGCTCCAGGCTCATGTTCGTCGCACCCGGGGGGCCCGCCCGGCGCAGCAGGTCCCCGTAGTAGGTGTACGCGGCCCGGGCCGCGGGGGTGTCGATGCCGGAGCGGCCCTCGGGGGTGGTGAAGTCCCCGCCGAAGGAGTAGAGGATGTTCGACCACTGGCTGACGGCGGGCGCGCGCTGACCACGCCCGACGAACCCGTACACCCCCGCGTCGCGGTCGGTGAAGGACAGGGCCTGCTCGAGCAGCGCCTCCAGCGTCTGCGGCGGGCCGTCGGGGAGGAGGTCCTTGCGGTAGTACAGCGCCGGGCGCTCGGTGACGACGGGGACGCTCAGCACGCGGTCGCGGGTGGTGGAGCGTGCGCGGGCGGCGTCCTGCACGTCCGCCCAGTCGAACGCGGGATCGGCGACGCGGTCGGTGAGGTCGACCAGCCAGTCGTTGCGCGCGAACAGGAGCTGTTCCTGCAGCGGCCGCATCATCATGACGTCGAGGTCCACCGCCGAGGCGTTCAGCTTGACGTTGTAGCTGCTGGACAGCTGGTCGGCCGTCAGGATCTGCATGCTGACCCGGCGGCCGGTCACCTGTTCGAACTCGGGGAGGCGTTCGCGCAGGGCGTTGGACCACACGTGGTTCGCGGCGGCCACGCGCAGCGGGGTGTTCGGCCCCACCGCACCGGAACCGGACGCGCAGGCGGTCAGCGCCGCGGCGCTGCCCGCGGCGGTCAGGAGTGCGCGCCTGCTCAGCGCCGTTCGTCTCGACGTCATCGTCAGTCCTCGGGTCGGGTCAGGCGCAGCCGTTCCTTCCGCTCGGACCGTAACTGTGCGCTTCCAGTGAGGTCAACGACCTCGGCGGGTGAGGTTCGCGACGCTCGGCGGTGCTGCGCGAAACGAACTCGTAACCCGCAGAGGGCTGCAATCGTGGTTGCACTGCCCTAGTGTTCCGGCAACTGAAGCTGTCGTCCGCTGCCGGGAGGTCGTCGTGGTGCCACCTGTCACGCCGTGGCTCGACGCTCTGCTGCCCGCGGGGGGGTTGTCGCCCGCGCAGGGCCGGGTGTTCGACGCCGTGCGCGGCGACCACCAGTTCGCGTCCTTCGCCGAGGTCGCAGCCCTCGCCGAGCGGGCGGGGGTCGACAGCAGCACCGTGGTCCGCTGCGCGCAGGCCCTCGGCTTCCGCGGCTGGCCCGCCCTGCAGCAGGAGGTCCGGGCCCGCTACCTCGCGACCCTGTCCAGCGAGCAGACGCTCGACGAGCACCCCGCCTCGGGTGACAGCCTGCTGCGCCAGACGGTGCGCCGCGACATCCGCAACCTCGAGCAGGCGCTGGAGACGGTCGACGAGGGTGTCCTCGACACCGTGGTGGCGCAGCTGGCCGGGGCGCGCCGCACCCTCGTGCTGGCGACGGGCTCGCTGGCCGCGCCGGCCACCGTGCTGGCCCACCTCGGCACCACGATGGGGTACGAGATCGTCCACGAGGCCCGCGGCGGTGCGCACCTCGCGGCCGCGGTGAACCGGCTGGGAGCCGAGGACGCCCTGGTCGTCCTGAACCTGTGGCGCCCGATGCGGGACCTGCTCGCCGCCGCCCGCGCCGCCCGGCGCAACGGCTGCCGCGTCACGGCGCTGACCGACATGCACCGCGGGGCGCTGGCTGCCGCCGCGGACCACGTCCTCGTCCTGCCGAGCGAGGGCATCTCCTTCTTCCAGTCCACGACGGCCGCGATGTCCGTCGCCTACGCCGTCCTTGCGGGCCTCGAAGCGGCCCGCCCGGACGCCACCCGTCTCGCTCTGCGCCGCATCCAGGACCTGTGGGACGACCTCGGCACCTACGCCGACTGACCGCCCGCGCCCGCGTCCGCCGATCCCGTTCGAGAGGTTCTCCCGATGTCCCCTTCCGCACCCCCCGCCGAGGCGCGTCCCGTCGCCGTCGTCGGCCTCGGCTCCATGGGTGGCGCCATGGCCCAGAGCCTGCACCGCCAGGGCTGGCGGGTCACCGGTGTCGACCCGTCCGCGGACGCCCGCGAGCGCGCGGCGGCCGCGGGGATCGCCGTGGCCGCCTCGGCCGCCGAGGTGGCCGGGACGGAGTTCGTCCTGCTCTCGCTGCCGTCCGCGGCGCTGGTGGCCGCGACGGTTCCCGACCTGCTGGGCGTCCCCGGGACCCGGGTGGTGCTCGACACCACGACCTCCGAACCCGCGACGTCGCAGGCGATGAACGAGCTGGCCGCGGCCGGCGGGGCCGTGTTCGTCGACGCCCCCGTGTCCGGGGGCCGCACCGGTGCCCTGGCCGGGACCCTCAGCGCCTTCGTCGGCGGTACGCCCGCCGCGGTCGCCGCCGCGGACCCGCTGCTGCAGGCGCTGACCGGCGGGTCGGTCACCGTGGTCGGGGGGCCGGGCGCGGGCAACGTCGTGAAGCTGCTGAACAACGTCCTGTGCGCCACGAACCTCGTCGCGGTCGCCGAGGCCCTCGACGTCGCCGCCGCCCACGGGATCGACCCCGCCACGGCCGCTGCCGCCGTCAGCTCCGCGAGCGGGGGCAGCAGCGTCAGCGCGAACGCCTTCCCCGCCTGGGTGCTGTCCGGGACCTACGCGTCGGGGTTCTCCCTGGGCCTCATGGCCCGCGACGTCGACCTCGCGCTGCGGGTCGCCGCCGAGCGCGGCGCGCACCCCGCGCTGCTGGCGCAGACGTCCACCGCCTGGCAGCGGGCGCTGGCCGAGCGCGGGCCGGGCGCCGACTTCACCGAGGTCGTCGCCACCGTGACCGACACCTTCCCCCCGATCGAGGACCACGCATGAGCACCCCGCAGACCACCGTGCTGCACAGCAGCGCCTCGACCGCGGCCGGTGCGCTGGCCGCGGTGTTCCCCGACGGCCTGGGGTCCTTCGTCGACGGCCGGGTCCTGCCGGGCGGCGGCGACCCCGTCGTCCTGACCACCGCGGCCACCGGTGAGGAGTTCACGACCTACCGCGACGCGGGTGACGACGTCACCGCGGAGCTCCTCGCGTCCTCGGCCCGGGGCGCCGCGGCCTGGGGGGCGATGAACCCGTTCGAGCGGGCGGCCCGGCTGCGGGCCGTGGCGGTGGCCGTCGCCGACCACGTCGAGGACCTCGCCCTGCTGGAGAGCGCGACGACGGGCAAGCCGCTGCGCGACACCCGCGCGGAGGCCACCAAGGTCGCGGAGATGTTCGGCTACTACTCCGGCTGGGCCGACAAGGTGCTGGGGCAGACCATCCCCGTGCCCGGGGACTGGTTCACCTACACCCGGCGGGTCCCGTGGGGCGTCGTCACCGCCGTGACCCCGTGGAACGCGCCGCTGTTCACCGCGGGCTGGAACAGCGCCGCCCCGCTGGCCGCCGGCAACGCCGTCATCGTGAAGCCGAGCGAGTTCACCCCGGCGACGACGGTCCGGCTGGCGCAGCTCGCCACCGGGGCGGGGCTGCCCGCCGGCGTGTTCAACGTCGCGGTCGGCCGCGGCGACACCGTCGGGGTGCGCGTCACCACCGACGTCGTCGTCGGCAAGGTGAGCTTCGTCGGGTCCGTGGCCACCGGCCGGCGGGTCGCGGCGGCGGCCGCCGCCGCCGGCAAACCCGTCGTGCTGGAGCTCGGAGGCAAGAGCGCGAACCTCGTGTTCGCCGACGCCGACCTCGACCGCGCCGCCGACGGGGCCGTATCGGCGATCTTCTCCGGGGCGGGGCAGTCCTGCGTCGCCGGGTCCCGGTTGCTGGTGCAGCGCAGCGTCCACGACGAGTTCCTCGCCCGCGTGGTCGAGCGGGCCCAGCGGTTGCGCCTCGGCGACCCCCTCGACCCCGGCACCGAGGTCGGCCCCATCGCCACGGGCGCGCAGTACGACACCGTCCGCTCCCTCGTCGCCGCCGGGGTCGCGGACGGCGCCGTCCAGCGCACGGGGCAGACCCTGCCCGGCTCGCTCTCCGGCGGCCTCTCCGGCGGCCGGTGGGTGGCCCCGACCGTGCTCGAGGGCGTCACCCCCGCCAACGTCCTGGAGACCACCGAGGTGTTCGGTCCCGTCGTCGGGGTGGACGCCTTCGACGACGAGGCCGACGCGGTCGGCCGGGCCAACGCCACCCCGTTCGGGCTGGCGGGGGCGGTCTGGACCCGCGACGTGACGCGCGCCCACCGCGTCGCGCACGCCGTGGACGCGGGCACCTTCTGGATCAACGCCTACAAGACCATCCACGTCGCCGTCCCGTTCGGGGGTTTCGGCGACTCCGGCCACGGCCGTTCCTCCGGCCCGGGCGTCCTCGACGAGTACACCCAGACCAAGGCCGTGTGGGTTCCCGTGCAGGACGCCGGCGCCCCGTTCCCCTCGCTCTCGTACTGACCCCCTCGACACCCGCCCCGGAGGCCGTCATGAGCACCACCTCCCGTGAGAGCACCCCGCCCGCGCCGAGCACGCCCGGGCACCGCCTCGGCCTGCGCACGGTGTGGCCCGTCCTCGTCCTGGCCGCGGCGATCGCGGTCGTCTGCGAGCTCATCGGGCAGGTGCCCGTCGACGTCGGCATCGGGAAGATCGTGTTCTTCCCGATGGTCTGGGGCATCCTGCTCGCCACTCTGATCTCGGTGCAGAAGCTGCGCCCGCTCGGCGTGCCGCTGCAGAAGGCGGCGTCGGCGATCGTCGGCACCACCGTCCTGGTCCTGGTGGCGCGGCTGGCGTTCAACGTGGGCCCGAACCTGGAGCTCCTCGTCGACGCGGGCCCCGCGATCCTCCTGCAGGAGATCGGCCACCTGCTCGGCACCGTCGGCCTCGCCCTGCCGCTGGCCGTGCTGCTGAAGATGGGCCGCGCCACGGTCGGCGCCACGTTCTCCCTGGACCGCGAGCCGTCCTTCGCCATCGTCAGCGAGAAGTACGGCGCGGACTCCGACGAGTACCGCGGCGTCCTGACGATGTACGTGTTCGGCACGCTGTTCGGCGCCGTCTACATCACGCTGCTCGCGTCGCTGCTGTCGTCCTCGGGCACCTTCGACCCGCTGGCCCTGGCGATGGGCGCGGGCGTCGGATCCGGATCGATGATGGCGGCGGCCACCGGCAGCATCGTGACCGCCTACCCCGGCGACGAGCAGGGCATCCTCGCCCTGGCCGCCGTCTCGAACCTGCTGACCACCCTGCTCGGGGTGTACGTCGGCATCTACGTCGCCCTGCCGCTGGCGCACAGGCTGTACGCCGTCCTCACCCGCCGCCGCGGTGCCGCCGCCATCACCGGGACGCCCGACGTCGCGGCCGGGGAGCGCAACCGCGCGTTCCGCGAGGAGTTCAGCGCGAACTCCGGCACCGTCGACGTCCCGCTGCGGGTGAGCCTGCCCGTCATCGCCGTGCTCGGCACGGTCACGGCGTCCATCGCCGCCGGCGCGTTCTCCTGGACGATCGTCGCGGGCTACGCGGCGCTGGTCGCGCTCGTCCTCGTCGGCGTCGGCCTCGGCAAGCTCGTGCGGCCGATCTCCTCCGTCATCTGGATCACGACCCTCGGGGCGGCGCTGTCCAGCCCCTGGTCGCCGGTGGGGGAGACCCTGGCGGGCTGGGCGAGCAGCATCTCCATCCTGTCGCTGGCCACGATCATGCTGACCCTCGCGGGGCTGAGCCTGGGCAAGGACATGGGGCTGCTCAAGAACGTCGGCTGGAAGATCGTCCCGGTCGGTCTCGTCGCCATCACCGCGTCGTTCGTGCTGTCGACCCTCATCGCGGAGTTCGCGCTCGGGTTCTGGTCCTGACGCCGCGACGGTCGCGGCCCGACCTCGCTGAGGGGGGGACCGCGGCCGTCGCCGCGACATCCCCGCGGTGACGACACCGGCGCACCCCGCACCGTCGGGTCCCGCCGGTCAGTGGACCTGCGTCGACCCGAGCGGGACGAGTTCGTTCTCGAGCAGGTAGCGGAGGATGAAGTCGTGCGACGTGGCCAGGTGCACGCGCGTCAGCTCGGCGACCTCGGTCGCGTCGCCGCGACGCACGGCAGCCAGGATCGCCCGGTGCTCGGAGTGCAGGTGGTCGACCCTGCCGATGACAGCCAGGTGCAGGTGCAGGTACCGGTCCGTCAGCCGCCGCAGCTGCTCGGTGAGCTCGACCATCCGGGGTCGGACCGCACAGCGGTAGATCTGGGCGTGGAACTGCGCGTTCGCCTCGATCCACGCCGCAGCTGACCCCTCGGCCTCCATCTGGTCCTCGAGGTCGCTCATGCGGGCGACCTGCGCCCGCCCGACGTTGGGGACCGCGATCTTCGTGACGACGGGTTCGACCGCCTCCCGCATCTCGTAGAGCTCCTGCAGCTCCGTGATGGACAGGCCGCGCACGAGGGCGTGCGTGGGCGTCATCTCGACCAGACCCTCGCTGGCGAGGATCCGGAGGGCGTCGCGGACGGGGATGCGGCTGACGCCGTTGTCCGTCGCGAGACGGGACTGCGACAGCTTCTCCCCCGGAGCCAGCCCGCCGGTCAGCACCGCTGCGCGCACTGACCGCACCACGCGCTCGGTCGCGGAGTCGGTCACGGCCCCACCTCGCTCTCCCCACCCGCACCGGTTTGGCGCGGCCCTCGTCCGTCCCAGTATCCGCTGGCGCAGCCGGGGGACCGGTCGCCGGCAGACCTTGTCACGTGTGCGGTACACCACTACCGTCGACCCGTATACGGAACGTAGAAAGCGCATACGACAGCGAGGAGCGGTCATGACGACGACAGCGAGCGCGGCCCCGGGGGAGATCCACCCCGACCACGTCCAGCAGGGGCAGGTGCAGCTGCCCGTGGCCGACCTCCCGACGGGCCTGCGGATCGGGGGCGAGGTCGTCCGCGGGACGGCCGAGCCCATCGACGTCCACGACCCGAGCACCGGACGCCTCCTCGCCACGGTCGACGGCGCGAGCGTCGAGGACGTCGACCGTGCCGTGGCCACGGCGAAGGCGACCTTCGCGGCCGGGACCTGGCGCGACATGCCGGTGCACGACCGCGCCGCGGTGCTGCACCGCTTCGCCGACGGCATCGCCGACCGGATGGAGGACCTGTACCGCCTCGAGACGCTGAACAACGGCCGTCCCCTCACGGAGACGAAGGCGCAGATCACCCGTCTCCCCGAGTGGTACCGCTACAACGCGGCCCTGCTGCTGGCGGACCGGGACGCCGTGGTGCCCATGCGCGGGGACTACCACTCCTACACCAGCCGCTTCCCGCTCGGCGTCGTGGCCATCCTGTCGTCCTTCAACCACCCGCTGATGATCGCGTCGAAGAGCCTCGCGCCGGCCCTCGCGACGGGCAACAGCGTCGTCCTGAAGCCGTCGGAGCAGACGCCGCTGACGGCCATGCTCCTGGCGGACATCGCCCAGGCGGCGGGGCTGCCCGCCGGGGTCCTCAACGTCGTGCCCGGCCTGGGCCCGACAGCGGGGGTCGCGCTCACGAGTCACCGCGACGTGCGCAAGGTCGTCTTCACCGGGGGGACCGGCCCCGGGCGCGCCATCGCGGTGGCGGCGGCCGAGCGCTTCGCGAGCACGACGCTGGAGCTCGGCGGGAAGTCCCCCGTGCTCATCTTCCCCGACACCCCCGTCGACGTGGCGGCTCGCGGTGCCGCCTTCGGCGGCTTCATCGGTGCCGGTCAGACCTGCATCGCCGGCAGCCGCCTGCTGGTGCACCGCGACATCCATGACGACTTCGTCGAGGAGCTGGTGCGCGTCGCGCGCTCCATCCGCATCGGCGACCCGAGCCTGGCGACGACCCAGCTGGGACCGGTCATCTCCGGGAGGGCCCGGGACCGCATCCTCGGCGTGGTCCAGTCCGGCGTGGACGAGGGCGCCCGCGTGGCGACGGGCGGCCGCGCCGCGGAGGTCGAGGGCCTCGACGGCGGGTTCTTCCTCGAGCCGACCGTCCTCACTGGCGTGACCAACGACATGCGCGTCGCGCGGGAGGAGATCTTCGGTCCCGTGGTCGTCGTGATCCCCTTCGACACCGAGGACGAGGCCGTGGCCATCGCGAACGACTCCGACTACGGTCTCGGCTCCGCGATCTGGACCCGCGACGTCGCCCGCGCCCACCGGGTCGCCGGCCGCCTGGAGATGGGCATGGTGTGGGTCAACGACCACCACCGCCTGGACCCCTGCTCGCCGTGGGGTGGCGTCCGCGAGAGCGGCGTCGGCCGCGAGGGCGGCTGGGAGTCGTTCCACACGTTCACCCACGTCCGCGCGGTGACCGTGCGCACCGCGGCCGACGACGTCGACTGGTACGGCGGCGTCGCCACGGACCGGCTCAACTGATGGCGGACGTCGAGGGCCTGGTCGTCGGCGAGGTCGTGGAGGGCGTGCTGAGCGTCCGGCTCGACCGGCCGCCGGGCAACCTCCTGAGCATGCCCGTGGTGCGCGCCCTGACGGAGCTGCTGGACGCACCCCCTGAGGGGGCGCACGTGCTCCAGCTGACGACCGCCGGGGAGGTCTTCTGCCTGGGGCGGGACCGGGCCGGCACCTCCCCCGGTGCGCTGCGGGAGGAGTCGCTCGCCCTCGTCGGCCTGCACCGCGCGCTGCGGCGCACGCGGCTGGTCACCGTGGCCGAGGTCGACGGGGACGCCGCCGGCTTCGGCGTCGGGCTCCTCGCCTTCTGCGACGTCGCGGTGGCGATCGCCTCCGCCCGCCTGTCCTTCCCCGAGGTCGGCATCGGTCTCGCCCCCGCGGTCGTCCTCGCGTGGCTGCCGACCGTGGTCGGGGAGCGGGAGGCCTTCTGGCTGACCGCCACCGGCGAGGAGATCACCGCCGACCGGGCGCTCGAGCTGGGTCTCGTCTCCGCCGTCGTGTCCTCCGCGGAGGACCTGCGCGCCGAGGTCGACCGTCGCGTCGCGCTGCTGCGCAGCCGCAGCCCGCGCGTGCACGCGGAGATCAAGTCCCTGCTCGCCGCCGGGCGGGGTCTTTCCGAGGACCAGAGCCTCGAGCTCAGCGTCGACCGCCTCGTCGTCGCGGCGCAGCGCCGCGACGAGGCCTGACCGCTCGAGGCCCCCACCACGACCGACGGGCCGGGGCGACACACCGCCCCGGTCCGACCGCACGCCCACCCAGTCCCGCCTACACCGTCGTGGAAGGACATCAGCATGGCCGGCACCTCACAGCCCGCTACCAAGAACTGGCGCCAGGAGATCACCCGCGCCCAGTGGGTCGTGCTCATCGCGACCACGCTCGGGTGGGCGCTCGACGGGCTCGACTCGAGCCTGTTCACCCTCGTCGTCGGGCCGGCGACGAAGGACCTGCTCGGGACCGGGGTGACCGCCGACACCCTGGCCTTCCGCACCGGCCTGGCGGTGACCCTCTACCTCACGGGGTGGGCGGTCGGCGCGATCATCTTCGGTGCGCTCGCCGACTACGTCGGCCGCGTCCGGGTCCTGATGATCGGCGTCCTCACCTACTCGGTCTTCACCGGGGCCACGGCGCTCGCCGGCAACTACGAGCTGTTCGTCGTCTTCCGCTTCCTCGCGGGCATCGGCTCCGGGGTGGAGCTGCCGATCGGGGCGGCGCTCGTCGCCGAGGCGTGGACGAACCGCCACCGGGCCAAGGCGACGGGGATCATGATGTCGGGCCTGGCCATCGGCTTCTTCATCGCCTCGGTGGTCTACCGCTTCACCGGCGGGTACGGCTGGCGCTGGACGCTGGCGATCGGTGTCCTCCCGGCCCTGCTCGTCTTCTTCATCCGGCGCAACGTCCACGAGCCGGAGTCGATGGCGGCCGTGAAGGCGCGCCGCGTCGAGCGCAAGGCGGAGCGCGCCGCCGGTTCGGCCCGCACGCAGGCGGACCGCTTCGTCCTCGTGCAGCTCTTCACCCGGCCCCTGCTGCGGCGCACGCTGCTGGCCACGCTGATCTCCACGGGCGCCCTCTTCGCCTTCTGGGGCGTCACCACGTGGACACCGGCGATCATCCGGACCATCGTCGCCCGCGACGGCATCACCGACGCGGCTGCGGTGCCCTACGTCTCGAACGCGATGGCCATGCTCTACCTCGGTGGCTTCCTCGGGTACGCGGTGTGGGGCTTCCTCGCGGACGCGATCGGCCGCAAGCGCACCTACGTCGTCAGCATGGTGCTGGCCATCGTGGGTGTCGGGTTGCTGTACCCCTTCGCCGACTCCTACTCGACCTACTTCTGGGGCCTGCCCGTCGTCGGGTTCGGGGTCTACAGCCTCTTCTCCGGCAACTCCGTGTACTTCCCCGAGCTCTTCGGCCCGGGCGTGCGGGCCAGCGCGCTGGCCGTGACGAACAGCATCGGCCGTCTCCTCACCGCGCCCGGGCCGCTCGTGGCGGGCATCATCGCGGCGCAGTGGTTCGGCGGCAGCCTCGCCCTGGCCGTGACGGCGGTCTGCTCGATCGTCCTCGTCGTCTTCATCGGGTTGGCTCTGCTGCCGGAGACCCACGGCTCCATGGCGCTCGCCGACGACCAGATCCTCGTGCACGGGACGGCGCCGGAACCCGCTCTGGACGCCGACGGCGTGCGGACCGACCGGCTCCGTCCCGGAGCACCGCGTCCCTGACCCGCGCTTCCACCCCTCGACGACAGGCAGGAACTCCATGGAGCCCACCGCACCCCCCACGACCATCGGGCACTGGATCGCCGGTGCCCGCACCGAGGGCGACGGCACGTCGACCGCCCCGGTGACCAACCCGGCCACCGGGGAGATCACCGGCGAGGTCGTGCTGGCCTCCGTGGCCGACGTCGACGCCGGTGTCGCCGCGGCGGTCGCGGCGTTCCCCACGTGGCGAGACACGTCGCTGACCCGGCGCTCGGCGATCGTGTTCCGGTTCCGCGAGCTCCTCAACGCGCGCAAGCCCGAACTGGCCGCGATCATCACCGCGGAGCACGGCAAGGTCCTCAGCGACGCGCTGGGCGAGGTGTCGCGCGGCCAGGAGGTCGTGGAGTTCGCCTGCGGCATCCCGCACCTGCTCAAGGGCGGTTTCACCGAGAACGCCTCGACCAACGTCGACGTCCACTCGGTCCGCCAGCCGCTGGGCCCGGTGGGGATCATCTCACCGTTCAACTTCCCGGCGATGGTCCCGATGTGGTTCTTCCCGGTGGCGATCGCCTGCGGGAACACGGTGGTGCTCAAGCCGAGCGAGAAGGACCCGTCGGCGGCGCTGTGGATGGCGCAGCTGTGGAAGGACGCCGGGCTGCCCGACGGCGTGTTCAACGTGGTGCAGGGCGACAAGGTGGCCGTCGACCGGCTGCTGGAGCACGAGGACGTCAAGAGCGTCTCGTTCGTGGGGTCGACGCCCATCGCCCGCTACGTCTACGAGACCGGAACCCGGGCGGGCAAGCGGGTGCAGGCCCTGGGCGGAGCGAAGAACCACATGGTGGTGCTGCCCGACGCCGACCTGGACCTGGCCGCGGACGCCGCGGTGAACGCCGGTTTCGGTTCCGCCGGTGAGCGGTGCATGGCGGTCTCCGCCCTGGTCGCCGTCGGTGGGGTGGGCGACGACCTGGTCGCCAAGATCAGCGAGCGCACGGCCACGCTGCGCACCGGTGACGGGACGCGCGGAGCCGACATGGGCCCGCTGGTCACCCGGGCGCACCGGGACAAGGTCGCCTCCTACGTCGAGGCGGGCGAGGAGGCGGGGGCGAAGGTCGTCGTCGACGGCCGCGAGGTCACCCCCGACGGCGGGGCCGACGGCTTCTGGCTCGGCCCGACCCTGCTCGACCACGTGAGTCCGGAGATGAGCGTCTACACCGACGAGATCTTCGGGCCGGTCCTGTCGGTCCTGCGCGTGGACACCTACGCCGACGCGCTGCACCTGATCAACACCAACCCGTACGGCAACGGGACGGCGATCTTCACCAACGACGGCGGTGCCGCACGGCGGTTCGGCAACGAGGTCGAGGTCGGGATGATCGGGGTCAACGTCCCCGTCCCGGTGCCGATGGCGTACTACTCCTTCGGCGGGTGGAAGAACTCGCTGTTCGGCGATTCCCACGCCCACGGCACCGAGGGCGTGCACTTCTTCACGCGCGGCAAGGTCATCACCTCCCGCTGGCTGGACCCCAGCCACGGCGGCCTCAACCTCGGCTTCCCGGTCAACGCCTGACCTGTGCCCCACGACGACGGCGCCGCCCGCTGGGACGGCGCCGTCGTGCTGCGACGGCGCACCGCTCGCAGCCATGTCCCTCGCCTGTCGGTGTCCTCGGGCAGACTCGTAGCCCTACGTGAGGGGACGTGTCATGACGGCAGGCGAGGGTGCGACGCGCAGTCGCGACATGGTGGGGCAGGTCAGCCGGCTGGTCGACTTCCTGCGGCAGCTGGCCCGGGCCGGCGCGTCGCCCGTGAAGGACCTCGCCGAGTACGAGTCGTCACCGCGGTGGCTGTCCGACCTGCCCGTGGACCTCGCCGTCGACCTGACCGCGGCGCCGGGGGAGAGCATCGCGACCTTCGCCCCGACCACGTCCGAGCCGGCCCCCGCGCTGCCGGACGTCCTGAAGGGGTGGGTCGCCGTCGACCACCTGTCCGACTCCGAGGTCGAGGTGCCTCTGCTCCTCGAAGCAGGGGTGACGCTCGCGGCGGAGGACGGCGAGGAGCTGCCCAGCGACCGCGACGTGCGCACCGCCTACGAGCGGTGGAGCGCTGAGTGGACCGCGTGGGCGGAGCGTGACCGTGCGACGAGGCCGGCGCGGACCTGGTACGAGCAGCTCAGCTCGACCTTCCGGACGCTGTCCCAGCAGGACGACCAGGTCGAGCTGGTCCTGGTCACCGGCCTGCTCACGTGGCGCGCGCCGTCGGGCGCGGTGGTCCGCAACCACCTCCTGAGCCAGCGCCTGACCCTGCAGGTCGACGAGCTGACCGGGGCGCTGCGCGTCACGGTCGCCGAGCCCGGGGGCCGGCGCCTGCACGACCGGGACCTGCTCGACGGCGAGGACGGGTTCGACGCGGCGCGCGCCGAGCCCGCCCGCACTGCCGTCCGGGCCAGCGAGGAGGGTCCGCTCGACGAGGGCACCCACGAACTCCTGGAGCAGTGGCGCGTCCTCGCGCTGCCGGGGTGCCGCGCCTACGACAAGGGCTGGCCGCCGAACCTGACGCCCGACGACGCGCCGTCGCTCGGCTTCGCGCCGGCGATCGTCCTGCGGCCGCGGGGCCGCGCGAGCCTGCTGGCCTACTACGACCGCATGAGCGAGGCGCTGACCGGGGCCGACGCGGCGGCGCCCCTCGGGCTGGCCCAGCTGCTCACCGCGCTGGAGCCGGAGGAGCGCCTGGCCTGGCTGGACGCGGAGGGAGGTGCGGGCGCGGCCCTCGCCGACGAGCCGCTGTTCCCGTTGCCCGCCAACGATGAGCAGCGCGCCATCGTGCAGCGGCTGAGCCACGACACGGGGGTGGTCGTCCAGGGTCCGCCGGGGACGGGCAAGACCCACACCATCGCCAACCTCGTCTCGAGCCTGGTGGCGCAGGGGCAGCGCGTGCTCGTCACCAGCCAGAAGGCGCAGGCGCTGAGCGTCCTGCGCGAGAAGCTCCCGGAGGACGTCCGCGAGCTGTGCGTCTCGATGACTGACCAGGGTCGCGGCGGGTCCGCGGAACTCTCGCGCAGCGTCAACGCCCTCGTCGACCGCCACGGGCGCTACGACGCCGCCCAGTACGCGGTGCGGATCAACGACCTCGTCGGGCAGCGGGAGGCCGCCCGCTCACGGCAGACGTCGATCACCGAGCAGATCCGGGCGCTGCGCGAGGCGGAGACGTACCGATGGTCCGAGGCCCAGGTCGCGCCCGGCTACCTGGGCACGCTCGGGTCGATCGCCCGGACGTTGCGGGAGCGTGCGGACCGCCACGACTGGATGCCGACCCCGCTGCCGGACGACGCCCCGCACCGCCTTCCGGTGCCGGGTGAGGCCGTCGGGGAACTCCTGCGCCTGCTCGCGGCGGCCACCCCCGCGCGCCGCGCCCGGCCGTCGCAGGTCATCCCGTCCGCCGCCGCGCTGCTCGACCCCGACGTCGTCGCCGGCCTCGTGGCGACGGAGCGGGCCGCGGCGCGCGCGGCCGCGGAGGTGGACTCGTCCGTCGTGACGGCGCTGGAACCGCTGGACGAGGCGGCGTTCGCACAGCTGCAGCAGCACGTCGAGACGATCCGCACCTCCCTGGCCGGCCTGCTCAGCGGTGGCGCCCCCGCGGATTGGCGGCAGCAGTGCCTGGACGACGCCCTGACCCACCGCAACAGCGCCCTCTGGGACGGCCTGCGCGAGGTCGCCAGCCACGCCGAGGTGCTGAACCGCGACCTCACGAGCCTGCAGCTGCGCACCATCCAGCTCCCGGAGTTCGCCGGCAGCGGCCCGGACTCGAGGTCCGGGCAACTCGCCGCCGGACGGGTGCTGCGCGCGCACGCCGCCGCGAAGGGCGGCGAGGTCAAGCTCAAGGGGATCTTCCGCTCGTCGGTGGAGAAGCAGGCGGACCTGCTGCTCACCAGCACCGTCGACGACGTCCGGCCGACGAACACCGACCTGCTCGACCTGGTCCTCACGGTGCTCTCCGCCGAGATCGACTCCGAGTCGCTGGTCCGGCGCTGGGCCGACGTGGGCCACGTCGTCCCCACGGGGCCGAGCCTGCGCGCCCGGGTGTCCGCACTCGTGGACGCCCACCGGGCCCTGGAGCGGACAGCGGAGGCGCTCGCGGCGATGAGCGCCGCGCGGAACCTGCTGAGCGCTGCCGGCGTCACCCTGGCGCTGGAGTCTCGCGAGGAGTGGGCGGCCCTGGTGGCGAGCCTGCCCCACGTCGCGACCCAGCTCGAGGCCCGCGCCGCGACCGCCGCCGTCGAGGACGCGCGGCAGCAGCTCGACGCCGCCGTGCAGGTCGACCGGGCGGCGCCGGAGTGCCGGGACCTGCTCCGGGCGCTCGCGACGCGGGACGCCGACGGCTACGCGGCAGCCTTCGCGGCGCTCGCGGACGCGCGGGTGGACGCGGAGCAGCAGCGTCGCGCCGACGAGCTGTTCCAGCAGCTGAACGCCGCCCACCCCGGCCTGGCGCAGCTGGTCGACGCCACCCCCGCCGATCCCGCCTGGCGGGACCGCCTCGGCGACCTGGACGACGCGTGGGCCTGGGGCCTGGCGCGCACGTTCTTCCTCGCCCAGCGCACGCCCGGTCTCGAGGCACAGCTCGACCGCGAGCTCGCCGAGGTGACGGCATCGGTCGCCGACCTCACGGGTGAGCTCGCCGCGACGAAGGCGTGGGACGCGTGCCTGTCCCGGATGACGGCGAAGCAGTCGCAGGCGTTGCGTTCCTACCAGAGCAACACGCAGGCCATGGGCAAGGGGACGGGCCGCTACGCCGCCCGGTACGCGGCCGCGGCGCGGGGCGCGATGGCGGCGTCGCAGGGCGCGGTTCCGGCGTGGATCATGCCGCTGGCCGAGGTGCTCGAGACGGTGCCGCCGGAGAAGAACTCCTTCGACGTCGTCATCATCGACGAGGCGAGCCAAGCGAGCATCGAGGCGCTGTTCCTGCTGTGGCTGGCGCCGCGGGTCATCGTCGTGGGCGACGACCGGCAGTGCGCGCCGTCGCAGGTCGCGATGGGGGAGCTGCAGCCCATCTTCGACAAGCTCGACAGCTACCTGCCCGACCTGCCGCAGCACCTGCGGACCGCCTTCACCCCGCGCGACAGCCTCTTCAGCCTTCTGACCACCCGCTTCGGCTCGGTGGTCCGTCTGCGGGAGCACTTCCGCTGCATGCCGGAGATCATCGACTGGTCCTCGCGCCAGTTCTACGCCGACGCCCCCCTGGTGCCGTTGCGGCAGTTCGGCAGCGACCGACTGCCGCCGCTGCGCCTGCGCCACGTCCTCGGGGCGCCCAGTGAGGGCGAGGGCGTGAAATTGCGCAACCGCGGCGAGGCGGTGGCCATCGCCGACCAGATCGCCGCCTGCCTCGCCGACCCCGCGTACGACGGTAAGACTTTCGGGGTCGTCGTGCTGCAGGGGCAGGCGCAGGCCGACCTCATCGAGGCGGAACTGCGGACCCGGGTGGCGCCCGACGAGTACGAACGCCGGCGCCTGCGCGTGGGGACGCCGCCGGACTTCCAGGGTGACGAGCGGCACGTCGTCATGCTGTCCCTCGTGGTCGGCCCCAACCACGGCACTCGTCCGCTGGTGCTCGAGGAGCAGCGCCGGCGGTTCAACGTCGCGGCGAGCCGGGCGCAGGACCAGATGTGGCTGTTCCACTCGGTCACCGTGGACACCCTGCGCCCCAGCGACCTGCGGCACTCCCTGCTCACCCACCTGACCTCCCCACCGGCGCCGCGCACCGGTGACGACCTGGCCAACGTCACCGCGGATGAGAAGCACGAGGCCTTCGACTCGCTGTTCGAGCAGCGCGTCTACCTCGCGATCCGTGAGCGCGGTTACCTCGTCACGCCGCAGTGGGAGGTCAACGGCCGCCGGATCGACCTGGTCGTCACGGGGGCGCAGGGTCGGCTGGCGGTGGAGTGCGACGGGGAGTTCTGGCACTCGACGCCGGAACAACGGGCCAGCGACCTGCAGCGCGAGCAGGAGCTCAAGCGCGCGGGGTGGCAGTTCTGGCGGGTACGAGACAGCGAGTTCTCCTGGGACCCGGGCGAGGCGTTGGACGGGTTGTGGGCGACTCTCAACAGGCGGGGGATCCGGCCGGACGAGGGTGTCGTCGTCGAGGACGAGACACACCCGATGTCTGTGGGCCGGGCCCGGCCGTCGTCTACGGCCGACTGAGTGCGGACGTCGCAACTACCTGGGATTCAGTCCATCCGGCGCGGCCCTCCTCGTGAGACCGAGCCCCGTTGCGTCCGCGAAATTGTCAACGGACCAGCGGACTGAACCGTCAGCTGGCGTTGATCAGGGCGGCCTCTGCGAAGAAGTCGGTGGGCATCGAGCGGTGCAGCCGCCAGGTGATGCCGATGGGCCGCTCCCCCTCGTGCGACACGTAGTCGGCCGGGCCTAGGAGGAGGTACGGCTCGGCGCCCATGTCACCCTGCTTGCGCTGCCGGGCGAAGAGCAGGACGTGCGTGCCGAGCGCGCGGTGGTTGAGGTAGCGCTGTCCTGTCGTGGACGCCACGGTCGTGCGCGATTGGGACTCCCAGTGGAAGAGGTCGCGCGTGAGCGGGTAGTCGCGGTACATCGTCGTGGGCGAGTAGTCGGCCTCGGACTTCGCCAGGGTCACGAGCAGACCGTCGGTCCGTCGCTCCGGCGCCCACACGACTCCCTCGCGGAAGGACACCGGAGGCCGGGCAGGCGTGGCCACACCGAGCGCGCTGACGATCTCGTCGCGGGAGTAGCGCGCGTGGACACTGAGCGGGAGATCGGCGAGGTCGCCCGTGAGCGCGGTCGTCGAGTGGCGAGCGGCGTCGAAGGCGACCTCGACGAGCTGGCTCAGCTCGTCCCGCACCGCGGGTTCTCGGCGCAAGACATCCAGGACGGTCGGCAGGTCGCCCGGTGCCCCCGACGGCCACAGGCAGGACGTCAGCATGCCGGCGAGGTGGCGCTCCACGGGGGACAGCGCGTCAGGACTGACGTCGTCGGCGAGCAACCGCTGGTACGCGTTGTGGCGGGCACGGTCGTCGACGTGGGTGACGGCGCGCACGCGCTTCAGCAAGGTGGTCTCGAAAGGCCCGGCTGGGCGATCTTCCCCCCCGGCCCGGCGACGCAGGTCCGTCCAGGACCGGTTCGTGCCGAGGAGTTCGCGCACGCTCAGGCCGCTCTCGCGGAGGAAGCCGGCGATGCGGTCCGCGCCCCTGGCCCGGACCTCGGCCACGATGGCCGGTGCCCGGGGGTTGAGCTGGCGTTGGATGCTGGCGACGACGCGCTGCTGCACCACCTCGTCGAGCACGATCGAGCATCCAGCAGGCAGGAAAGGAAAGCCCTGCTCGGCCTGGTGCTGCAGGGCGCCGCGGCTCGCGCCCGTGAGAGCGCGGAACCGGGTGTCGAAGCGGAAGTCGGCGTTCTGGTGGCCGACGAAGTCCAGAGCCGTCAACACCGGTTTGCCGGGCGCGGTGCGCAGCCCCCGTCCGAGCTGCTGCAGGAAGACGGTGGAGGACTCGGTCGGCCGCAGGAAGAGGACGGTGTCCACCTGCGGGATGTCGACGCCTTCGTTGTACAGGTCGACGGCGAAGACGATCCGGACCGCACCGTCCCTCAGTCGACGCAGGGCCGCGGCACGCTCCTCGGGTGTGCTGCTTCCGCTGACGGTCAGTGCGTCGATGCCCGCATCGCGGAAGACGCGGGCCATGTAGCGAGCGTGCTCCACGCTGACGCAAAAGCCGATGGCTCGCATGGTGCGGACGTCGCTCACCCGGCGGTGCAGTTCGCGCAGGACGAGGCGGGCACGCGCGTCGTTGCCGGTGTAATGGTTGGTCAGCCCTTGGACGTCGTACCCGCCTCGTCGCCAAGTGAGGTCTCGCAGGTCCGTACCGTCGTCGACGGCGAAGTAGTGGAACGGCACGAGAAGGTCGTCGGCCAACGCGTCCCACAAGCGCAGCTCGGCCGCTGTGCGACCACCGAAAAGGGCCAGCACGTCCTGTCCGTCGGCGCGCTCGGGGGTCGCCGTCAGGCCCAGCAGCTCGATCGGCTGGAACCGCTCGAAGATCCGCCGGTAGCTGCTTGCGCTGGCGTGGTGGCACTCGTCGAGGACGACAACGTCGTACCGGTGAGGGTCCAGCTCGCTGAGTACGTCAACGCTCAGCGACTGGACACTGGCGAAGACGTGCTTGCCCCGGCGCGGGCGCTCACCGCCGACGAGCAGCTCACCGAAGGACCCGTCCCCGAGCACCTCGCGGTAGGTACGGCGAGCCTGCTCCAGCAGTTCGCGGCGGTGGGCGACGAACAGCAACGTGAGGTCCCGGCCGTGCTGCTCGCGCAGCTGTCGGTAGTCGAACGCGGCGAGGACGGTCTTCCCGGTGCCGGTGGCCGCGACGACGAGGTTGCGGTGACGGTCGTGGAGCTCTCGCTCGCCGGCGAGCTGTTCGAGCATCTCCCGCTGGTGAGGGCGGGGGGTGACCTCCAGGCCGGAGAGGTCGATGGGTGTACCGGGCCCGCGCTTGCCACCGGCGTCGGCGAGAGCAGCGTCCAACCGCTCACCGTCACGGTCGGGCACGTACGTCTCGAACGAGCTGCTGGCCCAGTAGCTGGCGAAGGTCGCGTCGAACTTCGCCAGCAGCGCAGGGTTGGCGACGGCGGACAGCCGCACGTTCCACTCGAGCCCGTCTAGCAGGGCAGACTTCGACAGGTTGGACGAACCCACGTAGGCGGTGCTGAAGCCGGTCGCCCGGTGGGCCACCCACGCTTTGGCGTGCAGCCTCGTCCGCGTGGTCTCGTAAATGACCTTGACCTCGGCGCCGAAGTCGTTGACCAGGGCGTCCACAGCCCGCCGCTCCGTCGCCCCCATGTAGGTCGTCGTGATGACGCGGAAGGGAACACCGCGGTCCTTGAGGTCCTTGAGCGCCCGCTCCAGCAGCTGCATCCCGGACCACTTCACGAAAGCGCACAGCAGATCGACGCGGTCCGCGCTGGCCAGCTCGGCACTCAGCTCCGCGGCGAGGCTCGGGTCGGTCGAGCTGTTCGTCAACAGGGCAGCGTCGGATAGAGGGGTCGAGGGTCGGGTGGTCGCAGGCTGCGCGAGGGCGCGGACCCGGTGGGCTGCCATGAGCTGGCGGGGGGCGCTCCTCTCGTCGGGAACGGGGACCGCCCCTTGCTGTCCGAGGACTTCGAGGAGTCCGCTCAGCAACGTCAGTCGCTGCGCCGGGTCCGATGTCGCCTCCAACGAGCGCTGGATCAACGCACTGACATGACGAGCCAGGACGTGCGGTGCGTCTGCGTCGTCGACGCTGCGCACTTCGACCGCCCAGCCCGCGGCGTCCGCCAGCGACACCTCCAGGCCTCCGGCAATGATCGTTTCGTGCAGTCCTTCCACGAGCTGATCGGCCGAAGTGATCTCTTTCGCGCTCATGGTTCGACTATGTCAAACGGCGACTGAAGGAGTGTGAGGCTTGCTGTCGTTCAAGGACCGTCAGTGGTGGCCACTGCCCACGCTCTGGTGAGAGGCATCCGGCTGCGCAGCTCGGGGGACAATTCAAGGTAGTGGGCGAAGACGGCTTCGAGCAGGTCGGTGGCGTCCCACAGGCGGATGGTGAAGTGGCTGGTGCGTGCTTCGGTGCGTACGGTGCCTTTGAAGCCCGACCAGGCCACCAACAGGCCCTGGTCGGCGTTGAAGTCGGCCATGGTGCCACGTAGTTGGCGGTACTCGGCTACCCGGCCTGTCCGGTCTTGACCTGCACAGCCAGGCGGGGAGTATCCATGCCTAGTGGTCCAGTACCGGCCAGGATGTCCACTCCGCGATCAGCACCAGGAGGCGAGACGTGCACCCCGGTGAAACCTTGAGCGGTGAGGACTTCGGCGACGAGAGCGCTCAGATCGTGTCCAGCGAAGCGTTGGGTGACCAGTTGGCGGACCTGTTCAAGGCCGAGCGCGACGACGTCGGGGGCATCTTCGACGTCGGCGGCTTCCCCCAGCGGAACCATCTGTTCACCGGGTGTGCCAGGTGCAAGTGGCGCAGGCGACGATGCGGAGAGGTCTTCCGGGGCACCTAGAGCGATCAGCACTCGGGCTTCGGCGTCGTCGCGGCGGACGCGTGCGAAGGTGAGGAAGGCGCCGAAGGAGAACAGCAAATCCTGGTCGAAGGCGTCGCGGGGGATGTCGGTGCGCTCCCACGTCACCGAGCGCACGTGGCGCAGGTCACCGCCGAGGTCTTCGCGGTAGGCATACTCACCACTGATGCGTCCCACCGCGATGGTGCCGGTGCTCTTCAACGGTAGGACGACAAGCTCACCGATCTGCATCCGGTGCAGCAACGACCACAATTGTCCGACGTAGTTGGACGCGGTCTTCGCCGTGCTGTCGGGGTATGCCGCGGCGTAGCGGCCGGCGAGGTCCTGCACGTCGTGCACTCCCAGGAGGGAGGGCAGTTGCTCCCAGCCTCCGCCGAGCAGCCCATGGTGCAGCAGGCGCTCCTCGCGCTCGCCGTGGCGACCACCTTTGACTGTCCAGACCACACCCATGTGTCCATCCTGGCGTGCGGCGCCTCCCCAGCGCCTGGTGAGGCCGGAGTGCAGCCCTCTGCGGCCGAAGGGCGTAGGAGGCCTCAGCCGGTCAGGGCGCCGAGGTGGCGGCACAAAGACGCCCGGCGGACCCTTCCAACAGCTCCTCGGACTAACCGAAGACGTGTCGCATTCACGTTCGTGTCTGCAGGGAAGCAGCGGGCAGGCACCGATGGTGCATCGGGTGACTTCGTTCAGATGACAGCGGAGTCCACGAAAGCACGGAAATTCGAGTTTTCGTCCTTTTGCTCAAGGTGGTTGATGCGGTTGCACAGCTCACGGAGCTGTTGTTCGCGGTCGATAGCCAGCTCGAACGGCAGGGCGGGCGTCGTGAGCAGATCAAGTGATCAAGAAGTTTTCCACCACCCACACGTCATCCAGGCGTTGAACATCCGCGGCCACGCCGACGACCATGTCGAAGAAGCCTTCGTGCGCGCCGTCGCTCGGATCCTCGACCGTGCCAGCCGCGAAGAGGATGACGAAGGTGACCACCCGGCCTCCGGGCTTGCGGCGGACCACCCGCCCCAGTCGCTGGATCATTTGCCGCCGGCTGCGGCTCGCCGTCGTGACGATGCCGAGGTCCACGGTGGGCAGGTCGATGCCCTCGTCGAGGAGCTTGGGTGCGGCGAGCGCGAGGAGGCGTTGGCTCTCCAGGGCGTCGAGGTTGTCCTGGCGTTCCCGACGGTCCATGTCGGCGTGCAGCGCGGCAGCGGCGACGCCTCGCTCTCGCAAGCGGTGCGCGACGGCCTCAGCGCTGTCCTTGGTCTGGGTGAAGACGACGGTGCCCTCGGAGGCGTCGATGAGCGGCGCCATCTCGCCGACAGCGTCGACCTTGCCCGTCAGCTCCGCGAGGAGCCGGCGGCGGGCGCGCATGGCGGACTCGGCGGTCTGCGCCGCGCGACCCACCACACCTCCGACTCCGGCGAGCTGCCGCAGCCGCTGGTTCAGCGAGATGCCCGACGTGCCGCCCAGCGCACCCATGCTCCGCAGCTTGCGCAGGGAGTCGCTGACCCGGGAGCTGAGCGTGTCGTACTCCGCCCGCTCCTCGTCGGTCATCCCGGTGGGGGCGAGGACCAGGCGGAACGGTGAGACGACCCGATCGTGTAGGGCGCGCTGGAACCCGTACTCGCAGACCGTGGCGCCGAAGAACGGGCGGATCAGCGAGTCCACCGCGTCGTCGCTGCGCTCCAGCGTCGCGGTCAGACCCAGGCGGCGGGTGTACCCGTCGCGCAGGGCGGTGGACCAGGTGCCGGCGCCGTAGCGGTGCACCTCGTCGGCGACGATCAGGTCGCCGTTGCTTCCCCGCAGCAGTGCGCGCCGGGCCGCGCTGTTGACGACCGCGACGACCACGTCGGCGCGGGCGGCGTCGCCCTTCTCCTCTCCGCCGACCGCCGCCACCGACAGGTGGGGGAGGTGGGTCGCGAAGCGGTGGAGCCACTGACGCTGCAGCTCCACCGACGGGACGAGGACGGTGGTGGCCAATCCGTCCACCGCGGCGCGAGCGGCGGCCGCCAGGCCGAGGTGGGTCTTGCCGGAGCCCGTGACGGCCTCGACGATTCCCCGGCAGCCGTTGGCGTACCAACCACGCAGCGCCTCGTCCTGCCACGGGTGCAGGGACAAGCCCCAGGACGCCGGCACCAGAACGGCGGACAAGCGCTCGATCGGGGGTGGCGGCGCCACGGCCTGCTGCTCCAGCGACGCGAGCAGCTCCTCCATCGCCGTCGAGGGTGCCGGGTCGCCTGCGGCTCGATCGTCTTGCCGGCGGGGTCGGCGACTCGGCGCGGGTGTGGCCTCGCCACCGCTCGCGGACCAGCGGGGGCGGGTGGCGTCGTCCCTGACGAAGGAGGCGCCTTCGCCCGCGTACAGGACCTTGTTGATCTGCGTCTTGTCCGCCGCCCACGGGGTACCGATCAGGCCGAGGGCGATCTCTCGCACGGTGGACGCGGGTGCCCGGGTCACCTCGGCGAGGACGGCCTCGGCCAGCGACGTCGGTGCCGCTGCGGCGCCTAGGTCCGCGCGGCCCGGGGTCGGCACCGCACCGGTGGTCGTCGTGTTGGTCACCGCGGACACTCCTCCAGATCGTTGGAGGCAGCGACCTCCTAGTACGACCATCTTGGCTGGCTGGGCCCCGTGGGACGTCGTCGGCCGACCCTGCTGCAGCGACGCCAGGGGGATCGCCCCTGTGTTCAGCTTTCTGCCACAACCTTGATTATGCTCGACGTGTGCCCCGCCTTATGAACGCCGTCTGGAGCCCGGACCCCGGGGGCGTCAGTGGCCTGCCGCGGCGGCACCGCCGCCCCTGCCGTTACGACGCCTACGTGCCGGATCCGCTGGTGGGCCGAGAGGTGCTGCTCCCGGCGGACGTCGCCGCCGACGTCTCCGACGCCGAGCGCGCGGTCCTCCGGCTCAACGCCTCGGGGCTGCCCTACCGCGGCTACGAGGCGATCGCCCGGCTCCTCCTGCGGGCCGAGGCGGTGGCCTCCTCGCGCATCGAAGGTCTGGAGATCGGCGGCCGGAGACTGGCGCGGGCGGACGCCGCCCGGGCCGCCGACGGCTCGGTCCACGACGCCGGAGCGGCGGAGGTCCTCGGCAACATCGACGCGATGCGCGCTGCGGTCGACGACGTCGCACGACGACCACGCCTCGACCTCGGCGCGATCAGCGACATCCACCGCGCCCTCCTGGCCGGGACGCGCGACGCCTCGTGGGCGGGCACCTTCCGCGACCGGCAGAACTGGATCGGGGGGTCGAGCTACAACCCGTGCGCCGCGGACTTCGTCCCGCCGCCACCCGGCGAGGTCCCCGCGCTGCTGGCGGACCTGGTCGAGTACCTGGAGTCCGACCTCCACCCGCCCGTGGTGCAGGCCGCGCTCGCCCACGCGCAATTCGAGACCATCCACCCCTTCGCCGACGGCAACGGGCGCACGGGCCGAGCCCTCATCCACGTCGTGCTGACCCGCCGTGGGCTGAGCCCGCACCACGTCCCGCCGGTGAGTCTCGTGCTCGCGACCCGCAGCCGGGACTACATCGCCGGCCTCGAAGCCTTCCGCACCGAGGGCCACGACGGGCCGGCCGGCTGGATCGCGACGTTCGCCGCCGCTACGACCGAGGCCTGCGAACGGGTGTCGGGACTGACCGACGGGCTCGCCGCCCTGCAGGGGCGCTGGCGCGAGGCGATCGGGACGGTCCGCGGGGGATCGACGGCGGCGCAGCTGCTCGACGAGGTGCTGCCGCAGACCCCGGTGTTCACGGTCGGCCAGCTGGTGACGCTCACCGGCCGCTCGACCCAGGCCGTCAACGAGGCGGTCGACCGTCTGCACAGC